>Ga0164308_10000067_pt1 | contig 47568 bp, 36 predicted proteins | sample Whisoiple_246_MG_FD_109983 | JGI IMG/M metagenome (GOLD analysis project Ga0164308, IMG submission 109983) | Soil microbial communities amended with fresh organic matter from upstate New York, USA - Whitman soil sample_246_MG | ecosystem: Environmental > Terrestrial > Soil > Unclassified >... | reverse complement strand
GGTGCGTTTGGGCGAACAGTACGGCTATCGCAACGCGCAGGCCACCGTGCTCGCGCCGACCGGCACCATCGGTCTGCTCATGGACTGGGATACCACCGGAATCGAACCGGACTTCGCGCTGGTGAAGTTCAAGAAACTGGCCGGCGGCGGTTACTTCAAGATCGTCAATCAGTCAGTCCCTGAAGCGCTCAAGCGATTGCGCTATTCGGAAGCGCAGATCCAAGAAATCGTCGCTTACGTCTCGGGTACGAACACCCTGCTCGGCGCACCGCACGTCAGCCGCGCGTCCCTCAAGGCCCGTGGTCTGACGGACGAGGAACTGACCAAGATCGAAGCCGCCCTACCCGGCGTGTTCGACTTGAGCTTGGCTTTCGCGCCTTGGGTCGTGGGTCGTGAAACTTACGACCGCTTGGGCGTGACCGCCGAGCGCATGAGCCAACCAGGGTTCAACCTGCTCAAGTACCTCGGCTTCAACGACAAAGAGATCGAGGAAGCGAACGAGACCATCATCGGTCGCATGACGATCGAGGGCGCGCCGTACTTGCGCGACGAGCACTACGCGGTGTTCGACTGCGCCAACCGCTGCGGCAAGATCGGGCAGCGCTTCTTGGCGCCGATGGCGCACGTCAAGATGATGGCCGCGGCTCAGCCGTTCTTGTCGGGTGCGATCAGCAAGACCGTGAATCTGCCCAATGATGCGACCGTCGCCGACGTGCGCGAGATCTACGAAGAAGGTTGGAAGCTCGGGCTGAAGGCGGTCGCGCTCTACCGAGACGGTTGCAAAGCCTCGCAACCGCTCAATTCGAGCGCCGACAAGACCGCGGAGGTCAACTCGGCGAATGACAGCTTGGCGCCCGCGCCGGTCGCGGTTCCGGTGGTTGCGCGCGGTGTGCGTCCCGAAGGCACGCGCGTTCGTCTGCCGAAGAAGCGCCACGGCTTCACGCAAGAAGCTCACGTCGGTGGCCACAAGGTCTTCCTACGCACGGGTGAGTACGAAGACGGCACGCTGGGTGAGATCTTCATCGACATGCACAAGGAAGGCGCCGCCTTCCGCTCGTTGATGAACTGCTTCGCCATGGCGGTGTCGGTCGGTCTGCAGTACGGGGTGCCGCTCCAAACCTACGTGGAGCAGTTTACGTTCACGCGCTTCGAGCCGCACGGCGTGGTGACTGGGCACGAGAACATCAAGTTCTCCACCTCGATCGTGGACTACATTTTCCGCGTGATCGGCGTCGAGTACTTGAAGCGCTACGATTTTGCACAGGTGAAGCCGGCTGAAGATGCCGTCGCGATCGAAGATCCCACGCTCCCCAAGCACGTGCCGGTCGAGCCACCCAGCGCGAGCCTCCTGCCACCCGCCCCGAGCGTGGAAGCAGGCAGCGCACACGGCGCGCTCGACGCACAGCTGGAAGAGATGATGGGTGACGCGCCCGTCTGCGACGGCTGCGGCCACATCACCGTACGCAACGGTGCGTGCTACAAATGCTTGAACTGCGGCAACTCAATGGGTTGTTCCTGATTCGTTCTGGAGTCGGAACCCCAAAACTCTAGGGTGGGGCCCCGCTGAATTCACTTCAGCGGGGCCGGAGCGAAGCGCCCGATGACCGCCGCTAGCGTCTACCCGACGCCTTGAAAAAGCCTGCCTCGACCCGCTTGCGCCGTGCGCGCCCGCGGGTCGAGCTATTTTCGCCGGCTTGCTGCCAGTAAAGCCCAATGATATCAATGCCTAGGGCCCGTTCTACCGGGCTCGCCCCGGCTCGGGTTCCTGTGTAAGTATTCGGCTTTGGGCGCGTTCTTCGAGTAGAAGAGACACGGCTAGATTTACCCGGTTAACAAGCGTCAGCGGAGGAAACGGAAATGTCGCAAGCGTCTAAGGTAGCCTCATCGGTGTTGGGACCAGTCCTACTCGGACTTCTGGTGTCGTCTTTGGCGACCGGTTACCTCGGCTGCAAGAAGGACGAGCCGCCGCCGCCCCTGCCCTCCGCAGCACCCGTCGTCGTGCCGACGGCGACCGCGCCCGTCGAGCTGGTGCCCGAAGAGGCGCCGATCGCTTCGGCCTCTGCCTCGGTCAAGAAGCCCACTGGTGGTGGTGCTCCAGCTCAAAGCTTCGCCAAGTGCTGTGCTGCTCTCACCCAAAACGCAGCCAGCGCCCCCGAGCCGACCAAGACTTCGCTCACGCAAGCGGCTGGGCTCTGCAACAGCCTGGTTGCTGCCGGTAAGAGCGGCCCGAGTATCGTCAGCGCGGTTCAGGGTTTGCTCCGCGGCGTGGGCATGCCCTCCGCCTGCCTCTGATTCGACTGTCGAATTCTCAATCGTTTGCCCCGGTGCGCTCAGCGCATCGGGGCATTGTTTTTTCGATGAGTGGAACGGAGCGCGCTGCCCGTGCGGGTGTGAGCTGAGACCCGGCCTCCACCATCGGTCCCGAGTTGCGACGCCGAGCGTGTCGAGACAGGCGTCTGCACGCGCATCGCGCCCATACGCGCATGCGCTGATCTGAAAAAGGCGTTGACTAGCGAGCACTTTTGGCAGTGCTCACGCGCGATTTCAACGCTCGAGGGGCGCATCCCACCATCGCTGCGACCGCCGGCGCGGAGCCGCGCGCACCGACGAGTGACTACGACCTACACATTCGAATGCACACCATGCATGACAAAGACAGATAACTAACCCAATTCGAGACGCGCTGTTTGCTGCAACTTCAAGCAGCGAACAGCGCGCAGTGTGGGCAAATTCAGCCTGGAATTGGCGTGCGTTCGTATTTTTCCAGCGCGACCCCTGTGACAATCGAGTCGTGGTTCGCTCGCTCGGCAATCGCAAATCTGTGCTGGACTGGAACCGTTTCCACATTCAATGTACATTCGGATCATGGTGCTTAGGACGCAGCGTTACACCGGGCGTGTTGCCCAAGACCTCCCTTCTTCCCGTTCGAGGTTCGCCCTGTCGCAGTTGAAACCCGTGCTGAAAACCCTGTTGATTCCTGCGATCGCGCTAGCACCATTCGCGCTGACCTTTGCTTGCGGCGGCGACGCCGCGGCAGGACTGGACAACAACCACGACGGTTTGGCGGACGACCTCGGCAAATTCGTGGATGCCAATCACGATGGTGCTGCGGACTCTATCGACATCAACAACGACGGCAGGCCTGACGGCCCCGCCGTCGATCGCGACGGCGATGGTATGGCCGATTCGCTCGCGCTCAACACCAACTGCGACGGTCTATACGACTCACTCGACATCAACGGCGACGGCTTGCCCGATCTGAAAACCAGCCGACAAACCATCGTCGTCGATCCGAGCTGCAAGTACGTCAACCCGGTCACGGGCAACCAAGGCATGGCGGGCGCTCCAGGCACTGCGGGCGCTCCAGGCACCGCAGGCGCTCCAGGCACCGCGGGCGCTCCTGGTACCGCGGGCGCATCGCACGGGGGCAGCCCGGGCACCGCAGGTGCGCCGGGGACCTCTGGTTCCGGCGGTGGAACCGTTGGCAGCCAACTCGGCGGCAACCCCACCTACCAAGGCAGCGGTGACTCCACGGATCGGTACGCGGAGGGCGATGTGTATCGCAATGGCGTGGGCTACAAGTTCATCGCCAACGGCTGGGGCGACAACTGGCAGAGTCACAGCATCGCCTGGAAGGGGACGTCCTTCACCGTCAAGACATTCGCGGGCGCCCAAGGTGCGAACTACTCGCCCGCGGGATACCCCAGCATGTTCTGCGGTCTGTACTCGAAGAAGCAGTCCGATGACTGCGGTCTGCCCATCGCGATCAGCACGGCCAAGTCGATCAAGACCGGTTGGCGCTGGAAAGCCAATGGAAACAACGGTCAATACAACGCTGCTTGGGACATCTGGCTCGGAAACAATGGCACGTTGTCGTCGTACCTGATGGTTTGGCTGCGCGATCCACCTGGGCAGCAACCTGCCGGAGCTGCTGCGACTGCTGGCGCTACCGTCACTGGGTTGCCGGGCAGCTGGACCATCGTGAAGGGCTCGGTCAACGGCCTGCCGATCGTGAACTACGTGCAGCCCGAGGGGAAGGATTTGGGCGAACTCGAGTTCAACGTCCTGGACGTGTACAACGACGCGATCAAGCGCGGCTACAGTTTGCCAGGTTCACAGATCATGGCTGTGGCGATTGGCTACGAAATCTGGAACGGCCCGGTCACGAATCTGGTTACGGAAGATTTCTACGTAGACGTGAAATGATGTGCTGAGCGCAGCTCGACAGCCCGCGAAATCCCCGAGCGCGAGCGCAGCCGCAATCACTGCGGCTAGGCTCGCGTTTGTGCTGCATTGTTACCGCGCGCGACGCGGAGTTCGACGCGGCGCTCGATGCGGAACCGGTACCAGATTCATTGTCGGATCTTTACGATTGTTGCCTTTTGAATTCGTCTCGCCATCGCTTGAACAAGCTGTGCCTCTCAGCTAGAGTCCTGAATCATGAGTTCGGCAGTTAAAGTAATCCTAGGTGTCTCTGTTTTGGCGATGGCCTCCGGCTTCGCCGCCTGTGACAATGGTTCCGGTGACACCGGCCCGATCGTGGCGGCTGGCAGCGGCAACACTGGTAGCGGGACCGCTGGCGCAGCAACGGGAACAGGAGGCGCGTCGACCGGAACGGCTGGTGCCGGCCCCGGGACTGCCGGTAGTTCAACGGGCGGCGGGTCCACCATGATGGAAGGCGTGCCAATCACGCCGAACATGGGCTGGGTCGCGGTCGACAGCAATGTGCTCGGCATCCAAGGCGCCGCCTTCTCGTTCGCCGACGCGACGTCGAAGATGGGCATGACGGACAACCTCCTGACGGCAACGGATGGCAAGTCGTGCATCACGGGCACTGCCGCCAAGGTCGACATGGCCTCGGACAAGTGTGTAAACAAGACGTTCGATCCGCCGGCAACCGACTGTTACGGCCAATACTGGGGCGCGGCTTTCGGCATCAACCTCAACCAGACGATCGATCCCGGAACCATGATGGGCGGCACGGCAATGCCGTTCGACGCCAGCCTGATCAAAGGCTTCTACTTCGAGATCGACGGCAATACGGTGCCCGGCCCGACCGCGCTCCGCTTCAAGGTGGATGACGGGACCAAAGAGTACTGCAACCCCTCGATGGTCAAGGTCAAGGTCGGCCCCAATACGGTGCTGTTCAGCGACTTGACGACCGAGTGCTGGATGCCGACCGACATGAGCTCGAAGGTCACCGACGACGTGAAGAAGAAGGTGGTCAAGATCGCGTGGCAGGTCGTGACCAACGCCAGCAGCACCGTCCCGTTCGACTTCTGCATCTCCAACGTGCGCGCCTTGCTCAAGGACGGCGCGGTGGTTCCGATGGGCACTGCTGGCGCGTCTTCCACGGGCACCGCGGGCGCGTCTTCGGGCACGGCCGGTGCCTCGACCGGCACGGCAGGCGCCTCGACTGGCACGGCAGGCGCCTCGACCGGCACGGCCGGCGCCTCGACCGGCGGTAGCGGCTCGTCGACGGCCGGCGCTGGCGGTACCGGCGGCTGAGCTAACCAAACGCACGGTGAGCTGAACGTGGGCCACTGACGCAAGTCAGCGGCCCACGTCGCATTTTGTGGCAAGAGTTTCGTGCTGAGGGGTGCCGGCGGGACGCGTGGGAATGGCGCCGCGCCTCGGGTTGCGATGCGGGAGCGCGATCGCCCCCTCTCCCGAATTTCTACACGGGTGGGACTCGTTCGCCCCAATCGGTGATGCGAGCTCGGTCGCTTCGCTGCGCGAGTCGTAGCGCGGTTTGCGATGTCAGTCGCGAACTCTCCGTGTGAGTCGCGCGCCCTGGTCTCCAGCATGAGCTGCGCACGTTGCGTGAATCCGCGCGTTCAAACGCGCAGCACGTGCCTTCAGCGCGGAGTCGTCGTCAGCTCGTGAGGCGCTTGGGCAAGGTTGCGTTATCGGTCGCAAGCCACGCATTCAACGTGATCGTGCGACGCACCCGGCGTAGTCACCACATACAGAAACGGCGACTCAGCCGAAGCCGAGTCGCCGCTCAGTGCACGGACGCTAGCCCGAAGGCTCAGCCGCCCGAGCCGGCTTTGCCGCCAGAGCCGCCGCTGGCGCCGCCGGAACCACCGCTGGCGCCGCCGGAACCGCCGCTCGCGCCGCCTGCGCCAGTACCACCGGCACCACCAGCGCCACCAGCGGGCGGACCACCGAGGAACTTCACGTCGTCGATGGTGATGTCTGCGTCGAAGGAGCCCGCTGGCGGAGCGCCGCCGGAACCGCCGCTCGCGCCGCCGGTGCCGCTACCAGCTGCGCCACCCTTACCTCCCGAGCCTGCACTCGCACCGCCGGAACCGCCGCTCGCGCCGCCTGCGCCCGAACCGGCGGTACCCGCAGTGGCCTCGGGCTTGGTGAACGCCCACTCGATGCCGACGATGTCACTGCCATCGACCGAGGCAACCGGAACGCCGCCCATGATATCGCTGAAGTTCACGGTGACGACGGTCGCGGTGGAAGTGACCGCGATCTGCTTCTCGCCCGCGTGACAATCCGGGTAGGTGTTCGACGGACTCATCGCAACGCACGTGCCCTTCATGGCGGCGGCGTTGACCGGGTCGTTGCTAGCGGTGTTGGCGTTGGTTTGAATGCGGAAGCCGATCTTGCCAGTCGGTCCAGCATTGCCCTTGATGCTGAACGAGATGCCCGTGTATCCGGGCGTCTTGGCGTTGTAGCAGGTGTTGAAATACAAACCGAAGCCGTCGTAGTCGTGAACGTTGCCCTTGATGTTCAGGACGGTGTTGGTGACGGTATCGATCGTCAGCGCATTCGCTGGATAAGTGTAGGTACCGCCCAGCACTCCGCCCATGAACGTGTAGTTGCCCGTGCTGGTCGTGCTGGGCATGAGGTTCGAGAAATCAGTGATCAACGCGGCCGTGGGCATCGTGTTCGCACATGCGAAGCCGGTGCTCGCCCCGCCCGCGCCTGCGGTACCCGTTCCGCCAGCCGTGCCCGGTGCGCCGGCTGTCGTGCCCGTTGCGCCGGCTGTCGTGCCCGTAGCGCCAGCCGTCGCGGATGCGCCGCCGGCGCCAGCCGTGGAGTGCCCGCCAGCCGTGCCGTTGCCACCGCCAGCGGTGCCGCCAGGCGTGTTGTTGTCACTGCTGCAGGCTGCAATCGCACCGACCGTCAGCACCGCGAGGCCAAGACCCGAGTATCGCAAATTCCGTTTAGTCATTCTGAAACCTCCAAGCCCAAGCGGGCTGAACTAAGGGCGACACAATGTGCGCGAGGGACTCCATCTTGTCCAGAACAGCGATGTTATTTCTGGAACCGGTCCCTCATTCAAATTGCGACAATTAGGCGGTTTCGCAGGGAAAGGTCACTTACTAGTGGAACCGTACCCACAAATTCCACGGGGCAAATTGGGGGCGGTTCCCAGGAGGAATTCGCCCCAAGGCCGCGCAGACCCCAGCATTTGTGCTCGATCCGGCCGTTGCTGGTTGCCCGTCGATTCGCGACTGTTCCGCCGCGCTCGCAAATTTGGCCCACCGACCGATGACGCGCTTCGTCAGGCTGAATCACTAACGACTCGAATGTTCAAAGCCGCCACGCGCTCGCTGGCGACTTTGGCCAGCCTTGAGCCAGACCCCCCGGCCTTTGCTCACCGCGCCGATCACCCGGGCTGCCGCGGGGCGAGCGCGTCTCGGACCGGCAGCAACGAGCGCATAGTCCTCGCCTCCGTACAGCGCGAGATCGAGCGCGGAGACTCCGAGCGTCGGAGCCAACGCAATCAAGGCCGGACTGAGCGCGGCCGCCAGTGCATCGAGGTCAATCGACACTTCGACGTTGCTTGCTCGTGCGATGTGCTGCGCATCGCCGGCGAGGCCGTCAGAGACGTCGATCGCTGCGTGCGCGACCGGCGCCAATTGCAACCCCGCAGCGAGCTGGGCCCGCGGACGACGGAACGCGCGCAGCGCGCTCTGCGCCGCTCGACTCGCGAGGTGGCTCTTGCGCTGCTGCAAGAGCCGCAGTCCGGCGGCGGCCAAGCCCAGCTCTCCACATAGCCACAGCTCGTCACCCACGCGCGCACCGCTGCGCAAGAGTGGACGACGTTGGACGCTGCCGACGACGGTAGTGGTGATGCTGAGTTCGGCTCCGCGCGCCAAGTTGCCGCCCACGACCGCGCAGCCCAAAGATCGCGCGGCAGCGCGCTGTCCGCGCGCGAGCTCTCGCAGCTCCGCATCGGAAAACCCGCGCGGGAAGATCACACTGGAGAGCGCCGCGAACGGCGCACCGCCCATCGCGCACACATCACTCGCTGCGGCCTGAAAGCTGCGATATCCCAAGTCTACGAGCGACAGCCAACGACGCTCGAAATGCACGTGTTCGACGGCGGAGTCGACGGTCCACACCCAGCGGCCCTTCGTCTTGAGCACCGCGGCGTCGTCACCAATGCCCAACTCGACCCGTGAACTCGCCTGGCGAAAAAGCGCCTCGAGCTGGGGAATCGCCGAAAATTCCGAGAGGGTTCGCGTGCGCGCCGTCATGCGCGGCACGGTACACGAGTCAGCTGATGGTTGCGCGCTTGACCGGGATCGTCACGACGAACACCGTGCCCTTGGGCGTGTTGTCCGTGATGCGCACGGTGCCATCGTGACCGTCGACCAAGCGACGCACGATCGACAGACCAAGGCCAGTCCCACCGGCCTCGCGCGTGGAGCTCGAGTCGACCTGGTAGAAGGCGTCGAACACCCGACTCCGTTCGAGCTCCGGAATGCCTATCCCGGTGTCGGCGACTCGAAATTCGATCGCCGTACGACGCGCGCTCAGGATCACGACGCCGCCCGCATCCTCCGGGCGCGCGGCTTCGATCGCGGTCATGCGGGCAGAGAGCGTGACCTTGCCCTGCGCGGGGGTGAACTTGATCGCGTTTTCGGTCAGGTTCAAAAATACCTGCCGAAGCCGCTCGTTGTCTGCCCAAATCAGCGGCAGCCCCTTCTCGACGTCGACCACGAGCTCGACGTCTTTCTTGCGCGCGGTCGGGGTCATGGTTTGCGCGACGTCGCGCAGGATGGCCTGGGCGTCCGTCTGTGTCTTGCGCAGACTCATGGTTCCGCTTTCGAGCTTCGACAGATCCAACAAGCCCTTGATCAGCTGCAAGAGCTGTTCACCCTTGTCGCGAATGGTCTGCACGAAGTCGCGCTGTTCGCTGGTCATCTCGCCTGCGAGCCCCTCGACCAGCATTTCGCTGTAGCCGATGATCGAGGTCAGCGGGGTACGCAGCTCGTGCGAGACCGTGGCCAAGAAGTTGCTCTTCAGGCGGTCGAGCTCTTTCAAGCGATCGAAGGCGGTCTGCAGCTTGTCGTTTTTGTCCTCGAGCTCGCGAAAGCTCTCGCGCACCGAGGCGAGGTGCATGTTGCTGGTCAAGAGCGCGCGGTGCCCGCTGAACATCAGCAGATCGAGGGTGCGCCCGAGGTGACGAGCCAATTTGACCACCGAGTCGTCTTCCGCACGCGGCATGGCGCGGAACAATTCGCGAAGCTTGGTCGAATCGAGCTCGGGATCGAGCGCGAGTAGCGCGGCGGGGGGGTCGACTTGAGCCGGCGTGACGAACGGTCCGAGGATCATCCGGCCGATGCGCTTGCCGTCGTATTGGATGGCTGCGACTCGATAGTGTTCGCCGGTGGCGCACGGGTAGTTTGCCATGCCGTCTTCGCCGAGCGCGAGATTCTTGACCTTGCTCGCGACCTCGGCCATTGCGGCGCGCCCCGCCTTCACCGTGTTCAGGAAGGTGTACAGCGCGTTCTGCTCTGCGGCGTCGCCGAGTAGCTTGCCTTCTTCGCTGAAGATGCGGAGCGGCACGCCGAAGAGATCGTAGAAGCTCTTCACCATCTCGCCCAGGGCGTCTCGGTCGATCAAGTCTTCCAGACTGACGCCGTGTCCGAGCGTGAGTTCGTCGAAGGTCTTTGCGGCTGCGGGCGGGATCATCAGCCGGCCTCCGGCCGAAGCACATCGAGCGCGCCGCCCACGCAAGCTTGCAAGATCTCGGGAACGGGCTTGGGGTTGCCGAGCTTCTGCGCGACTTGAGCCAAAAAAGCCTTGGAGTCGAAGCCAAACTTCTTGTTCAGATCATGCTCGGCGTCGAGCGCGCTCCACGTCAAATGCAGCAGCCCGATCATACTTTCGACGACCCCGACTCCGCGCGTGGCGACTGCCAAGTACACCGGCTCACGCCCCTTGGAGGCGAGATCGGCGATCTCGGCGTCACTGCGTACGTCCGGCATGTCGCGCTTGTTGAACTGAATGATCAGCGGCATCTGCCTCAAGGTCAGCCCGTGCTGCTTCAGGTTCTCCCGCAGGTCCATGAAGGACTCGGTATTGTGCTGAGTCTCGGCGGTCCGTGAATCGGCGATGAACGCGATACCGTCCGCGCCTTGCACCACCAACCTTCGGGTGGAAGCGTGAATCACCTGCCCGGGGACGGTGAAAACTTTGAGCCGCACGGCCAGGCTTCCCTGATTGCGAAAAGTGAGCGGCAGCAGATCGAAAAACAGCGTTCGATCGTCCTTCGTCTCGAGCGTCATCAGCCGCCCACTCGCCCCGGGAGCTGCGGCCTTGTGCAGCGCCTGCAGGTTGGTGGTCTTGCCGCTCAAAGCTGGACCGTAGTAAACGAGTTTGATCGTGAGCTCGCGGTTCACGAAATCAAGCTGCACAGGACCCTCGATATTTCCGCGCCATGCGGCGCATGCTCCGCTTCACAAGTTGCGGCAAAAACGAAGAAGCTAGCCTACCATGGCGCATCCATGAGCCAAACGGCCGTTCTCGTCTGGCTTTCAGCCACTTCGATCTTACCTACATTTCGTGCGGACCTGGATGCGTTCGCGCACAGTCGACTACTGCGGCTCGAAGCGCCACGGGAGAACGCCGCGCCTTATTACCTCGCCGCGGGCGCGATCAGCGCGCACAGCAATGCCTCGGCCTACGCGCCGGACGCCGTAGCGCAGATCGAGAGTTCACTCGAGGAGGCGCGCAACGCTGCTGCATCGCTCGAGCAGGGCCGGGCATTGGCTGCGCTCGAACGAGCCGAACACGTGCTGCGCGAGCACCCAGAATTGCCACAGTCGGCCTGGTTGATGGCTGAAATTTTCGAGCAGTCGGCAGAGCTCGAGAATGCGGCGCCGGACGGCGCTGAGGCCGCGAATGCGCTCCGCGAGCGGGCGGCCGCGCTGGAAGGGCCACGCGCCGCCCCGTTCGCCGATCGCGCTCCCGAGCACGACCCGGAGAATCCGGTCGTTCGACAGATAGACATCGAAGGCTTGGAACCGGGCGATACGTTGGAATGGGACGGAACACGGACCGCGCCCACGTTCGCGACCGCCACGGGCGACCATCACGCTCGGGTGGCGCGGGGCGGACGGCTGATGTGGGCGGGCTGGCTCAAGCTAGTCGAGGGCCAGCACCGGGTTCGCTTGCCGGTCCCCGAAACCGTCGCCTGCAGCACGGACGACATCGGCCGCGGGCGTTTCTCGGCCGGTCGCGCGATTGCCGCGGCCCACGCGCGCTGCGACAGCTACGTGCTCGCGCAAGCTCGCGCGAGTGGCGGCATCGAGGCCGCGTTGTGCGAGCGAGAGCGATGCGGGCAAGTGGTGATTTGGGAAAGCTCGCACAAGACCGACGCCCAAGTTGCGCGGGCGAAGAGCGGCTGGCCTTACGTGATCGCGGCGTCGGTGGGGGCCATTGCCGTTACCAGCATCGTCCTCTGGCGAACGGGCGTTTTCGATCGGGCCGAGCCGGGCACCCGTGAAGTCTGGGTGTTCAACGGGCAAAAACAGATGGGGCTGAGCTTTTAGAGCTCTCAGCATTCATCACATTCGTTTGCCATTTGCTCCCTGGCATTTTGGGTAAGCGGGCGCGGAAAGCCGCAGGGCGGCGCGTAGCTCTCGTGGCGGCTCCTCGAGGCGCGCTCTCCTCCACTTCGATTCGCTCGGACGTTGCCGACGAGGGTCCTCGACGATCGAAAGATACTGCGCAAACACAGTACCCTTTTCGCGCGGCGACCGTGCTCCGCGACGAATCGCAGAATCGGTCTTTTCGCGGGCGAAATGCGATGAGCGCTCGGTTCGGAGCCCAGCCTCCCGCGCGCTCAATCTCGAGTGGGCCAGCGAGCTCGGGCTTCTTGAATGGCGCTTTGAACGCGCGCCTTCGCTGGGCCACCAACGAGCGAGCGGCGTTCCACTGCGGCTTCGGGATCGAGCGCTAGTGCGAGCTCGGGACCCGTCAGCGCGGGATGCGCAGCGACCAACACGCTCGCCGGGAGCTCACCGATTTGCACGCCGCGCTCCTCGGCCTCGCGCACGAGCGCGCCCACCACGTGGTGCGCCTCGCGGAAAGGCAAGCCACGTTGAACCAGAAAATCGGCCAAATCAGTCGCGCACAAGTGGCCTGTCGCGAGCGCCGCCTTCATCCGCGCGCCGTGAAACGTCGCGGTGGCGATCGCACCCGTCAGCGCTCGGGCACTGGTGAGCGCGCAGTCGAAGGCGTCGAAGATCGGACGCTTGTCTTCTTGTAGGTCACGGCCGTAGCCGAACGCCAGGCTCTTCTCCAGCACGAGCAGCGTGGTAACGCAGCCAATTAGACGCGCGCACTTGCCGCGCACCAGCTCCGCCACGTCCGGGTTCTTCTTCTGCGGCATCATCGACGAGCTGGTCGAGAACGCGTCGCTCAGGGTCATGAAGCCCCACTCTTGGGTGGACCAGAGCACGATTTCTTCACCGATGCGCGATAGGTGCACGCCGAAGATGGCGAGCGCCGAGGCAACCTCCATCAAAAAATCACGACTGCCGGTTGCGTCGATCGAATTCTGCATCGGCCGCGAGAAGCCGAGTGCCCGAGCCACGCCTTCGCGATCGAGCGGAAAACCGCTGCCCGCGACGGCACCCGCTCCGAGCGGCGACTCGTTCAAGCGCTCCATCGCGTCGACCAAGCGACCGCGGTCGCGGAACAGCAGCTCTTGCCACGCCAACAGGTGATGAGAGAGGCGGCTCGGTTGTGCGCGCTGGAGATGGGTGTACGCGGGCATCAAGAGTTCGATTTCCGACGTCGCACGATCGAGGACCGCGGCGGCAAGCTCGTCGATGGCCAAGATCGCTTCTTCACAGCGGCGGCGTGTCCACAACCGTAGGTCCGTCGCGACCTGGTCGTTGCGAGAGCGCCCGGTGTGCAGCTTGCCTCCGACGGGCCCCACGACATCGCGCAGGCGCGCCTCGATGTTCATGTGCACGTCTTCTTTCTTGCGCTCCCAGACGAACTCGCCGCGCTCGATCTCTCCCCGGATCTGCTGCAAACCAGTGACGATCGAAAGCGCCTCCGTTTGGCTCAATACGCCGGCGCTCGCCAAGCCCTCGGCGTGGGCGATCGAGCCCGCAATATCCTCGCGCCACAACTCCCAGTCGATATCGACGCTGGTGTTCAGCCGCTCCATTGCAGCATCAATTTCGTCTGGCAGCCTGCCGCCTCGAGCAACCGTCATGTCTGTTCGTTCCTGGTCGTTTCCGTTGGTTCGGAGCGACCCCTTTAGCACGAATCCGGCGGCGCGGGCTCGGCGGTGGAGTCTTGCGAGTGGCGGTTCACAGGCTCTGCTCCCAGAGCTCCCGCCCCGCTGCAACAGCCGAAATCAGAGCCATCGCCCCGCCGCTGTCGGCAGGCAGGAAGGGCCCGAGCAGCGTCGCGCCTTCTTCGACGCTGCTCGTGAATTTGAAGGGGACCTGATGCGGAAGGACCACCGTCAGTGCGATGCCGACGCCACGCACGATGGCATTCTTGAAACCGCCGCCTTCGGCCACGATCACGGCCAGTGCCAGTTTCGTTACGACGTCACGACTCCAAACGGCAAGCTCGCGACGAACCGTCTCCGTCGGCGCGGGCGACGAACGCTCAATCACGCTCAGGTAGGTCACCTGAGCTGGCCGCTGTTCCAGGAGCGCCTTGCAGGCATTGCTCATGTTCAGCACGTGTTGAAGCGTGGGCGCGCCGCGGAACATGGATACCACCGTGTCGTGCCAGTCAGCCACGAAGTGATCTCGATCCTGCGCTACGATGCGGAGCGTCTTCGGAGAATGCATGTCTCTCCCCTGGAGAACTGATATTTTAGACGAATCCAGCCCGCCGCGGAAGCAGACTCGTGTTCGCGACCAGGCATGGGGCGAATTGTCAGCGCCGGCGCGCGAAGTCGTCGATGACTCGTTCCAGCTCCGCGCCCAAACGGGTCAAGGCTTCATCCAGCGCAACCATGGCGGATTCGGCGGCGCGCTGGCGGAGCGCGCGATCGCCACGCTCGCGACCGAACGCCGCCAACGTGGGTGCTGCGAGCAGAAACAAGCCGCCAACCGCTGCATTCGCGAACAAAGTGCCTATGCCCAACGCGAGCGCTGCGACCACGCTCGCATCGAGCGCAAACGTGCTGATCTCGAAGTTGGGACGCATCCGACGCGAGTCTGGACCGGGCGCATCTGCCGAACTCGTCGGCGAGCTCTCCGGCAGCATCGGCTGACGTGGCGCCAATGCGGCTAAGGTCTCTTGCACCTCGCGGTTCTCACGATCGGCCCATTGTCGGAAGACTTGCTCCAGGAACGGCCCCAGGTGTTGGCGGATGTCGGAGGCGCTGACCGACTCGAGCGCGGCCGGCAAGCGAAACCCCACCTCTCGGCGAAAATCGGCCAAGTCGAGCGCAACCTTGGCCTTGAGCGCCTCGAGCGCCGGCGGGAGCACCCGCAAAGCGGTCTCGGCCGACATCAACCGATGACCTTGATGTAGTCGTGCACGCGCTCGTCGACCTCCGCCATGCCGAGTCCCCCGGCACCCAGCCCGGCGTGACGACGAAACAACTCACTCTCTGCAAACGCTTGCAACGCGAGCACTCGCTTGGGCAACCACGGGTGGCTGGAAAAGACTTCCCCGAAGCGACCGAAGCTCTGCTTGGCCTCGCTGTGCTGTTCGAGGAAAGCCTCGATATTCAGCTCTTCGTACAGCTTTTGCGAACCGAGTGCGAGCTTGGTCAACGCGCGCAAGGCCGGCTCGAGATCGCCTGCACACAATGCGCCCGCGCGGTCGCACGTCACCTCGGCACGACGCGACCACGCACGGAGCGACAAAAGCGCGGGGACAGCGAGATTCCGCAGCACGATGCCGGCGACGTTTGTCAGATAGTGCATGGCGGTCAGATAAACCACGTGGTTATTGTGAATGTGTCCGCACTCGTGACCAATCACGCTCAATAGCTCGGCGTCGCTGAAGTGATCCATCAGCGCGGAGTTGACCAAGATGAACGCGTCCTCGTTGGTCCCATACGTCGCCGCGTTCAAGTGCGGGTTGGAGACGACGTACACGGTCGGCACCGGAATGCCCAGAGTCTCCGCGCAACGTTCGGCCAGGGCATGGACGCGCGGGAATTGACGCGGTCCAATCTTCACCGCGTGGCCGAGCAGCTCTGCCTTACCGACGTTCTTGAACGTGCGCACTGCAGCGGCGACTGCGAGCTCCACCGGCTTCAGACGCTGAAAAGTGGCGCGCGTGTTGCGATCTGAAACGTACGCGTAGCCGTGATCGTTACCGAGCACGTTGCCGGGGCGGCGACTCGCACGTTCACGAATGAAAGCCGGGAAATCGAACTCGCCGAGGCTAGCCACCGAAATCAGGCTAGCACCCCTGCGCGAACGCGCATGGTGCCGCGGCGACGCACCGTCAAATCCCGGTCTGGCCGCAACTTGCGCCAGTTCACGATTCGTCGAAGTTGACGCGGCCGCGCGCTCGACGACACTCGCGCACGATGAGCGCTCCTCCCTTGTCCGTGCCCGGGCCACGCGCCCTCCCCTTGCTCGGGCCTAGCGCAGAACTGCTGCGCTTCGTGCTGGATCCGATCGCGCATATCGGTGCGCTGTTCGAAAAGTATGGCCCCATCGCGCAACTGGTGGTGGGCAGCCCGACGCGCATCGTTTCCACCGAGCGCAATGTTCCGGGCACGGTGTTCGTCTACGGACCCGACTACAACCGCGCCCTACTGACGAACCACGCGGATTTCCACAAGTGTGCCTTGAGCGGACCGCTCTATCCCGAGGAGCCGCTGAGCCCACGCACCCGCCCGCTGACACGGATGTTGACCGGGTTGTTCCACGCGAATGAAGCCGATCACCGCCAGCAACGGCGATTGCTGATGCCCGCCTTCCATCGCAGTCGGATCGAGAGCTATCGCGATGAGATGGTGGCGGTCACCGAGGAGCTGTTGAGCGAATATCGCCCGGGCACGACGCGCGACATCCGTCCGGACATGATGTACGTCACCCTCCGTATCGCGACTTCCACCTTGTTCGGCGGGGAACTAGCAGAACTCGGTCTGCAGATCGGCCATGATATCGAATCGTGGGCAACGACCCTGCGCAGCGCGAACATCGTGCCCTTCGATTTACCGCTTTCGCCCTATCGACGCTGGCTCGATCTGTCGGGTGACATCGATCGTCGCGTGCGGGAAGTGATTCGGCGCAAGCGTGAAAACCCAGGCCTGGGCCGCGACATGCTCTCGATGCTGATCGAAGCGCGCGACGAAGGCGGCGGCCAGTTGAGCGAGGACGAGTTGATCGGTCATGCCGGAGTGATCTTCGGTGCCGGGCACGAAACGAGCTCGAACGCACTCAGCTGGACTTTGCTCCTGCTCGCGCTGCACCCTCGAATCCTCGCCGACTTGTGCGACGAGCTATCCGGTAAGCTGCGCGGTGGCGCGCCGACCTTCGAAGACCTCGCGGATCTGCCGTTGCTCGATCACGTGATTAAAGAGAGCTTGCGCCTGTTCCCGCCTGGCCCGCTGAATCACCGCATTGCCGCGCGCGACTCGGCCCTGGGCGAGTATCCGATCCCCGCAGGGACCGAGGTCCTGAGCAGCATCTATCACACTCATCGCATGCCGGACTTGTACCCCGACCCGCTCCGCTTTCGACCGGAACGTTGGCAGACGAGCGACCCGGGACCGTACGGCTACAATCCCTTCAGCGCGGGCCCTCGCATGTGCATCGGTGCTACGTTCGCATGGTTCGAAATCAAGATCGTGCTCGCGCTGCTGCTGCAGCGGTTCAGGCTCGATCTCGTGCCGAACCAACGCATCGACCGCTACTTCGGGATCACGCTCGCACCCGCTCCGCGCGTGTTGATGCGCGTTCGACGCACCGAACGTGGATTCTCTCGCGCCGCACCCGTCCACGGCCGAGTCCGTGAAATGGTCGACCTGAGCTAGCGGCAACTCGGTCGGTTTGGCACGATCAGCTCACACCCTTCGGATGTCACGAAGCCGCATCGCGCGGCGCGAGTAGCTACAGGACTGTGCCGCGCAGATCCGGCGTCGGGGCAGGCGCTCGCTTGCGACGCGCACTTCGAATGCAGTCTCGACGAGGGCCAAGACCACCACGAGCAGCAGAACTTGCTCAGCGCGCGCGGGTCAACCAGCGGTCCAAGTCCTCGTCGCTGAACGCGCCGTAATTTCGCGAGACCTCGCGCCCCTCTTTGTCGAGGATGATCAACGTCGGCACACTGTGTACGCCACCGAGCGTCGAGCTTTGCGAAAGCATTGCGAGATCCGCAATTGCTACCGGGTAAGACAGCTTGAGTGAGGTGCGAAACACGTCGGCGAGCGGCGCGTATTTCGGCGCTTCGAGCACGATTGCAGCCACATTGATGCGCGGCGTATGGGTGTGCAGCGCTTGATTCAACTGTTTTGCGGCAAGCTGCGAGGCGAGATCGAAAGTGGTCACGAACAGCAGCGCGGTCACGCGTCCGCGCATGCTTTCCGCACTCACCTCTTCACCTTGCGTCGTACCGAACACGTAACGCTGAACGTGTCCTCGCGCCTCGGCGTCGCTCTCGTCCTCAGGTGGCCCGTCGACGACGCGCTGACACGCGGACACCAGCAGCAACAACCAGAACGCAGCCGAGCGAATCACGTCGCCGAGGGCGGGCTCGAGCCACTCAGATTCGGACCGAACAGATCGGCAAACACACGCAGCGCCTCGGGCAAATCTCGACCGCTGCGCTTGTGCGCAAGCACCGCGTGCGCCAGATCATCGACCAGGCTCTTCAGCGGAGTGCGTTCGACCAACGCGCCGTCGATCCGTTCGCCGTGACGCGGCGCATGTTTGCGGTCGACAATCGGGTCGTGGCGCACCCAGCCGAAGCCCCGGTCGACCCGGAACGAGCACGCCAAAACCTGCACGAAATCCAGGTAAAGCGGCGTGATCAGCACGGCGATGTGTGCGCCGTCCGAGAGCGTGCCGCACAGCCCTTGGGCGGCGGAACGCGGAGTGGCAGCGGCGTCCATCGGCCCGATCGCGTCGGTGATGCGCGCTCGGCGCTCGGGATCGGACTCGACCGCAAGCAACGGCGCATAGACCGCGATGCGGGGCACGCTGACGCGCAAGGAATCCTGCTCGAGCACGGAGAGCCAGCGATCGCGCGCGCCGCCGTCGAGCTCTCGGTACGCAATGGCCGCCGCGAGCGCGGCTTCGGCATCGGTAGCCAGCGCGCCCAGCCACTCACACCACGCGTCGAGCACGCGCGGATCGGTCCGCCCCTCGAGCGGGAGCGGCAACGGCGTGCGCTCCGCCGGAGACGGCAGAGAGGCGATCTGGGACGGCGCGAACGGCTCCGGCATGAGAGGCGGAAGCTAAAGCATCGCGACCGGGCTCGCAACGCCAAGCGCCCTCATGATGCGCATTGTCCTTCAGAAAAAAACGCTCGGGGGCTTTAGCACCCACCTCAATCGAGCTTGCCGTCGAGCTCGAGTGCAAGATCGCGCAAAAGCACGTCCAACTCTCGCGAACGCGACACGGGCGCGACGATCGTCAGCTCCCCACCGCGCTCGGCAAACATGGCACATAGCCCCTCACTCGCCTCGAAGATCCCCTTGACGTACACGACGTCCTCGTTCCTGACCGCAAGGCGTCGCACGATCAGACCGTCGTCGAGGAGTTCTGACAGCTGCAAGGAGCAGAGCCTATCATGAAAGCTGCTATCCTAGTCCACGATGGGTCCCGGTTCGCGCACGATCATGGTCACCGCTCCTCCCCTTCCTACTTCTGCTATTCCTGCGTCTTCTGCAGCTCCTGAAGCGCCTCCGGTGCCGGCTCGCTCGCAGACAACGTCTCAGTCACGGACACCCGACGATGAAGAGAGCTACCTCGATCAGCCGATCGAGCTGGATCCGTTCGAAGATGGGGGTAACGACGACCAAGAGGCCACCGACCTGGTGATCGGCGAGGAGATCGACGTGCTCGGCGAAAGCGTCGGCGACAACGAGCCCGTCGAGCTCGATCTCGGAACGATCGTCGGCATCGACGACGGGGAAAGCGAGCGCGACGCCGACGGCGACACGAGCTTCGAAGAGGATCCTGCCGTGGGACTCACCGTCCCCGACGCGCTCACGCCCGACGACGGGAGTGAAGGTCTCGAGGACGGCTCGATCACGGTCGACGAGAGCAAGTTCCCGACGCTCGAAAAGGACGACGGTTCCGAAGGCATCGCCGCCGAGCGCGAGATCTCTTTGGGCATTGCCAGCGACGAGGCACGAGTGCCGATGGCGGCTCAGCTCTGGCAAGCACTGCATCCGGTGACCGCGCTCGAGTATTGCTCCGCTCTCGCGGTAAGTGCGGAGGCCGTCGTCGCCGGCAGCTCGGATCTGCTTTGGTTCCGTGGTGATGCAAGCAAACCCCTGCGGGTCGCGGTCGACGGCAACGCGCTGTCGGATCTCGTTTTGGTCGGCGGAGATCAAGACATCGCGCTCTCCAGCACGCGCAGCGGTCAGTTGTTCCGCCGTGCGCGATTCGCTTCCCAAGCCGAACAATTGACGCGTTTTCGTGAACATATGCGCGCAGCTCAAGGCTCACGGCCGCAGCTGTCATTCGGCGGCCAGTTGGGCGTACCTCACGGCCGAGTCTTGCTGCGGCTGAGCGAGGGCACGTTGCTCGAGGTGCTCGACGCGGGTGAGCGCTTCGAGCGACTGGAGTTCGACGGCAAGGTATTGGCCGTCGCCCGTGAAAGCTCGACCATTCTACTCGGTCGCGATCGGGCAGCCACGCTGCTCGATCTCGACCGAAATCCGGACGGCGGCAGCCCCCTGCACGGACCTGCACTCGCCGTAGCACAGAGTGCAGAGCCACTGCTCGCCACCGCGGGGAACGCGCTCGCATTGGCCGAGCGCGGGCGCGCCTTGTTGGTCTCGCCCGACGCCGGCAAGACGTTTCGTCGTGTTGCCGGTAGCGTCAACACCACGGCCATCGCTGGCGCACGGCTCGCGGGCAATGAGCGCTTCTTTGCTGCGGTGTACCGCGAGACCAGCGATCAGAGCGATATTCTCCTGATCGATCCCAGCCGCGCCGAGGCCGAGTGCATCGCGCGTCTGGAGGCGGGAGAACATGCCTCTTCGGATGCCATCGAGCGGGGCGAGTGGGCGAAGGTATCGGCGCTGGCTTGGCACGCACCGAGTGGTCGCTTGTGGGCCGTCGGCGGTTTTGGAGTGGTGAGCTTCGGGCCCGGCACGAGCTAAGTTTTTGGCCCACCTCTCGGCGACGTGATAGCGGTCGCCTAGCTTGACCATCGTCGTTCAAAAGTACGGCGGCTCGTCAGTTGCCGATCCGGAGAAAATTCAGCTGGTCGCGCGGCACGTCGCGGCCACGCGCGATTCCGGTCGAAAGGTGGTGGTGGTGGTCAGCGCCATGGGCAAGACCACGGAGAACCTGTTGGCGTTGGCTCGCACACTTGCCGCCGAGCCACCGCGACGTGAACTCGACATGCTGGTCAGCACCGGCGAACGAGTGACCATGGCGTTGCTGTCGATGGCGCTCACCACCGTCGGCGTCGACGCCGTGAGCTTCACGGGCTCGCAATCCGGCATCATCACCAATGACCGCCATTTCGACGCCGAGATCGTCGAGGTGCGCCCACAACGCATCTGGGACGAGCTCGCGCGCGATCGAGTCGTGATCGTTGCTGGCTATCAAGGGATGAGCGTGGGGCGCGAGATAACGACCTTGGGTCGCGGCGGGTCCGACACCACCGCGGTCGCACTGACAGCGGCGCTCGGCGCCGAGCACTGCGAGATCTACAGCGATGTCGACGGCATCTACAGCGCGGACCCGCGCTCCGTGGCACAAGCGCGCCACTTGCCGACCATCGACTATGAAACCATGCAGGAAATGGCGGAGTCGGGCGCAAAGGTTCTCAATGCGCGCGCCGTCGCTTGGGCCAAGCGCCACCAGATCGTGATTCACGCGCGGAGGACCGCCGACTTCGCCGAGCACGGCGCGGGGCGAGAGACGCGCGTCGAAGCCAAGTCGGCAGAGCGGGCGGCGATCGTGGTCGATAGCAAGCTCGCGTGGCTCAGTGCACCCGAGTCAGCACGCCCGAAGCTGCTCTCGATCGTCACGGCTGCCGGCATTCCGGTGCGCGACGCTTGGCTCGATGAGCGAATGAATCTGTTGTTGTCGCTCACCAGCGTGCCCGAATTCGCAGCCACAGCGGAGCTCCTACGCAGCGCGGGCGCGAGCTCGGTGCGCACCGACATCGCCGCCGTGAGCGCCGTGGCAGTGGGTGTCGGTCGCCTTCCCGATGTGCTGGCGCGCGCCCTCGAGTACGTTCCGAGGTCCGCGCTCGGAACTTCACTATCGCCGCTCCGCCTGTGCGCGGTAGTTCCCACGCAAGACGCCCCCGAGCTCGAGCGAGCGTGGCACAGTTTGTTCGGCTAGCTAATTCGGCTGCGCGCGCGCACGACCAGCGCGGCTTCAGCGGCCACGGCGCGATAACGCTCGACGATGCGCGCGTCACGCGGCGCTACTCGCAGTGCGACCGCCAAGTGACGTTCGGCCGCCAACACGTCGCGCTCGGCGTCTTGTTCGAACTCGGCGGCCTCGAGCAAGAATTGCGCAGCGTTCGGCGGCGGCTCCGGGCTCAGCTCGATTGCCTCGCGCATGCGCCCAAAGCACAACGAAGCGCCCGCGATGTCGCCCAAATCAGCGCGCCAGCGCGCTTCCAAGCGGCGCGCTTCGACGTAACGCGGTGAAGCCGCGGAAACCTGGCGAGCTCGCGCGATCGCTTGCGGCAAGTCCTTCAGATCCGAAGCCAGCACCATGGCCAAGTCGATCAACGCATCCGCGTCCGGTTGCCCATTGCGCTCGGAAAGCGCAACCGCACGCGCGAGGAGCGTCGTGGCGCGCTCGCGCTGCCCGCTCTCGAGCAAGGCGCGCGCGAGCCCGGCCGTTGCGCGAGCGTCGTCGGGCGCATAGCGCAGCGCGCGCTCGAAGCAGCGGCGCGCCTCGCGCACGAAGCCCGCCGCGAAGAACGCGCGCGCCGCTTTCAGGTTGGTCTCGTGCTTGCCGCGCGCTCCGCGAGTCATGGCTTCGAGATGTTCAGCATCCGCCAGCGCGCCTGCGCTGTCGCCATGGCCCAAGCGCGCCGCAAAGCGGCGGGCGCGTGGCAATTCCAAACCAGGAGAGAGCGACACGGCTCGATCGAGGGCATTGCGGCGCTCGACCGCCGAGGTGTCGCGTTCTGCGCAACGACACCACAGGAGCGCCGCCAGCGGCGCGTAGTGTTCGAGTGCAGCCGCCTCGGTCAGCGCCTGCCGCGCGCCGTCGAAATCACCCACGCGCCACAATAGCTCTGCACCGGTGAGTCCAGCACGGGTCGCGGGCAAGCACTCGATGACCATGCCCAGCGCCGCCTCCGCACGTTCAGGCACCTGCAGATCGATGTCTGCGATCAAACGTACGAGCTCGGGATGCCTCGGAGCTTGCTCGAGCGCGAGCAAATAGCCCGCGCGGGCTTCGTCGGTGGCACCGCGTGAAAGCGCGTCATCCGCGCTCACGACCAAGCGCGCGAGTTCGAGCGCGCGAGTTCCGAGCGGCGTGGGCTCGCCCGGGACGAACGTCGCATCGAGCTCGACGTGCAGCTCGTCGCCATCGACGGTCAGTGGCCCGAAGCGGACGCGCCGCGCCGCTGGTGCGCGTGCACCCACAGCAGGGAGCAACAAGCGAGCCAAACTGGCGCCGGCGTCGGGGACCGAGATCACGCGACCGTGTCGGACGCCCCCGATACCAACGAAAACGCGGTCCAATGCGCGAAGCACAAAGCCGAGCGCCGCTCCAGGCAGGCCGACTCCGCGCGCATCGCTGACCACGAAGCGCGCGTGACGCTCGTCCGGAACCCACAACAAATCGAAGGCCAAAGCCCGACCCTGCCCGACCAGGCCCACACCAAACCCCTGCGGGCGCGCAAATACGGAGACCGGGCGAACCAAAGGCCCGACCGTATCGCCGCAATGGCTCTCGAAGTGACGGCCCAGGCGAGTGAACGAGCTACGCAGCACCGCTCGCTCCAGCTCTCCGCGGCGATGGCGAAACTGCGGCACGCCACCGCTCAAATCGAGCGGGAACTTCAAGTTGGGCAGAGTGATGGCCAGACGCGTGACGTCGATCGGACCGAGCGCGATCGGCTCATAGAGCTCCATGCCCAACACGCCGCGAGTGACGGTCAGCCGAAGCGGCACCCGTTGTTCGTCGCCCAATACGAACGGCTCAGCCGCGGGCGGCGCTGAGGGCGCTACCGGCGCAAACGCCAAAGGCGGGACGCTGGACGGATTCCGAGACGGACCCAAGGTCCTGCGATCGTACCAGTCAGGCGACCTGCACGGGCAATTTCACGCCGGAAAAAGCACTCCCGGGCGCCCGAAACGGCGCCCGGAGAGCCAAAAGCTCAGACTTCTCCGGCCTTGTCACCTTTGTCGCGCTTGGCTTTCATGCGCTTCAATAACTCGTCGAAACCCTTTTTCTCGATCACTTTGCGGAATTGGTTTCGGTAATTGCGCGCCAGGCTCGAGCCTTCGGTCACGATGTCCGCGATCAGCCATTTGCCGTCGACCTGGTGCACCACGTAGTCGATGCTCACCGGCTCTTCGCGGGCATTTTTCTTGTTGTGGGCGACGGTACGCACGACTTTGCCTGTTTCGGCGTCCTCCTCGCCCTTGTAGTCCACCGCGTACCCGAGGGTGTTCTTGATGTTGCGACGATAGGCGTTTCGCACGAGATCCTTGAGCAGCGCGGTAAACTCCGCTCGCTCACCGGGCGTGCGCTGCTCCCAGGAATCCTTCAGCGTCGCTTTTGCGAGGCCCTCGTAGTCGAACACGGCGTCGAAAGCCGCATCGAGCTTCTTCTGGTCGTCCGCCGACTTGGCTTTGCTGACCAGCTCGGTGAGCTCGGTGTGCTTACCCTTGACGAAGCTCTCGGCTTCTGCGCCAAAGGCCGGCAGGGACAGCGAAAGGGCCAGCGCGAAGGTGGCAAGGACGGGAACTTTGCGTCGGATGTGGGTCATGGTTCGCTCTCGAGTTCGGTAACCTATCTGTGTTCTCTGGTGGTTATACGCAAGTGGGGTGCCAAAGCTTCTCGCGTCCGGCGATTGGCCGCTAACCCTCGGGAATCATTACCATCTGCGCTTTGCGCACCGCTGAGAGTGGAACCACGCCGTTGCTCCGCGGCTCGCTGTAGCAAGCGAGGCCCATGATCCTGTGTTCACACAGGTCGCTCAGTCTGCGGGCGGGGGCGGCTGCGAGGCCCGCGGCTGACCCAGATTGACGCGAAAGGTCGCGCCGCGCCCGCGGCTGCTATCCACCGTGATCGAAAACGAATGCTCGTCCGCGATGCGTTTCACCACTGCGAGCCCCATGCCCGTGCCTTGCGAGCGGGTGGTGAAGAACGCGTCGAACAGGCGCTCGCGGGCCGCCTCGTCGATACCGACGCCGCGGTCCGAGACGCGCAGCCAGGTATCCTTGCCGATCACTTCGACCGCGACTTCGACGCTGTCACCTGGGCTGCTGGCTTGCACGGCGTTGCGCACGAGGTTCCAGATCATCTGTCGCAGTTGGGCGCCATCTGCCCAAATCAACGCGCTTTCGGGGCCGAGGTAAGAAACCTCGACATCGGAGACCGCGCGTCCACTGCGCGACGCCAACGCCACGACTTCACGCGCGACGCGGGCCGCGTCGACACCGGCAAAGATCGGCTTCTTGGGCTTGGACAAGTCGACCATGTCCGTCACGAGGTCGTTGAGCCTGCTGGTTTCGCGCTGAATGATGTCGCACAGCCGTTGGTCTTCGTCCGAGAGACCCGTAGCGGTGCGGAGCAGCTGGATGGACCCTGCGATCGAGCCGAGCGGGTTGCGGATTTCGTGCGCCAGACCCGCCGCCAGTCGACCGAGCGAGGCCATTCGCTCCGCTTGATTGGCGCGCTCGGTCGCCAGCACTAGCTCTCCGCCAGTCCAACGCAAACGGTCCGCCAGCGTACCCGCGAGCAGCGCGACGACGATCAACACCAGCAGATTCACCAGCAAGTAGAACGTCAGCTCGTCCGAAGATAGGCGGTAGATCGAGGCTGGTTGGTCGCGCGGCGCAGAGAGCAGATCATGCTGCAACGCGAACACCAAACTGCCGTACGACAGCGCGCCAGAAAGCGCAGCGAGCACCGCGCCGCGCAGCCCGAGCAAGCTTGCCCCCACCAAGCAGGACAAGCCGTAAAATGCGGTCGCGCCGCTGGATGCGCCGCCCGTCAGGTAAGCGACCACCGTCCAGGTGAGTTGATCGAGCACCAACTGCGCTTCGGCCAAAAGTTCGAGGTGCCGTCCCTTGCGCAGCAGTGCCGCGTAGACCCCAGTGAGCGCGAACGAGAGTCCGAAGGTCTGCAGAGCCACCCGCAGCGTGAACGATTCGAAGCCGAATTTGCCGCGCAAATAGAACGCGCCGACCAACGCCAGCGAGAACGACAGGAGTAGCAAGCGCGCCGCCGTGAGCCCGGCCAAACGGCGCGCGAGCGGCGCGGAGCTCAGGATGTCTGGGAGACCGAGTTGAAGGCGCATGGACAAAGCAGCGGGAGTTTTGGGGTTGATGCCCCAGAGCCTGAGCGTGGGCCCCGCGGAGTTCGACTTTCACGGCGCAGGAGCGGAGCTCCCGACGACAGACCCTCAGTCCCCCTTGATGTTGCCGGCGAGGGAGAATACCGGCAGGTACATCGCGATCAGCACGACACCCACCATGCCGCCCACACCGACCATCATGATCGGTTCGAGCGCGCTGGTCAGCGCTCCCACGGCAACGTCGGTTTCTTCTTCGTAGAAGTCGGCAATCTTGTTGAGCATTTGATCCAATGCGCCGGTTTGCTCACCGACTGCGATCATCTGCACCACCATGTCGGGAAAGACCTTGGTCTCGGTCAGCGGCTCGGCCATGTTCTTGCCTTCGCTGATGCTCTGACGCACGTGCATCACCGCGGCCTCGATCACGACGTTGCCCGACGTCACCGCGCAGATCTCGAGCGCATCCAAGATCGGAACGCCCGACTGCAGCAAAGTTCCCAGCGTACGCGTAAAACGCGCCACGGCAATCTTGCGCAGCACGGAGCCGATGACGGGCAACTTCAGGATCGTCCGATGCACGAAGGCCTTGCCCGCCGGCTGGCGATTCATGTACCCGAAGCCCACCACCAGCAGCACCACGGCCATGCCGATGAACGGGAAATAGCTGACGAAGTTGTGAGAGATGGCGACCATCACCTGCGTCAGCCAGGGCAATTGCGCTTTTCCTCCGCCGAAGTCCTTGAACATGCCCTCGAATGCGGGAATGACGAAGGTGAGCAGCACGGTCATGACCAACGCGGCGATCACGACGACCACCGACGGATAGACCAGAGCGCCGCGGACCTGCCGGATGAGCTTTTGACGTTTCTCCAGGTAGACGGAGAGACGGGTCATGATGCCGTCCAGAATGCCGCCGACTTCGCCAGCATGAACCAAGTTGGTGAAAAGCTCGTCGAACACCTTGGGGTGACGCTTGAGCGCCTCGCTGAAGGTGGCTCCTTGTTCGACCGCGCTTCGTACGTCCTTCAAGATCAGGGCGAATGCCGGGTTGGTTTGCTGCGAGCCGAGGATCTCCAAGCACTGCACGAGCGGCAGGCCGGCGTCGATCATGGTGGCGAACAAGCGCGTGAAGGTCACCAAATCCTTGGTGCTGGCCCGCGGCGAACCGATCGTGATCTGGCTCAGGCGGCTCTTCTTTTTGACTTTGACGGGCGCGAGCTGCTGCTGACGAAGGCGGTTGTTCACCGCTTCTTCGTTCTCAGCCTCCATGACCCCTTTTCGGACCTCGCCGGTCCGACCACGGGCTTCCCAAGTGAACTCGGCCATCGCTTATCGCCTTCCAATCCGTTTACGGCAGCTTCACAATACCGGTGCAGCATCCAGATGCCAAAATGCTTCGCTTCTCGCAGATCCGCCGGCTGACATGATCCCACATTCGCCCCTGGCCGAAATTGCGCGAAAGTTCGTGATTGTACCGGCCGTAGCCCCTGCCGTCGTGGTCGCCACGGGTATTTCTCGGGTGACCGGCTTCGAGTTTGCTGAAGGCGCGGCGTTCGAGACCGAGACCTGCGGGCGAGATGCCCGCGTGTTTTTCGATCTCGCCTCGCTCACGAAGTCGTTCGTGGCAGCCACCGTCGCGCGCTTGGTGCAACGTGGCCGCCTCGACTTCGAGACGCCGCTTCATGATCTGCTTCCGGAAGCGCGGCAGTGCGCAACCGGCTCGGCGAGCCTTCTGCTGCTGCTCGCTCATCGCGCAGGCCTCGAAGCGCATCGCCCCCTCTTTGCGCCACTTCTTGCCGGTTTGCCCTTCGACCGACGCGCGGCAATCAGCGAGGTGCTCGCCGGTCGCCGGCCCGAGTGTGCAGCCGCTCCGGCGGCTAGCGGATACCCGCCGGTATATAGTGATTTGGGGTTTGCCCTGGTCGGTCTGGCGCTCGAGAGGAGTGAACGGCTGCCGCTCGACGAAATCGTGGAGCGCGAGGTTTGTGCGCCTCTCGCTCTAGAGGTGGGCTCTGCACGCATTTTGCGGGCACGTCGGATCGACTTCGCGCAGCGCTGCATGCCGACCGAAACCGTGGCCTTTCGCGGCGGCGAGGTGCGCGGCGTCGTGCACGACGAAAACGCCTGGGCATTGTCCGGGCACGGTTTGTCTGGACACGCTGGCCTGTTCGGGACCGCGATCAGCGTGGCACGCTTCGGCGCGGCCCTCTTGGAAGCCCGACGTGGCCGGTCCGGGTGGCTCGACGCAAAAAGCTTCGGCCCGCTGCTCGAGGAGCGACCGGGCGGCACGCTGCGGGCAGGCTTCGACGGAAAATCGGCCGACCAGTCCTCCGCTGGTACCCTCGCAGGACCGCGCACTTTCGGCCACCTCGGCTTCACGGGGACCAGCTTCTGGTGCGACCCCGATGCGGATCGAGTGCTGGTTTTGTTGACGAATCGGGTGTGCCCCAGCCGTGACAATTTGCGAATCCGAGCCGCCCGGCCTGCCGTAAATGACGCCTTGTACGCCTTTGCCGGCTGAAAATCGTGCGCGGGGTGGGTCGGCGCCGCTGACGCCTCTTTAAACCCGCAAAGAACCATGACAAATTTAGCGACGGCCTCGCGTACGTAGAGCCGTCTTCGAACACGAATCAACTACGACGAGGCATGTAGGCGCACCGATGTGGAAGCTGACGATCGAGGACGACCAGGCGAGTAAGACCGTCGTCCACCTCGTTCGCGACGACTATACGATCGGACGCGCGGAGGAGAACACGGTCCGCCTGACCGAGCGCAACATCTCGCGCCGTCACGCGCGACTAACCAAGCCGGGCGAGCGCTGGCTGCTGCTCGATCTGACGAGCTACAACGGCTGTTACGTGAATGGCCAACGCGTCAGCGAGAAGCACGAAATCGTCCACGGTGATCTCGTGCAACTCGGCGACTACCGACTGCAGATCCTCGACGACTCGATCCTCGATCCGGTGAGCTTCGACAAAGCGGTGACCATGCCCGCGGCCCCGCGCAGTCAGGCGCTATTGGGCCAACCCGATCGCTTGGTGATGGTGATCGGCCCGACCGTGGGTGCCGAGTTCCCACTCACTCAAGATCGACCGCTCGTCGTGGGGCGCGGCGAAGAGTGCGACGTCTCCATCAATCACCCCTCGGTGAGCCGCGTTCACGCGGAAATCCAACCGCTGGGCGATGGCCGCTACGAGATCGTCGATCGTGAAAGCGCCAACGGGGTGCGCGTCAACGGCGTCGAACTGCCGCGTACACTGCTGGATGCTCGCGACGTGATCGAACTGGGTGACGTGATCCTGAAGTTCATCCCCGCCGGCGATATTTACGTGCCAGGCGCTGACGAGAGCCAACAAGCGAGCGCGCTGACGGTGGGCGCCGCCGGGCTCTCGCAACCGAGCCCGGCCGTGGCCCTGCGCGGATTTTCGCAAGGAATGAAGCTCGCGGCCATCGGCGGCGCGGCGGCGATCATCGTGGCGCTGGCGTTGGTGATCGCGACTCGCAGCGGGACACCGGAGCCTGAGATTGCGTCCGGCAGCTCGGATGCCGTCGACTCTGCCATGCGCAGTCTGCTCGAAGCCAAAGCCTTGCTCGACAAGGGAGACATCGATGCGGCGATGCGCAAGGCAGCGGAGATCCCGCCGACCAGCAACGCTCGCAAGACGGCGGACTATCGACAGATCCAGAGCGCGTGGGCGGATGCCTTGTTTGCTCAAGCGGCGGCCAGCCAAGATCCCACGCAAAAGCGCTCTCTCTTGGACCAAATCGCCCGCGCGACCAGCGTCGATTCGGTGCGTCGCAAGCGGGCAGCCAATGACCTGACCGCACTCGATGCGGAGTCGGTCGACGTGAGCGATCTGCCGAGCGCGCCAAAAAAGACAGCGCCTCGCCCCTCGCCTGCCACCACGGAAGAGACGAGCGCGGACGACCCCAAAGCTGGCAGCCCAACGCTCGTGCGAAAAAACCCGTTCGACGAAGATCCCGCGCCGAGCGGTGCACCGGACGCCGATCGCAGTAAGTTGCTGTCGGCCAAGGCCACGCTCCAGCAGAAGGTCCGCAGCGGTCAGGCCACGGATCGCGACCTGAAAATGCTGCGCGCGGTCTGTAAACAGCTCGGCGATGTGTCCTGCAGCAACTGAGCCTGAGCGCCGCTCGGGCTCAGATCTCCGTCTAGCGCCGTTCACGTCTCGCGCCTGCATCGCTGCGGTCACGGTGCTCTGCCTGGGGCTCGTCGTCGAACACGTGCCGTTCTTGAGCGCGTTGCGCATCTTGCACCCGATGGCACGTAGCGAGACTCCGGCGCGCGCGCGTTTGGATGAAGTCCCAGCGGTGGGCGAAGCCAAAATCACCAGCGCGACCGAGACGCGCGCCGAGCTCTCGCAGCCCGACTCGGCGGCGCTGAAGGCCGCGCAGGGCGCTCTCGCGGAGCCGCCAGCGGCGGGTGACGTCGCGCTGCCCGCGATTGACGCGGCCGAGCCGCCACTGCCGCTCGCGGATCCAGGCGGGCAAGCCTTGAACGGTTTCTTCAAAGCGCTGACGAAGACCGCGCACAAGCAGCCGCACGCCGTGACGCGCATCGCTCATTTCGGTGACTCGATCGTCGTGAGTGATTTGGTGTCCGGCACGCTGCGTCGCAAGTTACAGGCCGAGTTCGGAGACGCCGGGCATGGCTTCATGTTGATCGCCAATGCCTGGCCCGCTTATTTCCACAACGACGTGTCGCGTTACGCGACGGTGGGTTGGAGCGTCAGTCGCATCGTCGGACCGTACGCTGCCGACGGCTTGTATGGACTCGGCGGCGTCTCTTTCAAAGCGGAGCGCAACACCGTTGCGCGCTTCGGAACCGCCAAAACCGGGGAGTACGGCAAGCATGTCTCGCGCTTCGTGCTCGACTACTTGCAGGATCCGAACGGCGGCACGCTGCAACTGAGCGTCGACGGCGCCCCGAAGGCCACCATCGACACACGGGGTGAACAAAAGCAGCCCGCCTACTTTTCACTCGACGTGCCGGACGGCGAGCATGAATTCGAGCTTTACACCAAGACCGGCGTCACTCGCGCCTTCGGAGTGGTGCTCGAGCGCGATACCCCGGGCGTCGTGGTCGACGCGATCGGCGTCCAAGGCGCGCGCATTCGCTTCTTGGACAAGCAAGACGATGCGCACTGGGCGGAACAGCTGAGCTGGCGTAGGCCCGATCTGTTGATCTACGAGTTCGGGGCCAACGAAAGCGGCGATGGCTTCTTGTATCCGATGGTCGACTATCATCGCACGATGAAAGAGGTGATCGCGCAGGGCCAGCGCGCATTGCCCGATTCCAGCTGTCTCGTCATCGGCGCGATGGATCGCGCAGCCAAAGTCGGCGACGAAATCGTGAGCATGCGAGTCATCCCTTCGATCGTCGAAGAGCAGCGCAAAGCGGCGGCAGAACTCGGTTGTGCTTTCTTCGACACGTACACGGCGATGGGCGGCGCGCACTCGATGCCCACCTGGGTACGCCGCGGGCTCGGGCAAGCCGATCTCACTCACCCGACCGCGATCGGCTCGGAGGTGATCGGCAATTGGGTGTTCCGAGCGCTGATGAAATCCTACAACGCACATCTCGCACCTCCTCCGCCGTGAGCGGCGGCTTTCGCCAGGTGGAAACATTTCAACGCTCAGTTATTTTTCGAGGCGGCCGTTTGCACCCAGGAAGCGCGTGCGAAATTTCCCGGTAACATCAGCGTATGTGAGCCCAAACGGCCCGATTCCAAGGTTTTTCAAGGGTGTCTTCGGATCGCTGTGCGCGATCGCCGCGCTCTCTGCACTGGCCTCTTGTGCCGAGCCGCCCAAGCATCGAGCGCCCAGCGGTGGCCCGAACGAGCCCACGGCGGGCGCCAGCGGCGCCACGAGTGGAAGCGATGGCGGGTCGTCCAGCGAACTCGGAATCGAGCTCAATGGCTCACCGCAGTATTACCGTGTCGTACGTCTGACCAATGCTCAGTGGGCGCAGAGCGTGCAGGATATCCTGGCCCTGAGCGACCCGTCGGGGCTGGAAGCGAGTTTCCAAAGCCCCGTGGCGGGCACCACGGATTTTTCGAACAACGAGCTGTTGCTCGACGTCAACCAAAGGTCGTGGGCTGATTTTCAGTCCGCCGCGGAGACACTCGCCGATCAGGTCACCGCTTCCGCTGCTGCGCTCGCTCGGGTCTATCCTGGCACGGACTCCAGCGGGTTCATCCGCACCGTCGGACGACGCGCTTACCGGCGGCCGCTGACCTCGGCCGAGGTCAGCACGTACAGCGCGTTGTTCAAGACGGGCAGCGCGATGTCGGGCAGCAAGAGTACCTTCGCCAAGGGCGCAGCGTTGGTCCTCCGCGCGCTACTTCAATCCCCGAATTTTCTGTATCGCACCGAGCTCACGCCGAATGGCGCGCCGCTGAACGGCTACGAAATGGCGGCGAAGCTCTCGCTCTGGCTACGCGGAACCACCCCCAGCGACGAGCTCCTCGACATGGCTCCTGATCTGGCCGACGCCGATGTCGCCGCTGATCTCGCCAGCACCATGTTGGACGAACCCACCGCAGCGACGGTCATGCGCCAGTTCCACGGTGAGCTGCTCCACTTTGCGCGCATTGGAACGATCAGCAAAGTAGGCGTCGAGAACTACAAGGCGTCGTTGAATGCCGAGTACGAAGAGAGCTCGTATCTGTTCTTCGACAAGATCTTCAGCGACGGCTTGGGCGTGAAGGACATCTTCACCTCGACTCAGGGGTTCATGGGCCCCGGAATGGCCAAGCTCTACGGGCTGCGCCAAACCTTCAGCGGCATGGTCGAACAGGACTTGGGCCCCGATCGAGTCGGCTTCTTTTCGCAGTTGCCGTTCTTGACGCTCAACGGGCTCAACGGCGACCCGGATCCGATTCATCGCGGCGCCAGCATCAATTTCGACGTCCTGTGCGCGACGCTCGGGCCACCGGCCGCGGCGCTACCGCCGATCCCACCGCTCGAGCCGAACCAAACCAATCGCGAACGCATCACCTCTCTGACCAAAGGCTGCGGCGGCGTTTGCCACAACCAGCTGATCAACCCCGTCGGTTTCGCCTTCGAACACTTCGACGGCATGGGTCAGTATCGCGACACCGAAAACGACGGCCTGACCATCGACAGCAGCGGCAGTTACGACTTCAGCGATGGCGAAAAGACCTTCGAAGGTGCCGCCGAACTGATGCAGGCGATGTCCGAGAGCGAACAGGCGCACCTTTGCTACGCCAAGAAACTTGCCAGCTTCAGCCTGCAGCGCGACATCGTCAACGATGATGCCGAGCTGCTGCGCGCGCTGGCCAGCGTCAGCCGCGGTGAAGACGGTTCGGTCAAACAAGTACTGACTGAACTGGTGAAAAATGATGCGTTCCGCACTCACCCACTAGGTGCTCAGTGAAAATCAAGCTTTCAGCCCCACTCGGTAGCGGACTCACGACCTTGCCCTTCAAGAGGAGGTCCGCAATGAACCGACGTGCCTTCCTGCGCGCGGGTGCCATTGCCGTCGGCTTGCCTTTTTTGGAAGGGTTGCCCGCGCGTTCGGCCTGGGCTGCAGACGCGCCGCCGGTCTTCAGCTTGTTCATCGTTGCCGCCTGCGGGGTCATCGGGAAGAAGTTTTTCCCCAATGACACTGGACCACTCACGGTCGATTCGCTCGCAGCGCTCTCGGACAAGGCCACGAGTGTGCTCGCGCCGCACGCCGATCACCTGCTATTCCTGAAGAACATCAACTTCCCGATGGCGATGCCGACCAACTGCGGCCATTCCCAGGGGTTGTGCCAGACGCTGACCGCTGCGCCGGCAGGCGGGGGCGGCGGCACCGCTTATTCCACCGGAATTTCCGCGGACATGGTGATCGCCGATGCGGTGAACGACGCCGGCGCTGATCCGCTCACGCTCTACGCAGGCAATCGCAACAATGGCTACATCGCCGAACGCATTTCATTCAAAGGCGCTGGCGCCGGACAAGTGCGCTCCGCGGACGACAATCCGTACACGCTGTATTCGAAGCTGATCGGACTCACCAGCGCCGACGGCAGCACCACCGCCAGCACGGATGCAGCGGCGGAGCTGCTTGCCAGCCGCAAGAGCGTCAATGATCTGATACGCGGCGAACTGAAACAGATGCTCTCGCTCTCCGCGTTGAGCGCAGCCGACAAGCAGCGCCTGCAGCAACATTTCGATTCGATCCGCGACACGGAGGTCAAGATGAGCGGAATGGGCCTCAAGTGCACGCAAGATGGCCTGGCAACGAGCCAGCTGGAGGCCTTCCAATCGGGCTTCGCGTTCAAGATGGACGGCATGATCGAGGACGTCGCCAAGCTGCACTTGGAGCTCGTTGCCTTGGCCTTTGCCTGCAACTTCAATCGCGTGGCCACGCTTCAACACGGTGACGGAACCGACGCCACCAAGTACGCCGTACCCTCGAACGCCGGTCTCAACTGGCCGTTTCATCACATCAGCCATCGCGTGCAGTCCGACTCCGCCGTCGGCAGCAATCAGACGGCCGAGGACGCGCACGCGGAGATCGACGTGTTACGCATGAAGACGCTGTTGCATGGCCTCGACCAGTTCGAGGAGCGCGGCCTGTTCGACAAATCGCTGATCATGTGGACCAACCACATCGCCGATGGACCGAGCCACAGCTTCAAGAACGTGCCGACGATCATCGCTGGCAACGCAGGCGGCTACCTGAAACAAGGCGCATACGTCGACGCTGGCGGGGTCACCAACAATCGCCTGTTCAACACGCTGATCGCGGCCGCAGTGCGCGACAAACTCGATTGGACGAAGAACTTCGGCGATGGCGACGGGTCAGGCGGGCTAGACGAGCTCTTGGCCTGAGGCCCCACGTACATGCTCGCGCCCAGTGCGTGCGAGCGACGCTGCTCTACCGCGCTCGGCTGTCGAAGCCTGCGAGCAGCTCGTCGCCGATGGCGTCCGCCATCGCTTCGTAACCTTTGGCCGTCAAATGCAGGCGATCGCCGCGAGCTAGCTGCGGAGTCTGGCGAACCCAACGCGCGTAGCCGCCAGCACCGCCCATGATCTTCAACTGACTCACGAAGCCACAACCGAGCTCTGCTGCGATCGAGCGTTGGAGTTCGTCGAGCGCGGTGACGCGGGGCTCCGATCCACCCGCCACGGCGACGGCATCGGGTGGGCCCACGATTAAGCAATCAGCGTCGGGCGCGGCGAGCCGCACGCGATTGAGCAAATCTCGATATTGGCTGCGATATTTCTCGACCTTGTCAGCGTCGAACGCCTCGTTGGTGCCGAACGCCAAGGCCACGAGCGACGGGGCGCGGACGCGCAACGCCGACTCGAACGACGCTTCACTCCAAGCCAGTGCCGTCGCCAGCCTAGCGCCATCGATGCCCACTGCGTCGAGCACGATGCCTGGTTCACTGCCTTCGACGGTCACGCCGAAGAAGCGAGGATTCCCTCCGAGCGTGAGCAGCTCGAGCTTGTCGGTGGCAGCGCTCTCCAAGGACAAACTTGCGAAACCCGCACCGGGCAACTCCGGGATCTGGCTAGCTTGCGAGACGACTTGCGACACGCCGCCCAGCGTCAGGCGGAAACTCGCGCCTTCCCTGAGCGAGAACCAGACTTGCCAGTGCGCGGAGCCGCGCACTGAGCCGGGAGCAAGCTCGAAAGATGCCTGCGCTGGAGCACCGTCAGGCACGGCTCTAATCCCACCCAAGCCGAATACGCCGTCGTCGAACGGCGTGCGACGCGGCGGGGGCACCGGCTCGATCTTCCAAGCGCCATCACACGACCAACGGACCTGGGAGTGTCGGTAAGGCTTCAGCCCTACGCGCACGAACCCGGGGCCGCCGACACCAAATCGCTTTTCGAGCCGCGAGCGCAACGCGCCCGTCAAATAGTCCGCGGCCGTGTGCGAATCCCCCAACCAAACGATCCTCAACATCTCGCGGCGCGTGCGGGCCTCGAGCCCGGCAAGATCACGATAGAATCGGCCCAAGCCGCTGCTATCGGCTGTGAGCGGAAGCATGGCAGTGGTCGTGCCCGACTCCGCTCCTGCGTTTCGCTCCCCTCCCAGGCCCGTTCCCCCGCCCGCGTCCGCTCCGCTTCCTCCAGCCCCTGCGCTCAAGACCAACGGCGCGATTGGTCCATGCTCCAAGGCTCCACGACTGCCACAAGTTACCGCGATCAACGCCGCAACCGCGGACAGTCCGACTGACAGCGCGCGCTCGAGCTGCGCTCGCACCTTTTCACTCATCGGCTTCCGCGGTCGCAGTGGCTGCTTCCAGAGGTTCGACTTCGTGTGCGGCTGCGCCGGCACGCGCGCGTTCGAGAAGCGAATTCAGATAGCTTGCGACCGGCGGACACCGGATCCCCCCTTCGCCCAGCACGTGATCCGCGTTGCGTGCGTCGAAGGAGGGACTCCCCACGAATAGGTCGATGAGCCCTCGCGCGCCCTGCGTCAACATGCGCAGGCCGGGCTTGGCTGCCAGACCACGCGTGAATGCGCCGGGGTTGAAGCTCTCGGCCAAATGCTTGCCGCATGCTTCGGCTGCGAGCTGCAAGAACTCCTTCAGCGTCGGTGGCTGTGGATCTACCAAGTGATAGCGCTTGCCGTAAGCTTCTGGGCGAGCGCCCAGGAAGTGCGCAGCCCTGACCACGAAGTCGATGGGCACGATTTGCACGGGAGCCTCGGGGCGATGCGGCACGGGGACGACGAGCTCACTCGGGCCGCGCTCGACGAACGCCAGCCACGGGTACGGAAAGCCGGGGTTATCGATTTCACCTGACTGCGAATCGCCCACGATTTGTGAGGGTCGAAGCACGATCTGAGGCACTTGACCGCAGCGAGCAAACATTGCTTCGACCGTTGCCAGTGATTCGTCCAAGCGGCGACGGAAGGTCTGACCCGCGCTCAGCTCTTCCTCGAGGATCACCCCCGTGCGCGTACCACACACGGTGACACTCGAGAGCAGCACCAGCCCCCTGAGCTGCGGTGCCGCTTGCGCAAACTCGAGAATTTCCCGGGCGCTGGCGATGTTGTGGCTGGCCGCTTCAGTGCGGCGCTTGGCCTCGAGCACAGAGGCGAAATGGTAAACGCGCTGCACCGAATGCGCGAGCGCGAGGTATTCCGCGCCGCTCAGCCCGAAATCGAGCGCTGCGGGATCGGCGATGAGTTCACGCACACGCGCCCGTTCGGATGGCTCGAGCCGCCCGAGGCACTCCGCGCTGCGCTCACGATCACTCGCACGGCAGAGCAGTACGAGAGTTGCTGAAGGCTCCACCGCCAGCAAATGCAGCGCCAACTTTCGCGCGTGGAAACCGGGAAATCCGGTAATGAGCAGGGTTTCTCCGGCGAACGTCACTTCAGTGTCCGAGTGCGCCTTGCAGCGCGAGGTCGAGAGCCGGTTTCGAGAGTTCGATGCGAAGCGCCGCACCATGCTCGCGCTTGCCGAGAGAGATCAGGAGCGGTGCGGACGCGTTGCTCGGCTCGCCCCGAGCGGTCAGAGCAACGCGCGCATCCAAGTATGCGAACAGCGATGCGCGTTGGCCGACACGTTGCACCGAATCGGCAAAGCCGGCCTTGCTGCCCAAGGTATCACGTTCGCCGCGCGCGCTCTCTAGCACCACCTTCAAGGTAGCATCACCGTTCTGACTGGCAGCCGCGACCGCGCGCTGTTCGTCGACCAGCCAGGCGACGGAGAGCGGCGGAAGCGGGCGTTTTCCCGTCGCTTTTGCCGCAAACGTCAGGCCTTTGCGCGTGACGTTGGGCAACGCTTCGCGCGGTGGGCTCGGGTCAGAAACGCGCGGGCGGCCGAGAAACTCCGCCAACGGCGCGCGCACGGAGGGCAACGCGAACAGACCAAAGAAGCCCGAACCCGCGCGCTTCAGCCGCCCGACGTCCGCGACGTTCGCGGTCAAGAACGCGCCAGCTTGATCGCCGCCCAGAAAGCCGTAGTAAGTCTCCGTACCTCGACCGAGCTCGAAGTCTGCCAGCACGCTCCGCAACTGCTGCGCGTCGCGCTCACTGAGGCGCGGACCGAGCACGCGCACCCAATCATCCCCGGCGGCCTTGCCAGCCGCCTCGCGTTCATCGTTCGTGCGTGACAGCCCCAGGGCAAACTGTGTCTCGGCCGGGAGCTTCAGCAGCGTCCGTGCGTCACCATCGGCAAACGCCGCGAATTTGGTCTGCAGTTCGGAATTCGCTTGGGGCTCGAGCAGCACGGTCGTGTCCAAGCGCTCGGCGAATGGCTCGAGATCGAGTTCCAAGGTTGCCGCGCCATCGAGCAAGCCGAGCAACGACTCGACGAGAGCGTCAGCGCCGAGAATGACTTGTGCTGGGTCGGCGAAATCGGGGGCGCGGCCGCCGTGCGCGGAGCGGTCGCTGGAATCTTGATGCGCGAGCCGGGTGCGATAGGCGGCCCAAACACCGCGCAGCGCAGGCACCAGCTTGCTTTCCAAAGCGGCATGCGAAAATCGGAGCGCAATCGCGGCTTCTGCTGCTGGCCGCTTGGGCAGCATGCGCGCGGCATAGGGACCGGCGCTGAGCAAAGATTCGGCGCGCTCCGCGATCAGTAGGTAATTGTCGAACACCGCCAACGCCGGTGCAGGCGTCGAGTCCTTGCGGCTTTGCGGACTTGCTTCGATGAGCTTCAGTCCGGCTACGGAGCTCGCTTGGGTTCGGAATGGCGCGCGATCACCGGTGGTCAACTTGGCGATCAGCTCGGGCCCCGACACGCTGTGCACGGCCACCAACCAGGTCGGGGTGGTCGCCCCAGTTTGGAGCAGCAGCCCGACCACGGGGAGCGCCGGATCGAACGAGTCAGCCGACAACGGCGGCATCCCGAGCAGAGTGGCAGTCAGCATCGGAAAGCCTGCAGGCAAGAGGCTGGACCACGGACGACCGAGCTCCCGCAGGGTTCGAAAGGTCGCGTCAGGCCGAGCCACGCTGAGCTCGGCCAACACCCCCGCGGGCTCCGGAAGGTCAGGCAATGCCAGCGCACTCGAACTCCCGCGCCCGGAACTGCGCGGCTTCTTCGCACAGCCTTGAGAAAGGCCGAGCGCAACGGTCATGACAGCCAAAGCGGCTGTCATGACTCGCGGCCGCGTTCGAGTCGGCTTCAGCGAAGCGCGCATACGCTCAGAACGGGATGTCGTCGTCCCCGCCGCCGTAGTCTTGGTCATCATAACCGCCGCCGCCCGAGGGCCCACCGCCGCCTGATTGACCACCGCCACCAGCGCCGCCGCCGCCACCGCCACCCCGTCCGCCGCCGCCCGAGGGCCCGCCGAAGTCATCATCATAACTGCCACCGCCACCGCCTCCGCCGCCGCCACCCCGTCCGCCGCCACCGCCGGAAAGGATGATGTTGCTGGCGACGATCTCGGTTCGGTAACGCTTGTTGCCGTCTTTGTCGTCGTAGCTGGAAGTGCGTAGGCCGCCTTCGATGAACAAGCGCGAGCCCTTGGTCAGGAACTTTCCGAGTGCTTCAGCGCGTTTGCCCCAGACGACCACGCTATGCCACTCGGTTCGCTCCTGGCGCACTTTGTTCCGATCCAGATAGGTCTCAGAAGTGGCGAGGCGCAGCTTCAACACGGCTTGCCCACCGCTCGTCATTTTGAGCTCGGGATCGGCACCGAGATTTCCGAGCAACATGACGCGATTCAGACCTTCTGCCATCGGGACTCCTCCAAAACAAAACGTGAACGGGTTGGCATGTGAACGCGCACCAACGGCGCGTCAAGCCGCAGGCGGGAAAGAATAAGTCAGAGCATCACGCGAGCGCCGAAAAACGGCCCGCGCAACGGTCCACGGGCACCCGAGCCACAGGTTCAGCCGGCGGTGGCGCCGTGCGAACGATTCGACACTTCCAGCCCTGAATTCTCGAGCTCCGCCAATAGCGCCACGATATCACGCCGGATTTCGCCGAGCGCCGCGCGCAATTGCGCTCCCGGCCGCTTGACCTCCGGAGCCGCAACCACCGCTTGTTCGGGCTCGGCGCCTCCTTCACGCAAGCGCTTGCGCGCGCCGGCGATGGTGAAGCCGTGGGAATAAAGGAGCTCTTTGACCTTCAACAACTTGTCGACGTCGCGACGCGAGTAGATCCGCTGTCCCTTGCGCGACTTCTGCGGGCGAATCGAGCGAAATTCGGTTTCCCAATAGCGGAGCACGTGCGGCTCGACGCCAACGATCTCCGAAACTTCGCCGATGCGATAGTAGAGTTTGACCGGCAGCTGTTGATCTGCGTCAGGCACGATCAGACCTTGGCGGGTTGAAGGGCCGCGCCCGCACCTTCAGGCGAAGGCTCTGCAGGGGCAACGCCGTCATTGAGCGCCTCTTTCAACAACTGACTGGCTTTGAAGTTCAACACGCGTCGTTCGGTGATGGTAATCGGTTCGCCGGTCTGAGGGTTGCGCCCCTGCCGTTGTCGCTTGTCTCGCAGCACGAAGTTGCCGAAGCCGGAGATTTTGATTTTCTCTCCACGACCGAGGGTTTCCTTCATCGTCTCGAACACGAGATCGACCAGGTCCGCGGACTCTTTCTTCGAAAACCCTCCCAGACGGGAGTACACGGCTTGAACGATTTCAGCCTTGGTCATGGGCGCCCTAGTCGGCGGCCCTCGAGGAACATCGAGGGGCAACCTAGCCAGATATTACCGGGGCGCTTCCAGAAGTCCATACGGAAGGGGGCGGATCCCGCCCTCAGCGGCCACGGACGCCGCAGCTTTCCGGCGTTTTCCGAGGGGCAAGCAACCGACGAGCCGGCCCCCGACAATTGCGGCGCCTGCTTTCCGCGAATGCGGGGGGTGGCCGCCCGAGTTCGCGCAGCTCGGTTGAATCAACCCACTGGCGCCATGCCCGACGCTTCTGCCGCGCTGCGGCTGCTTTCGGGTGACGCTTCGACGGCGCCTTCGGTCAGCGCGGCATCGCTCGCGCGCCCGAAGCCGAACTGTTCCTGAACGACCAGCGCGGCCACGTAGGTGTAGCCGGACATGAACAGTGCAGCGAAAGGTGTGGCGAAGTAGTGCCCGGTCGAGATCGATGCCACCACGCTGCCTGCACAGACGGCGGCCAGCGCAATTTCGGTCATCGGCAACTTGGCATACTGGCGATAGCGTCCGCGTTGCTCGCCCCGCTTCGGCGTACGCACGAACTCACCGGCCATTGAACGCATGCCGTCGAACACGGCGCTGCTGAGGTGCGGAGCGAGGCCGGCGCCAAGCGCGATCAACGCGGGCAAGCGCTTCAGCGCCCCCGACGCGGGACGCCCCTGCGCCACCTCGGCCATTGCGTAGAACGTCGCCAATGAGCCGGTCGCGCCGATGCACAGCGGCAGGTCGATCAACAACAACGTGCGGACGTCACTCGCGGGCATGAGCACCAGCGCTGGCAACAAGAGCAACGTGAGCAGCACCATCATCGGGTACGCGAGGTGCGGCAACATGTGAAAACAAGCCTCGATGCGCTGACCCAGGGTGAGCTCCGATTTCGCGACGCGGAGCAACAACTTGCGCGCGGTCTGCACGGTGCCCTTCGCCCAGCGGTACTGCTGCGCGCGGAACGACGACATGTCCTCGGGCAACTCCGCCGGGGTCAGCACGTCACCGCGGTAGACGAAGCGCCAGCCGGCGAGCTGCGCGCGGTACGAGAGATCGAGATCTTCAGTCAGCGTGTCGTGCTCCCAGCCGCCCGCATCTTGGATCGCTTGGCGGCGCCACATGCCGCCAGTACCCGAAAAATTGAACATGTTGCCAGCGCCGAAACGCGCGCGGTTTTCCACCATGTGGTGACCGTCCAACATCAACGCCTGAATGCTGGTGAGCAAGCTGTGGTCGCGGTTCATGTGCTCCCAGCGGGTTTGCACCATGCCGATGCGCGGATCACTGAAGTGGCCGACGATGTCCTTCAGGAACGATGCCTGCGGCACGAAGTCGGCATCGAAAATCGCGATCAGTTCCCCAGAAGCTTGCTTCAAACCGAAGTCCAGCGCGCCAGCCTTGTAGCCGTGGCGATCCGGACGACGCAGATACACGGCATTGATCCCGCGCTCACGCAGCTCTTCCACCGCGGCACTCGCGATGCCTTGCGTTTCGTCCGTAGAGTCATCGAGCACCTGCAGCTCGATGCGATCACTCGGGTAGTCGAGGGCACCCGCTGCATCGAGCAGGCGACGCACCACGGTGGCTTCGTTGTAAAGCGGGAGCTGCACCGTGACGGTTGGCAGCTCGCTGTCCGGGACCATCACCGCTCGGGACGCGCGTTCGATCCGGCGCTTGTGGCGCAGGCATTGAAAAACTAGCGACGCTCGGTGCGCGCCATAAGTGCAGAGAACGAGCAGAACGGTGCAGTACAGCGCAAGGAGGACGATTTGCATGCTTCGTCATCCGCAGTACCAAACACTGAACACCTGATTGTCATTGAAATGTAATACATTGCACGATGATGTAGCAGGCGGTAAACCGACGTAATTTTAGCTACTTAGATTGAGGCGTGCTGGCACGGGCAGGGCCGGCCGGGTCAAAACCCGATGTCCGCACTCGGCTTTTGAGAGGGCTGCTGGACCGGCTTTTGCGCAGGTTTGGTGGCTGGACGATTCAGCTGCGGACGCACGACCGGCTTGCTCAGCAGTACCGGTGGCGCGCTGGCCAAAGCCGGCGGCGCAGCGGCCGAGGGGACCTCATTGACCACGGACGCAACAGGCCGAGCGAGTGAACTCGGTTGAGCGCTCGCGGCGGTGGGTTGCGTGGGCGGGCGCGCCGGCGGGAGCGCAGCGACCGTAACACCGGGCGATCCGGACAATGATCTCAAGGCGAACGCCCCGCCCAGCCCGGCCGCTAAAAGCGCAGCCACCCCCAATGCAACGCGCGCCCCCGAACCGGTGCGCCTCGACGGCTGGGCGGTCTGAGTGGTCGGGGCACCCGTGACTAAACTGACCGCCACCGGGTTTGCCGAACTGACCGCGGAGATTCCGGACGGAAAGGTCGGAGCCAAACTGGCCGCGCTGAACGACCCGCTGCCGAGCGCGGAGTACGGGCCGCTGCCGCCGTCCTGACCGCGCAGTACTAGGCCGCACACCGCCGCCAGTGATTCACTGAGCTGTGCGGCGGTCTGGAAGCGCTGCGCCGGCTCGCGCGTGAGTCCTTTGTGTAACCAGGCGTCGAAACTAGGCGGAACGTCCGGCGCTATCTCCGAAGGCACAGGGATCGGCGCCGTGCACAGTTTGACCAGCAAGTCACCGACGGCTTCGCCTTCGAACGGCAGCGCTCCCACGATGCAGCGATAGGCGATCACCGCCACGGACCAAAGATCGGACCGCGAGTCGACGCTGCGCAGACCGCGCGCCTGCTCCGGGCTCATGTAATGCGGCGTGCCGAGCACCGAACCGGTGCGCGTCGCGGAGGAAGAACTCAAAGACGTGTCGTTGAATTTGGCGATGCCGAAATCCACCACCTTCACCACGTCCGTGCGCTCTTCGTCATCCCAAACCAAAAATACGTTTTCGGGTTTTAGGTCGCGATGCACGATGTTGGCGGCATGGGCCTTGGCCAGTGCTCGGCAGATTTGTAGCACGATCTGCGCGGTTTCCTTGGGCGGCAGCCGGCCCAGGCGATCCAAGCGTTTGTCGAGCGGTTCGCCCTGCAAGAACTCCATCACGATGAAGGGGCAACCGTCGTCGGACACGCCGTGGTCATACACCTCCACCACGTGCTTGCTGCGCAACCGCGCGGCCGCGCGCGCTTCGTTCTCGAAGCGACTGCGCGCCTCGGGGCTGCCCGCGTACTCGGCGTCGATGAATTTCACTGCGACGCGCGTGCCGAGAGACGAATGTGTCCCTTCCCAGACCGCCCCCATGCCGCCCCGACCGAGCAAGCGCGTGAGCCGATACTTGCCCGCAACCACACCCTGCGGAACTGGAGGATCAGAGTTCGCCACGAACTGTCAACTCTAGCGACGTTCACCAATCAAAGCCAGGGCAGCCGACGGATCTCGCCAGCTATTGTTCTAATTACTACGCCGCCTCGGACGTACGCCGGACGCGCCAATACACTCCCACGGGTGAGCGATGTGGGAGTAGGCGTCCATTTGTGCGCCTCGCGTGGGCTTCGCTGCGTGGGCTTCGCCCGCTCGGTCCTTCTGCGCCGGCGCACGGGACTCGCGGCTGCGCCGCGCGGTCTTCCACGCCGCCGGCCTCGAGGCCGCCGCAGGAATCGCTCGGGTTTTCATCTCACAGGCAGCGCTCGCTGACTCGGGCTAAGACCGCGCCATGACGCAGCTCTTTCCAGCAGCAGCACCCGACGTGCTGTACATCGTCGATCTCAGTAGCTACGTGCTGCGCGCGTATCACGCGATCGCACCGCTCTCGAGTCCGACGGGCGAGCCGACACACGCGGTGCACGGCACGGTCAGCATGCTGGAACGCTTGGTCAGGCAATGTCGTCCCGCTCTGCTGGCGATCGCGATGGATTCGGGGCGCGTCACGTTTCGCAAAGAGATCTATGACGCGTACAAAGCCAATCGCCCCCCGGCGCCGACGGATCTGAAGCAACAGCTGGTGCGCTGCGAGCAGATCGTCCGCGCGTTCAACATCCCGATCTTCAAGCAAGATGGCGTCGAGGCCGACGACCTGATCGCCAGCGCCGTCAAACGCGCCGCCGAGCACGATCTGCGTGTGGTGATCGTGGCAGCCGACAAGGATTTGATGCCGCTCGTGAGTGAAACCACGATCATGTGGGACACGATGCGCGATCGCGTGTTCGGCATAGCAGAGGTCGAGGAGCGCTTCGGAGTGCGCATCGATCAAGTGCAGGACCTCTTGGCGCTGACCGGCGATACCTCGGACAACATCCCGGGCGTGCCCTCGGTCGGGCCCAAGACCGCCAAGGATTTGTTGGTCGAGTTCGACTCTCTCGACGGGATTTATCAGCGCATCGACGAAATCAAGAAAAAGGGTTTGAAAGACAAGCTCGTCGAAAACAAGGAGAAGGCCTTTCTCAGTCGACAGCTGGTCAAACTCAAGGACGACTGCCCGATCACGATCGATCGCGCGCACCTCGCCTATGGCGGTCGGGATATCCCGGCGCTGAAGACGCTCTACGCGGAGCTCGGCTTCCAGCGTCAACTGCAGGCCTTGGTCAACGAACCCGAGGCCGCGGCGAGCGAGGCGCAACCAGGTTCGCAGTCCGCCCCGTCGGCAGCGGCGTCGCCGTCCGGTCGTCCCTCTGGAGCGGCCAAGACGGCCAGCGTTGCGCCCGTGGGCGCGCCCGAGATCCAACTCGTCATGACCAAAGACGAGCTCGCCAAAATTGCAAAAGAGCTACGCGACGCGAAAGGCTTCTCGATCGCGGTCGAAACCAGCACGCCAAGCCCATTGCGCTCGGCGCTTGTGGGCGTCGCGCTGGCCTGGCAACCTGGCAAGGCCGTTTACGTTCCGGTCGGACATCGGTACATGGGCTGCCCCAAGCAGCTCTCGCTCGGCGATCTGCAGGAGGCGCTAGCGCCGCTGTTCGCCGACGGCAGTGTGGTCAAGTCCGCGCTCGATCTGAAACGCGTCGACGTCATCCTCAGCCACGCCGGCTTCCGCTTCACCGGCTACGGCTTCGACGCCACGCTGGCGGCGTACCTGCTCGACCCGGAGTCTCGCAACGATCGCGAACCGCTGGTGCAACGAGAACTCGGCGTGGTCGCCTCCAGCTACGACTCGCTGACCAAGAAGAAGCGCGGGCAAACCCTGGATTTCGACGAGCTCACCCTCGAAGAGGCCAGCCAATTCGTGGGCGCGAGCGCCGTCTTCAGCTACCACCTACAAGAGCGGCTGGAGCCGCGCTTGACCGAAGAGGGTCTCGACAAACTACTGCGCGAAGTCGAGCTGCCATTGGCTGCGCTCTTGGCGCGAATGGAGGAGCGCGGCGTGTTGGTCGACACCGAGCACTTGGCGGTGCTCGGCCGTGAATGTGAACGCGAGATCCAACGCTTGGAAGCGGAGGCTCACACCATCGCCGGCAAACCGTTCAACGTGAACTCACCGCGACAGCTGGAGACGTTGCTCTTCGACGAAATTGGCCTGAAGCCGCTGCGTCGAACCAAGACCTCACGCTCGACGGACGCCGACACGCTCGACGCGCTGGCCGAGCTACATGCGCTACCCAAGGTGATTCTCGAAATCCGCCAGCTGAGCAAGCTGAAGGGCACGTATATCGATGCCCTTCCACAACTGTTGAACCCCAACACCGGTCGCATCCACACCTCGTGGGAGCAAGCCGTGGCCGCGACGGGGCGGCTGTCGTCGACCGATCCCAACCTGCAGAACATTCCGATCCGCACCGAGCTCGGACGCAAGATCCGTCAAGCATTCGTGCCGCCAAAGGGGTACGTGCTGGTGAGCGCCGACTACTCGCAAATCGAGCTGCGCGTGCTGGCGCATCTGTCGCAAGATCCGGTGCTGCTCGATGCGTTTCGCACGGGGCAAGACATCCACACGCGCACCGCGCTCGAAATCTTCGAACTGCGCGAAGAAGAGCTCACGCGTGAACATCGCACGCGCGCCAAGGCCGTCAATTTCGGCGTGATCTACGGTCAGGGCGATAGCGGGCTCAGTAAGTCACTGGGCATCGGTCGGGCCGAGGCCTCCAGCTTCATCGCGGCCTACTTCAGGCGCTATGAAGGCGTGCGCCGATTCATGAACGAAACCCTGGAACGCGCACGCGCAGGTGAAGCGGTGCGCAGCCTGCTCGGCCGTCGTCGCTTGCTGCCCACGATCCGCAGCGCCAACCGCGCCGAACGCCTCGCCGCGGAACGCATCGCCATGAACATGCCAATCCAGGGCACGGCCGCCGATCTCTTGAAGTTGGCGATGCTCGCTTTGAAGGACCCACCCACACCTGGGGCACGCATGACCCTCAGCGTCCACGACGAACTCGTGTTCGAAGTCCCCGAGGCCGAAGCGGCCGAGGCGGAAGCCAAAATCAAGGCTGCCATGGAACATGTCTACGATCTCGCCGTCCCCCTCACCGTCGAAGTTGGCCACGGACCGAACTGGAATGATGCCCACTGAGCCCAGCCGTACCCGACGAACCCCGCTGATCTCGAGGACATCCGGCGCCGCCCTGCCAAGTGCCTGGACTGGTGATAGCTTGCGCGGTCCTTCTTCATGAGCCCCGCGGCCCAAATTGCGCGCACCCCAGTTGCGATCTTGGGGGCAGGACTCACCGGCCTCAGCGCAGCGCTCGAGCTCGAGCGGCGCGGAGTCGAGTACCGGATCTTCGAGAAGCTCGCGCAGCCGGGTGGACACGCGGTGACGCTCGAAGAGCAAGGCTTTCGCTTCGACCGCACGGGGCACCTGCTGCACCTGAAGAACGACGCGCTCAGAGCCGAGGTGCTCGACTGGATTGGTCCCGACTACCTGCAGATTCAGCGGCGCAGCGTGATTTGGTCGAACGGCGTCTACACGCGATACCCCTTTCAAGCCAACACCTTCGGGCTGCCACCGACGGTCGCCTACGATTGCGTGCACGGCTTCTTGAAGGCGCATTTCGCCAAGGACAAGCCCCAGCCTACGAACTTCGAAGAGTTCTGCTTGCAGCATTTCGGTGAGGGCATCAGTCGGCATTTCATGATCCCTTACAACTCACGCTTGTGGGGCGTTCACCCGCGAGAAATCACCAGCAGCTGGTGCCAGCGCTTCGTGCC
>Ga0164308_10000066_pt1 | contig 47679 bp, 40 predicted proteins | sample Whisoiple_246_MG_FD_109983 | JGI IMG/M metagenome (GOLD analysis project Ga0164308, IMG submission 109983) | Soil microbial communities amended with fresh organic matter from upstate New York, USA - Whitman soil sample_246_MG | ecosystem: Environmental > Terrestrial > Soil > Unclassified >... | reverse complement strand
GACTGCGAGTACGTCTCGCCTTCGTGGATCTCGAACTGACGCCGAATCACCTTGTCGCGGGTCTTCGTATTGCCGCGGATTTCGATGCGTTCGAAGTAGACCAGCGGGCCGCGTTCGACCGGGATGACCAAATCGACCTCGTTGGTCCGAGGATCGACGTTGGTCACCGGTTCGGCGCGCACGTTCGCGTAGCCGGCGTCTCGGTACAGAGCGCGGATGAGCTCTAGATCCTCGAGCAACTGCGCGCGGTTGAAATAGTCGCCGGCTTCGCCGCGGACCATCAGGCGGAGCGCACGCCGTCCACCGAGAGGCTCGACCTCCTGGCCATCGGCACCCTGCTCGAGCACACGCAGCTGTCTAATCTTGAAGCGCGGTCCTTCGTCGATGGTGATCGACACTTCCATGCCGCTCTTGTCGGGCGTCAGCATCACGCGCGGGGTGTTGACACTGACCTGCAGGTAGCCGCGGTCGTAGTAGAGGGCGCTGATCATCGCGATGTCGCGCTCGAAAGCGTCCTGCCGGAACGGCCCGCCGGACCCGAAGGCGAAGAACCCGGGGTTGCCGGTGAACATCACCTTGCGCAGCTCTTCGGTGGACACCTGCTCGTTGCCGATGAAGGTGATGCGCCGCACCGAGACCTGGCTGTGTTCCTGGATGATGAACTTGACCGTGACTTCGTTGTTCCGGCCCGAGGTCACCCGATAGTCCGCTTCCGCCAGGAAGTAGCCCTCCTCGGCGTACATGTCGCGGATTTTCTGGATGGCGCGGCGCAGGGCTGGCGGGCTCAGGATCGTGTCGACTTTGATCTCGATGGCTTCCGCGATGTCGTCGCTCTTGACCTCTTCGTTGCCCTCGAACTCCACGGCGCGAATGGCGGGCCGCTCCTTGACGTGAAAGCGCAGGGTGACGCCAGTCTGAGATTGCCGCAGGTCGACCTCGATGTCGTCGAAGAAGCCGGCCCGCCAGAGCTCGCGCACGTCCCGCCGCAGCTGCTCACCGCGCAGAGGCTGCCCGACCTTCTGCCGCAGGTAGCTTTCGATGTCGGTGCTGTGCACGCGGCGGTTGCCGGTCACCTCGATGCGCTCGATCGGCAATCCTTCCGCGCGCTCGAGGTCCGAGAGGGGCAGCGTCGGTCCCTGCGTGACGGGCGGGTCGGTGGCGTCGCCAGCTGGCTCGCCGGGGAACTCGGCATCCGGCGGGGCGGGGGCGTCTGCGCCAGCGGCGGGCGGCTCGGGAGCTGCGGGGGGCGCTGCTGGGCTCGGCGGATTCGCGTCCGCGCTCGCCGCGGCGGGAGCCGGGGCCGCGGTTTGGGCCCAAGCGGGGGTGGCCAGGAATCCCAGCCAAACGGCCCCGTGCCGGACGAGTCCGGTCAGCCCGCGCACCCAGGGCTTGCGCGCTCGGGTCGCTCGGCCGCGCGCAGGGACTGGGGACGCCGATCGCATGAGAAAGTGGGGTAGGGCGTTAGCCCAGAGCGGCCGCCGTCTCAAGCTCCGCTCCCCGATTTCAGGCCGGTTTTCCAGCGACTTTTTCACACATCGAGGTCATCTGCCTGCGCCGAGCTTTCCATGATGAACTGGAAACGGGCGGAAGCGTCTTTCCCCATCAGATCACTGACCACCCGGTCCGTGAGCAGGCCGTCCTGGATTTCGACCTTCAAGAGGCGGCGCCGGGCCGGGTCGAGGGTCGTTTGCCAAAGGACGTCGGGCATCATCTCGCCCAGGCCCTTGAAGCGCGTGATCTCCGCTTTGCGATTGCCTTTGGTGTGCTCGGCCAAGATGCGCGTGCGCGCTTCCTCGTCCGGAGCCCAATAGGTCTCCTTGCCGACGTCGATCCGGTAGAGCGGCGGCACCGCGACGAAGACGTTGCCGGCGCGGATGAGCTCGGTCAGGTGCCGGAAGAAGAAGGTGAGCAACAGGGTCGTGATGTGATGCCCGTCCGAGTCGGCATCGGCGAGGAGGATGACGCGCTCGTAGCGAAGCTTGCCGAGATCGAAATCCTTGCCGATGCCGCAGCCGAGCGCGGTGACCAGATCGGTGAGCTCGCGGTTCTCGAGCACCTTGCCGAGCGGCAAGGTTTCCGTGTTCAGGACTTTGCCGCGCAGGGGCAAGATGGCTTGTTTGTTTCGATTTCGGCCCTGTTTTGCCGACCCGCCGGCAGAGTCGCCCTCGACGATGAAGAGCTCGGTGCCCTTGCGATCGTGCGCCGTGCAGTCCGAGAGCTTGCCGGGCAGGGTGAGGCGACCACTCGTCGCGGTTTTGCGCGAGATGGACGCCGATGCGGCCCGTGAGGCCTCACGCGCACGAGCGGACAGGATGATCCGCATCACGATCTGCTCAGCCTGCGTGCGATTGGTGTTCAGCCACGATTCGAGTGCCGGGCGAACGGCCCCATCGACGAGCGCCTGGACTTCCGGATTGTTCAGTCGGTCCTTCGTTTGGCCTTGGAACTGGGGTTCGGGCACGAAGACGCTGAGGACGGCGACGAGTCCCTCTCGGATGTCGTCGGCGGTGATGGTCATCCCACGTGGCGTCAGCTTGTGGGTCTCCATGTAGTTGCGAACAGCCTTGGCCAGGCCATTCTTGAGCCCATTTTCATGGGTTCCGCCCGATCCGGTGGGAATGCCGTTGACGTAGCTACGGACGACTTCGTCGGTGGATTCGGTCCAGGCGAGCGCGAGCTGCACGCCGACCTCGCCCTCCTTGTCGAGTGCGAACGGGGTCTCCAAGAGCGCCTTGGCCGAACGGTCTCGCACCAAGCGCTGCACGAAGTCGGAGAGCCCACTCGTGTGCAAGAAGGAGCTCTTCTTCTTGTTGACCTCGTCCTGGAACTCGAGCTTGACCCCCTTGTGCAAATAGCTCGCCACTTCCAGCCGCTCGTAGATGGTCTCGGGCTGGAAGTCCGTTTTGGGGAAGATGGTTGGGTCGGGATGAAAGAAGACGGTGGTGCCCGTACCCTTGGCCGCGCCCTCCTTTTTGAGCGCCCCCTGCGGAACGCCGCGGGAAAAATCCATCGAATAGGCGAAGCCGCCGCGTTTGACGCGGGCGGTCAGCTTGCTCGATAGGGCATTGACCACCGATGCACCGACGCCGTGGAGTCCCCCGGACGTCTTGTAGTTCTGTCCCTCGAATTTGCCGCCGGCATGCAGGGTGGTGAAAATCACCTCGAGCGCGGAGCGCTTCAGCTTGGGGTGGATGTCGACCGGGATACCGCGACCGTCGTCGGAAACGGTGACGCTGCGACCATCGGCGTGCAGGGTCACGACGATCTCCTTGGCGTGTCCGTTCATCGCCTCATCGATCGAGTTGTCGAGCACCTCCCAGACCAGGTGGTGTAGGCCGGCTGAGCTGACGCCGCCGATGTACATACCGGGGCGTTTGCGCACCGGCTCGAGTCCTTCGAGGACGGTGATGTCTGCGGCGTCGTAGCGCTGTGTCATCGTGATTCCTCAGGTCGTCGGCAGCGGGGCGGGGGCATCGGGCAGGGGGCGGACCATTTCCGTGAATTCGCCGCGCTTGATCAGTTCCTTGCCCCGTCCGGCGCGTGCGGTGAGCTCGACGGCGCTCGGGGTGACCTCGTGGCTTCCGCCCTGTGCCGTAACCACCGCCAGAGGCGGCGCTCCCTTCACCTTTGCTGCTGCGGCGACGACGCGGTCCGTCGGCCCGAGCTTGAGCAGGGCTACACCTTTGCCTGGTCCGGAGAGGAAGCTGACCTCGTCGATCTTACAGCGCAGCGCGCGTCGCTCCTTGGTGACGACGGAAACGATCTCGTCTCCGTGCACCAGCGTCGTCGCCACGACTTCCGCACCCTCGCCGAGCTTGATGTAGCGGCGGCCACTCTTGGTCGAGGCGTCCAAAAGCCCCGCCAGACCGAAGGCGACGCCCATACCATCGCTGGTGGCCGAAAAGCCGTACGTCTCGGGAAAATACCCTTCGCGCTCGGTGGTGTCGCCGACCACGCGCCGGTCCAGCGAGAAGGCGTCGATGACGCGCTCCCCGTCCTTGAGCTTGAACAGCTTCTGGATCGGGTCGCCATAGCCCGTGGTCGAAGGAATGTCGGCCACCCGCGCGGTGTAAGCGGCCCCGAGATTGGTGAAGAAGATTGCGGTGGCCCGGGTCGAGGCCGCGAAGCAGGCGAGGACTGCGTCGCCTTCTCGCACACGGGTGCTCTTGGTGTCCTTGATCTCGCGTTGGCGCTTGATCCAGCCATCGGTGGTGACCAGGACGTGAGCGTCCTCGTCGACGATCAGCTCTTCGGCCGAGAATTCCGGCTCCTCGGACACCGCCTCGATGATGGTGCGCCGCTTGCCGCCCTGGGCCTTGACCATGGCTTGGCTCTCCTCGAGCTCATTGCGGACGAGCTGCCATTTTCCGCCGCCCGACTTTTCGCCGAGCAGCTTGCGGATCTCCGTGGCTCGACTGCGTTTCTCCTTCAGCTCCTTCTGGATGACCAGGATCTCGAGACGGGCGAGGCGGTAGAGCTTGAGCTCCAGAATGGCGTCCGTTTGCTCGGCGTCGAGCGAGTAGCGCTGCATGATCTTGCCGGCGGCGTCGGCCTTGCCGTCGCTTTGGCGGATGATCTTCAGGATCGCGTCCAGGGCATCGAAGATGGTCTCGAAGCCGCGCAGGATGTGAATGCGCTTCTCCAGGGCACCGAGCTCGTGCTCGAGTCGCCTGGTGACGACTTCCATGCGGAAATGCAGGAAGTGCCAGAGCATCGTCTGCAGATCGAGGCGTTCGGGACGACCGACGTCCTGGCCGTCGGTCGGCACGAGGCAGGTGAGGTTCACCGCGAACGTGTTCTGCAGCGGCGTGTTCTTGAACAGGTAGCCGAGCACCTTCTTCGGGTCGGCGCCTTTTTTCAGCTCGAGCTCGATGCGGACGTCGCTGGTCGAAACGTCACGCACGTCGGTGAGCAGCGGCATCTTCCGTTCGAGCACCACCTCGGCCATACGCTCGATCAGGGTGGCCTTGTTGATGCCATACGGGACGCTGGTGATGATGACGACGTCGGAGGTCTTGGTGGACTCACCGCGCTCCCAGGTGGCCCGCACTTTGATGCTGCCAGAGCCGGTCTCGTAGATCTGCTTGAGCTCCTCGCTGCTCGAGACGATGTGCCCACCCGTCGGAAAATCGGGACCTTTCACCGTTCGGCACAGCTCGCGCACACTGAGCTCGCGGTCTTCGACCAAAGCGTCGAGCAAGCGGACGGCAGCCGCACAAATCTCCTCCGGATTGTGGGGTGGGATGTTGGTCGCCATGCCGACCGCGATGCCGCTAGCGCCATTGATGAGCAGGTTCGGTAGGCGCGCCGGCAAGACGACCGGCTCCTCCTTGGTGCCGTCGTAGTTGGGGCGATACGCCACCGTGTCCTGCTCGAGCTCGGCGAGTAGGGGCACGGCGCTGGGCGCTAGGCGACACTCCGTGTAGCGCATCGCTGCCGCCGCATCGCCGTCGAGCGAGCCGAAGTTCCCGGACCCATCGACGAGCGGCAGGCGGAGCGAGAACGACTGCGCCAGGCGAACGAGCGCATCGTAGATCGCGCCGTCGCCGTGTGGGTGGTAGTTGCCCATGACGTCGCCCACGACCTTGGCGCATTTGCGGTGCTTGCTGTCCTGTCTGATGCCCTGCTGCCACATCGTATAGAGGATGCGGCGCTGCACGGGCTTGAGGCCGTCACGCACGTCCGGCAGGGCGCGGCTCGTGATGACGGAGAGCGCGTAGTTGAGGTAGCGAGTGCGAGCGAGGTCGTGCAGGCCCGCGGGTTCGCCGCTCGCCCCGTCGAACGGGTCGGTCTTGGGCCCCTTGGGGGAGGGTGGTCTGGCCAAAATGCTCTCTTGCGCTGACGCGGGCCCCCCGCTTCGGGAAAGGCCTGAACGCCGTGCCAGTTATCGCGCGGGGGTGGCCGGGTCAATCGCCGGGCTGTAGGGCTGAACTGGCCGAAAGAAGCCGCTCGCCAGAGGACCCGGCAGGGGCAGGGACCCCGAGCAGGTCGGCCACGCTGCCCGCCAAGGCGCGGACGTCGACGGGGCGGCGAACGATTCCGGCCGGGACCCCCGGGCCCGATAGGACGATGGGAACGTGGCGGTCGGAGAACCAGGGGCTGCCATGACTGGCCGCTAGGCCTTCGTCCTCGAACTGCAGGTGCGGGGCCAAAACGACGTACACGTCACCGGATCGACCCTCGCGCGAGGCGTCCCAAACGAGCTGCCCGAGCTCACTCCGGTCGGCGACCCCGTCGAGAGGGAAGGCACTGTAGACGCCTTTGACGAGCTCGATGTCGTGGGCCAAGCGCTGGCGGACGAGCGTGAGATCCTTGCCGGTGCGAGCAATCGCAGCTTGGTCCAGAAAGATCCCGGGCGGGCTTACGCCGAGCAGGAAGCGGTCGCTGCCCAGGCTCTGCGTGAGCGACTGTCGCGCGGCGTGCTCGAGCTCCTCGGGCGCCATTCGCCCGGATGGGAGGCCCGCGTCGCGTTGGCTCTCCGGAGTCTCCGAGATGCCATGATCGGCCGAAAGGACGTAGAGGATGCTGGGTTCGCCCACGCGGTCGGCCAAAAAGGCGAAGAAGCGTGCAAGCAGGCGGTCCAGCCGCGCGAACGTGTCCTCGGACTCGCGGCTCTCCGGGCCATACGCGTGACCGACGTAGTCCGTGCACGAGAGCGAGACACTCAAGAGGTCGACCACATCGTCAGCTCCGAGGGCCTGCGTGACGACGATCTCCTCTGCTAGGTCGATGGTGGCGACGTCGCCGAATGGCGTCGATTTCAGCCATGCCGTGGGGGAAAGGGCATCCTTGGCACGATGCGGAAAGCCGACCTTCCGGGCGCCGAGCGGCGCGCGCACCAAGCTCGACCGATAGCTCGCCTCGTCTCGCGAGAGGGACCAATCTTCGCCGAGGTAGCTCGACGGGGGGTGGGCTCGGTGGTGGTCCGCCAGCAGGGCAGGGACCTCGCGCGAATAGAAGGCGCTGGTGACGAAGCCCTTCTTGCCCAGCCAAAATGCCTGCCCCGAGCGTCCGGCCGGCAGGATGGACCCCCGATCCTTGAGAGAGACACTGGCGACCTTCGACCGGCCCAGGCTCACCTGGCGCAGCGTGTCGCCGAGCGTCGGCAGCAGGAGCTGCCGGGGTGAGCGTCCGGCTTCCGGTACGCTTTCGCTCGGATCGAGCTCCGGACCCACGAGCGGCGCATTCTCGTCCGTGACGGAGGTCCGGACCTGCCCGGCGGCGTCCAGCCACTCGTTGGACACGATGCCGTGATCTCGTGGCGAGGCTCCGGTGAACAAGGTGGCGTGGCCCGGAGCCGTCTCGGTGATGGCGTGCGCATACGTCGCGACCGAAAAGTAAAGGCCCCGACTCAGCAAGTGGCCGAACCCATCAGGGCTGATCAGATGAGAAAAACGGGCGAAGGAATCGCCGCGCAGCTGATCGATCGTGAGCCAAACGACCAGGCGCGGCTTTGTTGCCGCGGGTGATGGAGCTCGTGCGGCACGAGCGGGCTCGACGACGGGACACGCCGGCTCGGGACCGCTCGGTGGTGCGTGCGTCGTGCAGGCCGTCAGCAAGAGGACGGCGATGGCGCTCTGGCCCCGCATCAGGAGTCGCCCTGCCCGAGCTGGCCCGGCGCGAGCTGACCCGGCGCGAGCTGACTCTGCCCGGAATGGCCCTGCCCGCGGTAGTCCTCGATGTCGATGTCGTAGCGCTTCATCCAGCGGTGGACCTGCATCCTCGCCTTGCCCAGCCGGCGCCCGACCGCCGCCACGTTGCCGCCTTCCTCCTCGAGCATCTGGCGGAGCTCCTCCTCTTCGGGCGCCTCGGCGCGCGCCGTGGGCGCCCCTTGGGCGTAGTCCAAGATGGCTTGGCGCACCGAATCGGGAAGATGCTCTTCCCCTAGGACCACGCCGCCGCTGGCTTCGGTCGTGGCGAGCGCGACGGCGCGCTTGATGGCGCCTTCCAGCTCGCGCACGTTGTACGGCCAGTCGTGGTGCAAGAGGCCAGCCATGAAGGGAAAACCGACCGCCAGCTCGGGCCGACCGAATCGACTCAAGAACACGCGCACCAGCTGGTAGATGTCCTCTTTGCGATCGCGCAAGGGCGGGAGCACCACGGGAAACTCATTGATGCGTGCGTAGAGGTCGCGGCGAAACTGGCCTTGTCGCTGCAGGCGCGCCAAATCTCGATGCGTCGCTGCTACGACCCGCACGTCCACCGCTTCGGGCTTGGTCGCTCCGAGCGGCAAGACCTCACGCGACTGCAGCACACGGAGCAACTTGGCCTGCGCGGCGAGGGGCATGTCGCCGATTTCGTCGAGCAGGAGCGTGCCGCGGTCGGCCGCCTGGACGAGACCGGGCTTGTCCTTGTCCGCGCCCGAAAAGGCGCCCTTCTTGTAGCCGAAGAGCTCGCTTTCGATCAGGTTCTCGGGCAGGGCGGCGCAGTTGACGGCTGCGAACTGTCCGCGCCGGCCGCTCTTGTCGTGGAGCTCCCGAGCCGCGACTTCCTTACCCGTGCCGCTTTCGCCCAGAATCAGCACCGAGAGCGCCGAGCTGGCGATGCGCTCGAGCGAGCAGGAGATCTGGTCCATGCACAGCCCCCCGACCAAGGACGTTCCGGACTTGGTGGCGCGTTCACTCCCGCGCGCCATGCGTCCATCGAGCCCGTAGGCGGCGAAATTCCGCCCGCCGCGCTCCACCAGCTTGAAGATGGCATCTCCGACGCGGAGCTCCGCGTTCGGCTCGAGGACTGCCTCCGTGATGCGCTGCCCGTCTACCAGGGTGCCGTTGGTCGAGTCCAAATCTCTGACCAGCCATTGCCCGCGATGCAGGCGAATCTCGGCGTGACGCCGGGAGACGGCGCTCACGGGCAGCAGCAAGTCGGCCGGGGGCTCGCGCCCGATCGTTAGTGGGCCCGCTGCCAGCGGAAATGCCGCGGGTAGTCCGAGAAAACCCTCGGCGTACAGCAGCACCAGGCCCGCTTCGCTCGAGCTCGCTCCCGGCGGGCCTGCCGCCCGGAAGTTCTGCATGGCGCCAGTGCTGGGATCGTTCATCGCGTCCTAGGCGCGATGCTATCACGGGGTAGTGGCGGAAGTAGCCCAAGCCGTCCGGGCAGACGTTTGCTAGGTTCTCGTCGATGCGCGTCGCAGCCGTCCAGATGTCGAGCCAAGATCGAGTGGCGGACAACCTCGCGTCAGCGGAGCGCTTGGTCGAGGACGCGGCTCGGCGTGGCGCCGAGCTCGTGTGCCTGCCCGAGGGATTCGCCTACCTGGGCAAAGAAACGGGCCGGCGCGCCGTGGCCGAAGAGCGGGGCCAGGGCCAGGTCATCCAAGCAGCCGTGTCGAGCTGGGCAAAGCGCACTCGGACGTACGTCCTGGCCGGCGGCATGCCGATCTCGTCCTCCGACCCCGACAAGCCCTACAACTCGAGCCTGCTGTTCTCGCCGGAGGGCGCGCTGGTCGCGAGTTACGACAAGATCCATCTCTTCGACGTAGCGCTGGACGACGGCACCGTCCTTGCCGAGTCGGTGGCGAGCACGGCCGGGTCGGAGGTCGTCGTGGCGACGGTGGCTGACGTGAGGACCGGCCTGTCCATCTGCTACGACATCCGCTTCCCCGCACTCTTTCAGCTCCAGCGGGACGCTGGTGCCGAGCTTTGCGCCGTCACGGCCGCGTTCACCGAAACTACGGGTCAGGCCCACTGGCACGTGCTCTTGCGCGCCCGGGCCATCGAGACGCAGTGCTACGTCGTGGCTGCTGCGCAGGTGGGCCAGCACGGACCGTCGCGGCGCACGTTCGGACATTCGATGGTCATCGATCCGTGGGGGCGGGTGCTCGCTGAATTGCCCCGCGAGGAAGGTGTGGTCCTTGCGGATGTCGATCGCGAGCTCTTGCGCACGGTGCGCCGACAGATGCCCGTTTGGGAGCACCGTCGCCCGCTCCCTAGCGCATAGACCTGCCGCGACTAGAGATGCCGCCGAGCGATCTCGGTCCACGTGCCCTGTGGCTCGAGCGCGATGTAGCTCTGCCAAAGCGGACGGGCTTTGTCTGGTTGGCCTGTTTGTTCGTAGGCCATCGCCAGATTGAAGTACGCGTCGGAGAAGCGAGGGTCGGCCTCGAGTGCGCCCAGGAAGTAGTCGATGCTGAGCTCCGGTTGCCCTCGCTCGAGCATCAGGTAGCCCAGGTTGTACTGAGCCTCGGGCTGGTGGTCGTCGATGCCGAGCGCCTTGCGGTAGCAGTCCTCGGCTCGCTCGGTCTGGTCGCGACGGAAAGCGATGTTGCCGAGATTCGTGTGCGCGATGGCCAGCCAAGGGTCGAGCTCGATCGCTTGCTCGTAGAGGGCCTGCGCCTCGTCCATGGTAGCTGGATCCTCGTCGAGCTCGCTGGCACGCAGGTACAGATCGTAGGCCGTCTTGGCTCGCTGTCGTCCGGCCGATGGGCGCAGGATGCGGACGATGTCTTTTTTGAGGTCTTTGACCTCCAGATCGAGCAGCATTTGCCCCGTGAGCGGCTCGTACTTGCCCTGTGCTCCCTGGACGACGACGCGGCGGCCGTCCGACAGGATGCGCAGCTCGCTGAGCGGGCTCTTGAGCCGCGGGAGCTCGGCTCGCAAAAGCGCAATGGCCCGCGAGACGTCGCGCAGACGAACCTTCCGGTCGAGCAGGGCTTTGGCGGCGCGTAGGGCGATCAGGTCGGAGAAGTCATAGGCGCGGCGGCCGCGCCGCCTGGCGCTCGGCGAGACGACGCCACCCTTGTCCAGCGTGCGCAGGCGCGAATCGGAGAGCCCGAGCAGACGACGGATCTCCTCTTTGGTGAAGACGTCGGTCAGCGCCTCGGCGCGATCGGCGGGCGCGACCTGGGCCTCCCCTTGGGCACCTCCCTCCGTCGCTGCGGGCGCAGGCTGGTAGCGTCCGCCGCCTGGCCCGAAGACGACGTGGATCACTTTCTGGTCGGGTCGCTTCTTTCGCGGCATCGGGCAGCTCGAGGTCGGGTGCAGGATACGGCCACGGATGACGAGCGAGTGTCAACGCGCGGGCGCGTGGGGCAGAGCGATTGTCGTCTCGAAACGTCTAGCGCTCGGGGGTGCCTCCGGGTGGGGGTCTTTGGGGTCTCGACCGGGCCCCTGCGCGCTGCTCAACCGAACCGTATTGACGCCGGGAAGGAAACTTTTCCAGCGCTGCCCGGCCCTGGGATAGTAGCAACGTGAACTCTCGATCCAGCTCGACCTACGCCGGACCTGATCGACGTGCGCATCGCATGTTCGTCACCAAGAACACCGAGTACCATTTGCGTCACGACCTGTGCGTCGCGGTCCGCGATCGCTACAGCAACGTCTGGCTCGAAGGGCACCTGGCCGTCGGTCGAAAGCTGACCGGGGCCGTCAAAGCTCCTGGAGTCGGCACCGAGCCGATCCCCGGTTCGGCCGAGCCCAGCGTCGGTGATGCGCTCTACTTCTCCGACGATCGTCGGCAGCTCGTCACGAGCACGCTCTGCGCGGTCGAGCGGCCTCGGCGCGACGTCGTCCTCGCCTACCCGTCCTGAGCACGTGGTCTGACCAATCGTCCCGCTGGGTGCGAAGCGATGGATGCGGAGATCAGGGCCTGAGCGCGAATCGAGATTCGCAGCGTCGGGGGCTGCCTGCGGCGCCATTGATCATTCTCGGCGCACATCGTCTTGCGCGATCCGTCAACGCTGGAATAGCAAGACGGCATTGTTCTTGAAGGACGGGGGCGAGATCAGACCCAGCCTCCGGAGGAGGTTCGGGTGCCTGGTCTGACCAATCGTATGTCGGAGGAAACGACCAGAATGTCACCCGAGCTGATCGAAGAACGATCACACGCCCCGTCTTTGCTGGCGCGCACGCCAGCCCTTCTTGCCCGAACCACCTACACGGACCTGCGGGCCGGCGGTCTCTCGGACACCGACATCATGGCGTTTGCGGGCGAAATCCTCTCGCTCGTCGCGGCCGGCGTTCGCGATTCGGCTCCTCAGGAAGACTGACGCCCTGGCGGGTCTCGAAACGTTGCCCCGCGCGCCAGCCCTCGCTGGCCGCGACCGGGCTGGGCCGGCGATTGACAGAGGCCAGGGGTGACTGAAAGTCTGAGCCCCGTGGTTGCGGATGCCGCTTCGTCAGTGCCCGAGTACTTGGTCGTCGTCACTGAGAAGGGCGGGCAGGAGCGTCAGGAAGCATTCCGTGCACCCGAGCTGACCATCGGCCGCGTCCATGGCAACGACCTGGTCCTGCCGAAGGGCAACGTCTCCAAGCGGCACGCACGGATCTTGTATCGCGAAGGTCGGTTCATCGTCACCGACCTGAACAGTACGAACGGAACGTATGTGAACCGCCGGCGGATCACACAGGCCACGATCATCCGGGACGGGGACAAGGTCTACGTGGGTGATTTCGTGATCCGCATCGAGTCACGCGGCGAAGCCGACACGTCCGAACCGCCCACGCCCTCGTCGGCTCCGCACGCGTCGCCAGTGCCCACCGGCTTGCCGGAAGACTTTTCCACCGGAAACCACTCGGCCTTGCCGGGCTGGGAGCGGCCGTCCTCCTTCGAGGAAGCTCGCGCATCCTCCGGCCCGCCCAAGCCGCCCGATGCTTCGTCCACGCCCGACATGAGCAGCGCCGCCGAGCGCTTTTCGGATTTATCCGCGGGGCACCGGGAAGGGGTGCAGCGGCTCGTCGAGATCATCAAGCAAGACCTGGGCGAGCCACCGCTCGAGCCGGACGAGGCGCTGTCGGCCAAGGTGCGCGAAAAGGTCAGCCAGGTGTCCGATCAGCTGATGGTCGATGGGCAGATCCCGGTCGGCACCTCCGCCGATGCCATCGGCGATCAAGCTATTTCGGAGCTGCTCCACCTCGGGCCACTCACCGAGATCTTGGAGGACGATCAGGTGTCCATGATCTCGGCGGCTCGCTTCGACGAGCTGGTCGTCACTCGGGACGGACGGCAACAGACCGTTCCGCCTGGCTTTTCCTGTGCGGCGTCCCTCGACCTGGCTCTGCGCCGTTTGTGCGCGAAAAATGGGCGTGACATCGCCGCCCAGGAACAGGTGGAGGTGCACTTGTCGCGCGGTGAGCATCTGGCGCTCTTGCGCGGTGCCGTCGCGCCGACAGGACCCCTGTTCACGCTGCAGAAGCCCCGGCGCATCAATAGCTCGCTCGACGAGCTCGTGAAGCGCGGCGCCGTCTCGCGATCGATGGCGACGTTTCTCGCTCACTGCGTGACGGCCCGCTTGAACATCCTGGTGATCGGCCCACGGGGTGGCGGCGCTCACACCGTCCTCAGTGCGCTCTGTGACGTGGCCGGCCGAGATCGCGTCGTCATCGCTTCGGACTTCGATGACATTGCCGCCGACCGCGAGGGCGCGGTCCGCGTCGACCTGAGCGCGCAAGGGGCCGACGTTCGCCGCATCGTCGACATTGCTTCGGGACTCTCGCAGGCCCGGCTGGCGATGACGCTGAGCACGCCGAAATTGGCTGTCGCAGCGCTCGAGGCGATGGGGGCTGGCTCGAGCGGCGTCATGGCATCGCTGCGTGGCTCGACCCTGGCGCGGGGGCTGATGCGTTTCCCGGCCGACATTGCCTCCATGCGTCCGGACGTGGGGCTCGAAGCGGCGGCTGGTTGGGTCCTCAGCAGCTTCGACCTCGGCGTCGAAGTGGCGCGCCTGCGCGACGGGCGCATCCGTGTGCTGCGGGTCGGCGAGCTCGCGGCCGGGGTCGGCGGCACACTCGAATGCCACGACATCTTCCGCTTCACGGTGTCGCGTGTGACCACCGGCGGAGCCGTCGAGGGGAACTTCAGCCCGACCGGCTATCAGCCCCGGGTCGCCTCGCAGCTCCTGGCTGCAGGCATTCGCATCGAAGGCACGCTGTTCTCACGCCCGCCGACGACCTGACGCCGGCTCGGTTGGCTCGCGGGCGAGCCCCCCCGGTCATTCGCTGGCTTCGGCGACGGCGCGCTGCACCTGACGACTGATCTTGCGGCGCTTGAGCGGTCCGACCTTGTCGATCATCAAGATGCCGTTCAAATGGTCGTTTTCGTGCTGAATCGCCACGGCCAAGAGGCCGGTGGCCTCGAGCTCGAAGGGCTTGCCGTCCAGGTCGAGGGCTCGCACGAGGACCCGCTCCGCCCGCTTGATGTCCTCGGCCGCGCCGGGGAAGGACAGGCAGCCTTCGCCATAGACCTGCTCGCCATCCAGCTCCACGAGCTCGGGATTGATGAACGTCCTGAGCTCGCTCGGTTCGTCCTCTTGCGCCGTGTCGATGACGAAGATGCGCTTGAGCACTCCCACTTGGTTGGCGGCCAGTCCCACACCCGCAGCGTGATACATCGTCTCGGCCATGTCGGCGGCGAGCTCGCGGATCTCGTCCGTCACCGCCAGGATCGGCTCGGCCTTCGCCTTCAGCGTGGGGTGCGGGTACGTCAGGATGCGGAGCTGCGCCATCGGATCAAGGGTTGCCTATCACTCGGTCGTATCCGCGGCAACTTCACTCGGAGGGTACTGCACGCGGCCGGTGACGTGCGCGTCGTTACCGTGCAGCTCCCAGCGGGGCAAAAGCAGGCGCGGGGCATCTCGGGGCGACGCCGGGCCGGCCCAATCGACCGCTCCGGCCAGGCCCCGGGGCCCCAGCATGATCGGGGCGACGAAGGCGTGGAGCCGGGAAACCAAGCGGTCCGCGAGCAGGCTGCCGGCAAGCTCGGCGCCGCCCTCGCAGAGTAGGCTCACGACCTCGCGCTCGGCGAGCTCACGCAGTGCAGCGCGCATGTCGCAACGCCCGCCGGCGGTGGCTGGGACCCGCACCACCATCACGCCGAGATCCTCGAGCTCCAGCTGGTGCTCCATGTTGGCATCCTCGGTGGTCACCACACAGGTGGGAGTCTCGCGCGCCGTGAGTACCACCTTGCGGTCGAGGCCAATGCGCAGCCGACTGTCCACGATGACGCGGATCGGATTCTTGGCTTCCAGGGCGCGCACGGTCAGCCGTGGATTGTCACTGACCACGGTCTTGAGGCCGACCATCACGGCGTCGTGGCGTGCCCGCAGCTTGTGGCTGTAAGCGCGCGACTCGACGCCCGTGATCCATTTGGATACCCCGGTGCGGCTCGCGATCCGGCCATCCAGGGACAGCGCCAGCTTCAGCGAGAGGCACGTGCGCCCCTCGGTGATGTAGTGAGCCCACGGTTCGATCAGCTCCTGCCCTTCCGTCTCCAGCACACCCACCGCGACGTCGATGCCGTGGGCCTTGAGCTTCTCGACGCCGCCGCCAGCGACGTGGGGATTGGGATCTCGGCAGGCGATGACCACGCGCGCGATGCCGGCCTGAATGAGCGCGTCCACACAGGGTGCGGTCCGGCCGTGATGGTTACAGGGCTCGAGCGTGACGTAGGCCGTCGCCCCGCGTGCCTCGTCTCCCGCGCGCTCGAGGGCAACGGCTTCCGCATGCGGGCGCCCGGCGCTCTCGTGGTGCCCTTCGGCCACGATGCGTGGGCCCGCTTCGCCGTGCTTGGCGATGACGCAACCCACGTGCGGGTTGGGTGATGGATCTCCGGCTTGGGCGACATCGAGCGCCCTCGCCATGAGTGACAGATCGATATCGCTCACGGCCCGACGCTAATCCCCAGGTCGCGCTCGAACAAGGTTGCCCACCTCGTTCATGAACTCGTCGATATCGCGAAAACTCTTGTAAACGCTGGCAAATCGTACGTAGGCTACTTCGTCCAGTGCCTTGAGTCGGTCCATGACCCGCTCACCGACGAGTCGCGACGAAATCTCCTTTTCGCCGAGAGCCGCGAGCTCGAGCTCGATGTCCTGTGCCACTTCGTCGAGCGTTTCGGGGGTAACTGGCCGCTTGCGGCATGCCAGCTCGAGGGAGCGCAGCACGCGCTCGCGCATGAACGGTTGACGCTGCCCGTCCTTCTTCACGATGACGGGCAGGGTGTGCTCCACCCGCTCGTAGGTCGTAAAGCGCTTGTGGCACGCGTCGCACTCGCGCCTGCGCCAGGTCACCGTGCCCCCCGAGGCCAGGCGCGAGTCGACCACTCGGCTATCCATGGCTTTGCAGTAGGGGCATTGCATGGGCGCTGTCACCCTGCCGGAATCAGCCGGCGAACTTCGAGAAGATCAGGGTGGCGTTGGTCCCGCCGAAGCCGAACGAGTTGCTCATCACGAGGGACACCTGCCGCTCGCGAGCCTCGTGTGGAATGAAATCGAGCGGACATTCTGGGTCCTGCTCGTCCAGGTTGATCGTGGGTGGCAGGACGCCGGTGTTGAGTGCCTGCACGCACACCGCACTTTCCACCGCTCCGGCCGCGCCGAGCAGGTGGCCCATCATGCTCTTGGTCGAGCTGACCCACAGCTTTTTGTCCGTGGCATGGCTGCCGAACACGTCCATGACGGCGCGTGCCTCGGCCAGGTCGCCCGGCGGTGTCGAGGTTCCGTGGGCGTTGATGTAGTCGATTTGGTCGGGCCGCAGCTTGGCGTCCTGCAATGCGGAGCGCATGGCGCGTACGGCACCGCCGCCGCCGGGGGCGGGCTTGGTGATGTGGAAGGCGTCGCTGGTTGCGCCATAGCCGACGACCTCGGCCAGGATCGTTGCCCCGCGGGCCCGGGCGCGGGTCAGGGACTCGAGCACGAGAGTGCCCGCGCCTTCACCGCACACGAAACCGTCGCGACCGACGTCCCATGGGCGACTGGCCCGCTCGGGTTCGTCGTTCCGGCGGCTGAGGGCGAACATGGCCGAAAATCCGGAAATGCCGATGCCGGCGATGGTGGCTTCCGCGCCACCGGCGATCATGACGTCGGCTCGACCATACTGGATCCAGCGCATGGCCTCGCCGAGCGCGTGTGCGCTCGACGAGCAAGCGCTCGTATGGGCGAAGCTCGGCCCGCGGAAGTCGAAAGCGATCGAAATCTGCCCGGCCGCCATGTTGGCGATGAGCGAAGGGATCAGGTACGGGCCCATGCGGCCCGGACCTTTGTGTTCGAGCGTCAGGGTGCAGTTCTCGAGTTGCTCGAGCCCTCCCATGCCGACCCCGATGAAGACACCGACGCGGTCACGCTCCTCGTCGGTCAGGCCGAGGTTCGCTTGCTCCAAGGCCATCCGCGTCGAGGCCATCGCGAAAGGAATGAAACGGGAGCATTCCTTGACCTTCTTCTTCTCCATCCAGGCCGCCGGCTCGAAGTTCTTGACCTCGCAGGCGATTCGGGTGGGAAAGCGCTCGTCGGTGGGGAACAGCGTGATCGGCCCCGCCCCGCTCTGCCCGCGGCAAAGCGCGCCCCAAGACGGTTCGGTGCCCACCCCGAGCGGGGTGACCATTCCGATTCCCGTAATGACGACGCGCTCCATCGTAGGGCGAGCTTCAGGCGTGCTTGTTGATGTAGTCGACGGCGTCCTGGACCGTGCGGATCTTCTCGGTCTCTTCGTCCGGGATGTCGATCTCGAACGCTTCTTCGAAGGCCAGAACCAGCTCGACCAGGCCGAGAGAGTCCGCGCCGAGATCGTCGATGAAAGACGACTCGGGTTTGATGTCGGCCTCCTCCACGTCCAGCTGTTCCTTGATGATCTTCTTAACCTCGGCGAGTACGTCGCGATCTGCCATTTCTGATTCCTCCGGAGCCTGTGTGGCTCAGACCTTTTTCTGCTCGAGCCAGTACGGCTCGGATCGTTGTCTATGTAACCGCACTGTGCTGATTGAATGCGGGCGGTTTGAAGCGTGCGGTTCTGCTCTCTAGTCCTTCACATGTACATGCCGCCGTTGACGCGGAGCGCGTGTCCGGTCACGTAGCCGGCTTCGTTCGAGGCAAGATACACCACAGCGGCGGCGATCTCCTCCGGGGTGCCCGGGCGTCCGAGCGCGACCCCCGAAAGCATGGCTTCCTGCTGCTCCTTGCTGAGCGCGCTGGTCATGTCCGTGGAGACGAAGCCCGGCGTTACGGCGTTGACGGTGATCCCGCGCGCCGCGTACTCGCGGGCGAGACTCTTGGTGACGCCGAGCAGGCCCGCCTTGGAGGCGGCGTACGACGTCTGGCCGGCGTTTCCGGCCTCCCCGACCACGGACGACAAGAAGATCACTCGACCGTGGCGGTTCTTCATCATCACCCGCAGCGCCGCCTTGGCCGCGGCAATGGCGCCGACCAGGTTGACGGCCAGCGTCTTGTCGAGGTCTTCCTCGCGCAGCCGGAGCATCAGACCGTCCAGGGCGATGCCCGCGGATAGCACGAGAATGTCGAGCCGAGGCAGCCGCTTGCCGAGCTCCTGCACCACGCGCTCACTGTCCTCGAAGCTGCCGGCATCGATGCGAGCGGTTTCTGCCGCGCCGCCTTGGGCCGTGATCTCCTCCGCCACGGCCGTTGCAGCAGCCTCCCCGCTCAGGTAGCCGATCACCACGTGCGCCCCACGTGAGGCGAGGGCCCTGGCCGTAGCGGCGCCGATGCCGCGCGAGCCGCCGGTGACGAAAGCGTATTTTCCTGTCAGATCGAACATGGCTGAGCTGCGGATTTTGGGCGCAAGCGCGGCGTTATTACCTGCGGCCCCCCCCGAATGAAAGCGAAAACTTGTTTGCTCCGGGTGGTTTGACCAACTTCGCGCCGCATTTTCCGGCAACGCGGTTCGAGCGGGTGCGTAAATCGGCCTCTCTGGCCTGCGCCCCGCCAGGGATTAGAAGGATTCTGCAGCCTTGTTCACGCCGTCGGGCGTGCCAACGCTCGAGACGCGGACCGATTTGTCGATGCGCTTGACGAGGCCGGCGAGCACCTGGCCCGGTCCCAGCTCGAGTGCGCGATCGACACCTGCTCGGGCGACGTAGGTGATGCTCTGCTCCCAGAGGACGGCATGGTCCACCTGCGAGACGAGCAGCTCCCGAAGCCGTGCCCCACTGGTGACGGGCTCGGCCAGCACGTTGCAGACGACGGGGACACGCGGATCCTGGACCGTGACCGCGCCCAGCGCCCGCGCCACACGCTCGCAGGCTTTGGCCATCAGGCTCGAGTGAAACGGTGCGCTCACCTTGAGGGGGATGGCCTTGAGCGAGCGGGTCTTCGCCAGTTCCACGGCGCGAGCCACGGCGGCCTGCGTTCCGGCGATCACGATCTGGCCGGGCGCGTTGAAGTTGGCGGGAGCCAGCACTTCACCCTGGGCCGCGTCGGCGCAGAGCTGCGTGACCGAGGCCGCGTCTCCACCCATGATCGCTGCCATCCCGCCCTGGCCCTCGGGTACGGCCTCTTGCATGGCGAGCCCGCGCTCGTGGACGACGCGGACGGCGTCCTCGAACTCCAGTGCTCCCGCAGCGACGATCGCGCTGTATTCACCGAGCGAATGGCCCAGCACGAAGGCGGGCTGCTCCAGGCTCGGCACGGCCTCACGCAGCGCTTCCAAGGCAGCGATGCTGGTCGTCAGAATGGCCGGCTGCGCATGCTTGGTCAGCACGAGGTCCGTTTCGGGACCTTCGAAGCACAACCTCGAGATGGAAAAGCCGAGCGCGCGGTCGGCCCGCTCGAAGACCGCTCGTGCAGCGGGGCTCGCCTCGCTCAAGGCTTTGCCCATGCCGACGGATTGTGACCCCTGACCGGGGAAGAGCCACGCGACGCTCAAGGACCCTTGACTCAGCCCTTGGTGGGGCTTTCCTGGCTGCCCGTTTCGATCACGGCGCGGCCCTTGTAGTGCCCGCAGGAGGCACACACTCGGTGCGGCAAGGTGGGCGCAGAGCAGCTCGGGCAGGGGATCACGTTGGGCGGGGTCACCTTGTCGTGGTGAGCGCGCCTCATGTCGCGCCGGCTGGCGGTATGACGTCGTTTCGGAGTTGCCACGGAGAGCTATTCTTTCTGTTCCAAGCGGGCTTTGAGCGCGATCAGAGGCGAGAGCCGCGGATCCAGTTGTTCGGCCTCGGGAAGGACGTTTTGGCTCGACTCCCCGGCGCTGGGACTCCCGGGGGGCGAAGGGGTAGCCTCAAAGGGAGCCGTCCGCAAGTCTTGTCGTAACGGCACCATGGGGATTTCGAGCAGGATGAATTCCCGAAGGAACTCGTCCAGGACGATTTGGTCGCCGCTGTAGGTGTCCCGGGCGGCGTCCGTCTCGTCGAGCAGGCCGTCGTCATCCCAGCCCCCTGCATTCTTGCCGCCATTCCGCGCCTCGCGGGCCGGCTGGGCGCGGCCCGCTGGGGCCCGGGCTTCCGAACGGGCCGGCCCGCGAGCCCCGTCGTGGGCGCGCCCGCCCCGATGGCCCGGGCCGTCACCGCCTGCTTTTGGCCCGAGCAAGAGGAACACCTCGGGCGACAGCTCGTAGACGGCTGGATCCAGCGTGCGCGCGCAGGGCACCTGAACCGTGACGCGAAGCCGACCGCGCACCAAGACGTCGCGGCCGTTCTTGGTGAGCGTCACGTCGATGACGCCATCGCCTGCGCCCACCGGGCGTACGTCGGTATCGGCCAGCTGCTGCGTGAGCCAAGCGTCGCTGACGCCCTGCCGCAGCGTCTTGGGCCCATCATCCAGATCGCGAAGGGGCACCACGTAGACCTTCTGTGTCACGACGCCCGAACGCTAGCGTTGCCGGGCGGGTCCGGCAAATTGCAGTTTACTTTCGGCTGATCGTGACCTGTTCGATCTTCGGAGGATCGACCGCGCGGTCCCCGCGCGTGGCAACGGAGGCCAGCTTTTCGATGGTCGCGTCGGGACCGCACGACCCGAAAATCGTGTAGTTGCCGTCGAGGTGGGGGGCGGCCGCATCGGTGATGAAAAACTGCATGCCGTTGGTGTTTTTCCCGCGGTTGGCCATGCAGAGCAGGCCCCGCCGGTCGTGCTTGCTGCCTTCCCAGATTTCATCGGGAATCACGTAGCCCGGCTCCCCGGTGCCGTTGCCGAGCGGATCGCCACCCTGGATCATGAAGCCTTTGACCACGCGGTGAAACGTGGTGCCGTCGTAGCCAGGGCGCTTCACCCATTCGCCGTGCACCTGAAACGCCCGTTTGCCGCGAGCCAGGCCGACGAAGTTGGCCACGGTGACGGGTGCTTTGTCGGCGTAGAGGTCACAGGTCAGGGTGCCGAGATTCGTCTTGATGTCGGCGCTCAGCTTCTTGCCAGCGGGAAGGCCTTCGGTGGCCTCTGCGAGGGTGAAAGTTCCGCTCGGCGCCTCGGCTGGGGCAGTAGCAGGCGCGGGCGCCGGCTTGGCAGCGGGCGCCGCGCTGATCTCGGACTTGGCGGCGGGGGTGGGTTCTTCCGGCTTGGTTCTGCACGCGGGCAGGGCCAAGAGTAGGGCAACGAGGAAACTCGGGCGGCGCATCGACATGACGGCTGCCTTTTGTCAGGCGACGCGCCGGAAAGGAAGGCCGAACGTCAGTGGCCCAGGCTCAGTTTCCCAAAATGACGCGCTGGCCGGGCACGACACCGTGATCGCGCGTCCAGCCCGCGCGCACTTCGAGCACGTGGGTCGAGGGGCAGCTCACCGCGCGCTGCTTGGTGTTCCAAGGCGGGATCTGCTCCAGGACGCCCACGATGACGCCGCTCGAATCGATGAACATCATGTCCAGCGCCAGGCAAGTGTGCTGCATCCAGAACGCGTGCACACTTTCGTCGTCGAACGTAAAGAGCATCCCTTCGAGCTCGGCCAGGTAGGGCCGGTACATCAGGCCGTGAGCGCGGTGAGCGTCGGTCAGCGCAAGCTCCACGTCGAGGGTCGGCTTGCCCGGAGCCTCTGGGAAGACAACGGTGGAGTGAGGCATGACCGGTCGGCCAACCGGATCGGCTGGGCACTCTTCGAGCGTCGTAGCGGCTGGGGCCTCCGGCTCCGAAAGCGGGACGACGCAGCTCGAGCTCGTCCCGGGAGCCTGCCCGGACAGTCCGCCGGCCTCGGATTCTTCTGGCGAACGTGCACTTCCCCCGGGTTCGGGCGTTCGGCTGCAGGCAGCCAGAAGCAAGGTTATTGCCAAGAGGCGGCTCGCCATCGACGGCAGCATTACCATGGCTCGTCCTTTCGACCAGGGCGCGCTTTCCGAGTATGGTTTTTAGCGTGGCGTCGTCTTGGGTTCGGCGAGTCTTGGGCGGGGTAGTCGCGCTGGTTTCCATGGCAGCGATTGGGTGCGGAGGCTCGATCGGCGGTCCAGATGGGAGCGGAGGCAGTGCGGACGACTCCCCGCACGACGGGATGGCCGGCATGTCGTCGGGGGGCACGGCGCTCCAACCGGATGAAACAGGGGGCAGCGGAGGAAATGGGGGCACCGGAGGTCGCGGCACTGGCGGCATCGCGTACATGGAGGAGGAGTGCCCAGACGAGCCGCCGCCGCCGGTCGTCCCCATGTGCGACCCGTTATCTCCGCGTGAAGGCTGCCCGGATGGGCAAGGCTGCTATCCCTACCTCGTCTATCCCAACGGTGAAGGTTGCGGCTTCCCGACGTTCGGCGCCCAGTGCGCGTACGCGAGTAGCGGGGCGCAAGGCGAGGTCTGCGGCATGGGGAACTACTGCGAACCCGGCTTCATGTGCGTGATCGGGGCGACGGCAGGAGCCCGCTGCGCCAAGGTGTGCTCCCTGGTCGAGCCCTCGGGCTGTCCAGCGGGGCTGGTCTGTAACGAGACCGACGTGCTCGGCTACGGAGTTTGCTTTTGAGTCTCGTCTCCGGAGCCGCTGTTCGGCTCGCAGCGGGCAGGAAGAGGTGGGGGGTCTGGCTCGGCGGGCTCGGCGGGCTGCTTGTGCTCGCTGCGCCGGCCTGTGGCTCGCGGACGGGACTCCGCGGCGGCGGGGGCGCGGGCGCGCCCCCCGTCCAATCGTGCCAGGTCAAGGAAGATTGCGTGGTGACCGACGCCTGCCGCGAGATGGACTGCGTCGACACCTTCTGTCAGGAGGTCGGCGACGTCGAGTGCCCGATCGTCGACCCGTGCACCGTCGGCACCTGCGACTCGGGCGTGGGCAGCTGCGTCTACGAACCCGTCACCGAGGATCTGGATGGCGACGGATTCTTGGGTCCGCTGCCGGGGACCATCGCGAGCGCGCCCGGGTCGTGCGGAGACGACTGCGACGACACCCATCCGCTCGCCTTTCCGGGCGGGAGCGAGGTGTGCGACGGCGTCGACAACGATTGCGACGGAGTGATCGACAACGGCAGCCGGTACCTCGAAAACGCGGCCATCGAGCACGGCCTGCGCCCGGTCGGAAGCAGTGCTTTGGACACCACGGGTGGCCGGGATTTGGTCTACGGGGCGGGCACTTTCGTCGCGAGTTACTGGGGCACCTCCGACTCGCAGCGACCGTACTTCCACGGCATCGACGAAAATGGACTCGATACCTTCGAGGAGCGTCTGGTCGCCAACGTCAACTCGACCAGCTTCGGTGCCGACTTCGCATTTTCGGGCATGACCTTCGGTGCGGTACTCTCCGACAATCGCTTCGGCGACTACGAAGTCTCGTTCGCTCGCTTCGACCCCGAAGGACAGAAGCTCGGCCCGGACGTTTGGCTCACCGATGATCCCGGATTTTCCACCCACGAGCGCGTGATCTTCGACCAAGGGCGCTTCGTGGTGGTCTGGGACGACCACCGCGAGGTGAACCTCGGGGGCACGCCGCGTGTGTTCGCTCAGCTGCTCGACGTCGATGGCAAGCTGATCGGCGACAATACCCCCCTGTCCGACGCCGGAGTGCGCGCGGAATTGCCCATGATCGCCGCCACGCCGGCCCGCTTTGGGCTCGTGCACACGGTGCTCACCCCCGAGCAGACGTCTGCGACCATGCTGCGGACCTACGACAAGAGCTTCGGGGACCAGACCAGCGCACAGTTCGATCTCGGCCACTACCGCCCGCCCAGCATCACGGCGCTTGGCTCGGCGTTTCTGGTGACCTGGATCCCCAGCAATGGTCCGGGCCCGGGTGGCGCCATCAAGGGCATGTTGGTGGACGAGCGCGGCGGAATGCTCGTGCCCACTCGGGATCTGACGAGCGGCGCGCCTCACGTGAATAGCCATGCCGTGCTCTCGCTCGGGGACCGGGCTCTGCTCGTGTGGTCCGACGATCTGAACGGCAACTTCGAGATCTACGCCATGGTCATCGGGCTCGATCTAGGAGAAATCGAGCCCCGCAGTCGGCTGACGGCCGCGGACTACGACAGCATCGAGCCGTACCTGGCCATGACCGAAACCGGGCGCGTCGGCATCATGTTCGACGACAAGCGCACCACCAAGAAGGCCGCCTACTTCATGACCATCGGCTGCGAGCTCGAAGAGACGGACCCCGGCTGCACGTGCGACTCCGGATGTATCCCGGGCGCTTGCCCCGCGTGCTGCGTGAAGTGAGCGCGAGGCCGCGAATCCGCACGCACCTTACAGGTGCAAGAAACGGAGCTGCTCTTTGTTGAGAGTCGGCGTGAACTTGATCGGATAGTCCCCGCTCCAACAGGCGTGACAGAATGCCGTCGGATTGAGGGCCTGGCCATGAACCGGCAGACGGAAGCTCCCCGACTTGCTCGATGCGAGCTGGCCGTTCGTCGCCGCGCCCTCACCGTTCGCGCCGTTCCCAGCGGGCGGCGGCGGGGTACTGCTACGCCGTGCTTGCTCGATCAGCCCTTGCTGGTGCGTCTTCTGCGCCTCGAGCACTGCATGCACGAGGTGATCGATGGAGAGGTACGCCAGCGTGTCCGAAGTGATGTACTGGTTGATTTCCTCGACCGTGTGCGTCGCCGCAATCAGCTCTGCGCGCGTCGGCGTGTCGACACCGTAGTAGCAAGGCCACTGCGTGGGCGGGCTGGCGATGCGCATGTGCACCTCGGCAGCGCCGGCGTCACGTAGCATCTTGACGATCTTGCGGCTGGTCGTGCCGCGCACGATCGAGTCGTCGACCACCACCACTCGCTTGCCGCGCAGCGTGTCGGCTACGGGACTGAGCTTCAACCGTACGCCGAAATGGCGAATGCTCTGTTCGGGCTCGATGAACGTGCGCCCGACGTAGTGACTGCGAACGAGCCCCATCTCGAACGGGATGCCAGACTTTTCAGCGTAGCCAATGGTGGCCGGCAAGCCCGAGTCCGGCACCGGAATCACGATGTCCGCATCGACCGGGTGCTGCAAGGCGAGGGCGCGGCCCAAGTTCTTGCGCGCCTCGTAGACGTTCACCCCATCGAGCGTGGAGTCGGGCTTGGCGAAGTACACGAACTCGAAGATGCAGGTGCGCCGACTCGCCTCCGGGAAGGGCCGGGCGCTGGTCACGCCGCGGCCATCGATGATCACCATTTCACCCGGGTCGATGTCGCGGATGAAGCGCGCATCGATGAGCTCGAAGCTGCTTGGTTCGCTGGCCACGACCCAGCTGTCGCCGAGCTTGCCCAGACAGAGCGGACGAATGCCGAGTGGATCGCGTACCGCAATCAGGCTGTCCTCGGTCAGACAGACCAGCGAATAGGCGCCTTTCACCTGGCTCAGCGCGTCCGCCACGCGATCGACGACGCTGTTCTGACGGCTCTTGGCGACGAGGTGAACGATGACCTCGGTATCGCTCGAGCTCTGGAAGATGCTGCCGAGCTCTTCGAGGTCGTGCTTCAGCTCGTCGGCGTTGGTCAGGTTGCCGTTGTGGGCGAGGGCTAGGGAACCACGCGAGTAGTTGATGGCGATGGGCTGGGCGTTACGCAAAGCGGAAGCCCCGGACGTCGAATACCGCACGTGCCCGATGCAATGCACGCCGGAGAGCTCCTCGAGCTGGCGCTGGGAGAACACGTCGATGACGTGCCCCATCCCACGGTGCAGCTTCAGCTGCCGTCCGTCACTCGAGGCAATACCGGCGCTCTCCTGGCCGCGATGCTGCAGGGCGTGCAGACCGAGATAGGTCAGCTTCGCTGCCTCCTCGTGTCCGTAGATGCCAAAGACGCCGCACATGGGGATGACCGAAGCCCGAACGCGCACCCCTGATAGCGCATCTAGCAGGCTTGGCAACGACAATGGTCCGAGCCAGTTGGCCCCGCGGGATCGCCCGGCGAAGTCGTCAGCGCATTTGGGGCGCGGCGCGCTGTGTGGTCAGCGTGGCCGCGGTGCGGCCCGCCGTGCAATCAGCGTGGCCGCGGTGCGGCCCCTGGCGTGCGCTGCTCGATCATTTGCCGGAGCTCCTCGGTGTCGTTGGAGCGACCCATGGCCTCCTCTAGGCTGATCAACCGGCGAGCGTAGAGCGAGAGCAGCGACTGATTCAGGGTCTGCATGCCGTGTTGCGCCTGTCCCACCTGCATTTGCGAGTAGATCTGGTGGGTCTTGTCCTCGCGAATCAGGTTTCGGATGGCTGCGTTGGGCACCATGATTTCCATCGCCAGCACCCGACCGGGCGCCCCGGCGCGAGGCAGGAGCAGCTGGCTGATGATGCCTTCGAGCACGAAGGACAGCTGGGCGCGCACTTGGCCCTGCTGGTGTGGGGGGAAGACGTCGACGATGCGGTTGACGCTCTGCACGGCCGAGTTGGTGTGCAAAGTCGCAAACACCAAGTGACCGGTCTCGGCGATGGTCAGCGCGGCCTCGATGGTCTCGAGGTCACGCATCTCGCCCACCAGCACCACGTCTGGGTCTTGCCGGAGCACGTACTTCAGGGCGACCTTGAACGCGTTGGTGTCGCTCCCCACCTCGCGCTGGTTGACCACCGACTTCTTGTGGGGATGCAGATATTCGATCGGATCCTCGATCGTCATGATGTGCTGACGAGTCTCCGAGTTGATCTTGTCGATGATGCTGGCCAAGGTGGTGCTCTTGCCCGAACCGGTTGGTCCGGTCACCAGCACGAGGCCTCGCGGCTTCTTGGCCAAGCCCGCGACGACCGCAGGTAAGCCGAGCTCCTCGAAGCTGAGGATCTTGAACGGAATCGAACGAAACGCGCCCGACACGGCGCCGCGCTGCATGAACACGTTGGCGCGAAAGCGCGACAGGTTCTTCACGCCGAAAGACAGGTCGAGCTCCTTGTTCTTCTCGAACTCGATCTTCTGCTCCTCGGTGAGCACGGAATAGCAGAGCTGTTTGGTCTCGACCGGGCCGAGCGGAGCCAACTTGAGGGGTACCACCTGCCCGTCGATGCGCAGGAGCGGCGGCGAGCCCGTCGTGATGTGCATGTCGCTCGCGCCTTTTTCGATCATGGCGCGGAGCAGCTGGTGCAGGTTGACTTTGACTCCCTCGGCTGGGCTCGTGGTGTCCATCGGAAATCTCGGGTCCTCTCGCGTTCGGATCAATCTGCCATGGTCACGCGCGCCACTTCTTCCGGAGTGGTGACGCCGTCGAGCACCTTTTTGATGCCACTCGCGCGCAAGGTGGCCATGCCGTTCTTGATCGCGGCGGCCTTCAGCTCGGCCGTGGAGGCGCCTTGCAGCACGAGCTCGCGCAAGTTGTCCGTGAAGCGCATCACCTCGTACAAGGCGACGCGTCCCTTGTAGCCGCTGCCGCCGCAGGTGGCGCAGCCGGTTCCCTTGTACAAGGTCACCCCTGCCAGCTGTTCTTCCTTACAGCCGAGCTCGAGCAGGACTTCTTTCTCGTACTCGTGCGGCTGCTTGCAGTCGCCACAGATTTTGCGGCCGAGACGCTGAGCCAGCACGAGGTTCACGCTGGCCGTGATGAGGAAGGGCTCGACGCCCATGTTCAGGAGGCGCGAGATGGTCGCGGGGGCGTCGTTGGTGTGCAGGGTGGACAGCACCATGTGCCCAGTGAGCGCGGCTTTTACCGAAATTTCCGCGGTCTCGAAGTCGCGGATCTCGCCGACCATGATGACGTCCGGATCCTGGCGCAAAAACGAGCGCAGCGCGGCCGCGAAGTTGAGGCCGATGTCGTCGTGCATCTGGCACTGGTTGATGCCGTGCAAGTTGTACTCGACCGGGTCTTCGGCGGTCGAGATGTTGATGCCAGGCTGATTGAGCGAGCTCAGCGCCGAGTAGAGCGTCGTGGTCTTGCCCGAACCGGTGGGTCCGGTCACGAGCACCATGCCCCAGGGCTGGTCGATCGCCCATTGGAAGTCCGCTTGCGGCTTGGGATCGAAGCCGAGCTTCGCCATGTCGAGCTGCAAGTTGCCCTTGTCGAGCAAACGCAAAACGACTTTCTCTCCCCACATGGTCGGCAGGGACGAGACGCGGAAGTCCATCTCGCGACCTTTGCCGATCTTGAGCTTGATGCGTCCGTCTTGGGGTAGCCGGCGTTCCGCGATGTCGAGCTTCGCCATGATCTTCAGGCGGCTCACCAGCGCGTTCTTCAGCTTCATCGGCGGGTTCATCTCTTCGCTGAGCACGCCGTCGATGCGGTAGCGCACGCGCAGCCGCTTCTCGTAGGGCTCGACGTGGATGTCGCTCACGCCCTTCTTGATGGCGTTGAGGAGCAGCACGTTGACCAGCCGGACCACCGGAGCGTCTTCACTGGCGCGCTCGAGGTCGAGGGCATTTTCATCTTCGCCCGTGGCCTCGAAGTCGATGTCGTCGTCGTCGATGTTGAAGTCCTCGAGCATCTCCTCGTAGGACGGCCCGGCGTTGTAGTAGCGCTCGATGGCGTTCGCGATCGCCGTCTCCGAGGCAACGACCGGTTCGACGTTGTAACCGCTCAAAAACTTGATGTCGTCGACCGCGTGCAGGTTGGTCGGGTCGCTCATCGCGACGATAAGCGACGAGCCCGAGCGGCTCACCGGCACGATGCCGTGCTTGATGCAGACGTCCTTGCTGACGATCTTCAGGACCTCGCCATCGATCTCGAATTCGTCGAGATTGACGGCCGGCAGGCGGTACTGGTTCGACAGGAAGTTGGTGATCTCTTCGTCGTTGACGAAGCCGAGGCGCGCGAGCGCATACCCGAGATTCTTTCCAGACTTCTTCTGCTCGTCTTGCGCCTGGCGTAGCTGCTGCAGGCTGATGAGCTTTTCCCGTACCAGGAGTTCGCCGAGTCGATTGGTCGCCATGGGTCGAGTTGCGTCTGCCGGGCAGGAAGGCCCGGCAGCTTGGGCCTCGCCACTCTAGCAGCGCCATTAACCCTCGGATACTGCGGCGGAAATTCGCTTCACTCGCGGTTCTTCTCCGCTGATGTAGGGATAGGTGCGGCAGGGCGCCCCTTGACCTTTGCAAGCCAGCCCCAATATTAGGGTCCGCATTGGTGCATCGGAGAACGGGACAATCCCACCCCAACCCGGCCCCCCTCCGCCCCCCCTCCGCAAGCACCGGCCCCAAGAAAGACCAAGATGGCCAAGACTTACGCTGACCTGTTCGCCGACGTCCGCAATTCAGTGCGTTTCATCTCGCTCGATGCGCTCAAGAGCCGCTTGGAGAACAAGGAACAGCCGCGGCCGGTGCTCGTGGACGTCCGGGAGAAGGACGAATTCCGTGCCGGCTACATCCCCGGAGCGATTCACGTGCCCCGCGGTCATTTGGAGATGCAGGCGGAGCAGAAGCTCACCGACAAAAAGGCCGAGATCATCGTCTACTGCGCGGGCGGGACGCGCAGCGCTTTCGCCGCCAAGTCACTGTCGGAGCTCGGCTACCAGAACGTCGTCAGCGCCAATCCTGGCTTCGTGCGCTGGAAGGACCTCAAATACCCGGTGGAGCTGCCCACCCAACTGACCGAGGCGCAGCTCGATCGCTACAGCCGGCACATCCTTCTGCCGGAGGTGGGCGAGCGCGGCCAGGAGAAGCTCTTGAAGGGCAAGGTTCTCTTGCTCGGTGCCGGTGGCTTGGGGTCACCCGCAGCCCTGTACCTGGCGGCAGCGGGCGTCGGCACGCTGGGCCTCGTCGATGCGGATACGGTCGACGCCTCCAACTTGCAGCGCCAGATCCTGCACGCCACCTCCCGCCTCGGTCAGCTCAAGGTCGACAGCGCCGAGGTCGCGATCAAGGACCTGAATCCGGACGTTCGGGTCATCAAGTACAAGGAGCGCCTGAACAGCGAGAACGTCGATCGCATCTTCGGCGAAGGCTGGGACGCCATCGTCGACGGCTGCGACAACTTCCCCACGCGTTACCTGGTCAACGACGCCTCCCTCTTCCACAAGATCCCCGTCATTCACGGCTCGATCTTCCGCTTCGACGGTCAAGTCACGACGTTCATGCCGTTCGAAGGGCCCTGCTACCGCTGCCTCTATCCAGAACCTCCGCCGGCTCATCTCGCACCGAGCTGCGCGGAAGCCGGCGTGCTCGGCATCCTGCCCGGACTGATCGGCGTTCTTCAGGCAACCGAGGCGGTGAAGCTCATCCTGGGTCAAGGGGACGTCCTCAACGGGCGCCTGCTCACCTATGACAGCATGCGCATGACGGTTCGGACGCTGAAGCTGCGTCGCGACAAGACCTGCCCGGCCTGCGGTGAGAACCCCACGATCAAGGGCTACATCGACTACGAAGGCTTCTGCTCGCGCTAGGTCGGCTCCCGAGAGTACGCGTATACTGGCGGAGGCCCATGCTTCCGACCCGACCCGCCTCCGTCAGTCTTCTCCTCGGTTCACTGTCGCTTCTCCTGCCCGGGTGCGGCAAACCCGCCGCGAGCGCCGCCAAAGCGCCCGCGGCGGCCGAGTGTCCCGAAGGCCAAACCTTCGACGGCCAGTTCTGTCAGGTAACGGGCGCGCCCCCGCCCGAGGCGCCGCCGAAGGCGAGTGAGGCCCCCGCGAACGCCGCGGCGCAGCCCAGCCCAGCCGGCGAAACCCCGCCGGCAGCCGTCCCGACCGAGACCGCCGGAAGGACGCCGGAGGCGCCACCGCCACCTGGCAAAGCCTACTCGCTAGCCACGCCGGTCGACGTCTCGATGGCGGCGCAGGCCGGGCCGCTGATTACGTATCTGGCGGGGTCCCATTTGCCTGCTGGTGCGCGCCCCTTCGGCGCCCCCTTTGCGGCCCAATTTGCGGAAGGTCAGGTCTTCGAGCAGCAGGTCAAGCTCACGCTCGGCAAGTGCTACACCGTGGTGGCCGCTGGGCTGCCGCCAGTGTCCGAGCTCGCGATGGAGCTCAATTCGGCAGCGATCACCACCGCCCCGAGCGTCAGTGCTCAGGCGCTGCTCGCGGACGAGGCCGTCGGACCGCAGGCCGTGCTGGGCAGCCGTGCCGCCTGCTTCAAGGCAGACCGCACCGACGTTTGGCTGCTGCTCCGCGTCGACAAAGGCCAGGGGGTCGTCGCCGGACAGGTGTTCGAAAAGTAGGGCTTCGAAACGCAGGGCCTGGGAGAGCTCGAGCTTCGAGCTCGTCAGGCGTCTCGCGCACGGCGCGGCGCCAAGAGTGGCCAAATGCGGCCGACGTTCGCGCGCTTGCGGTAAGCGGCCTCGCGTTCGCCCACGCGCACCGAGACGGAGTAGCCGAGGATGCCGAGGGCGAGGCCTGCCACCACATCGGCGAGGTAATGCCAGCGCAGGTACATCGTCGCTATCACGATGTTCAGCGTGAAGAACGTGGCCAGAGTCCACCCCTTGGAGAGCTTGGGCACGAGCGGGCGTAGACCAGGGATGATGCGGGTGAGACCGAGCAGCGCGCGACCGTAGAGGAAGCTCTGCCTGTGACGGAACGCGAACAGGCACAGGAACACGGGCACCGCCGTGTGAATGGACGGGAAGATGTCCATGTGAGCACCGAACTCACGGACCGTGGAGTTCATCAGGCTGGTCCAGAAACCATTGCCGAGCGGTGCAGTGAAAAGCTCCGGCATGGCCACGCCAGGGCCGTAGCCAGGCACCACGAAATACAGCAGGTGCCCGACGCCGAAGATGAACGAAAGTCCGAGTGAAAACTCGCCCGCCGCCCGCGCGTGGCGGGTCAAAAAGAACATCGGCAGGACGAAGAGCGAGAGGAAGAAAAAGTAGCCGTAGTAGGCGAAAGAGAACCACTCGGTGACCAGCGGCGTGACCCAGGCGTTCATCAGGACCGCTGGCTCGAAGCCGAACAGCCACAGGTCGAAGTCGAGGATGCTTTGGTCCAGGGTGGTCGGGTAGATGGTCGGGAGCAGGTGACCCATCTGGTAGTAGCTCGCCTGAATCGAGCACAGGATGATCAGCCGATAGAGGATGCCGGAGGCGCGTGGACGCTCCAGCAAGTCGGCCCGCACGGTGAGCATCGACAGGAGGACGAACGCGAGCAAGAGCACGAAGCCGCGCGCGACCGCGCCGTGGTCGTGTCCATCCGGAGCCAGGAGCGCAATCGGGACGAGCACCACGTGGTAGGACAGGATCAACCAGTCCTGCAGTGCCATCCGACGCAGCGCGCGCCGGGTCAAAGTGGCGAGCCCGACTGCGGCGCGACCGGATTGATCGCGCACTACTGGGGCATGGGAAGTTTCTGGAAGTCCTGACACGGGCAGCTGACGATTCGGGCGTCCGGCCCGTCTAGCAACGAAAGGCCGTTCTGGTAGCCTCGGCCGCCATGACCGGCAAGTTCGAGGCCCCGCCCGCCAACTATACACGACAGCGCCCGCTCCTCCCTCGGGGTGAAGCGACGGGGCGCCCAGCTGGAGGCAGGCGGCTGCGTCCGGGGCTTCGCACTTCGGCCCACGCCGCAGTCCTGGCGTTGACCCTCTCGCTGACCCTCTCGCTGGGCTGGTCGGGCACCGCCGTTGCCTCACCGGTGCTCATGGCAGGCAGCGGCTCCGAAAAGGTCCACGCCACCCAGGTCATCGTCATGCAGAAGGACGGCATGAGCGCGGTGACGTTGATGACCGACTACCAGGGACCGCTGAGCTCCTTCGCCATCGTCTTTCCGGTGCCGGAAGACGTCGACGCCGCCGACGTCGTGACGCTCAAGCGTGAGTTCGTCGATCGGGTGGACCTGGTCAGTGCCCCGCGCTTCGCCGAGTTCTGGGAGATGGATCCCTGCGAGCCCGGCAAGGCGCAGCAAACTTGGGAGCGGAACATGACGGCGAGCGCCGATACGGGGTTTCTCGGCGTGATGCAGACCGACCCGGCCAAGAAGGTGGAAAAGGAGCTCCTGCTCGACGTCGCCGCCAAGACCAAGGAAGGTGAATTCAAGGAAGTCACCGTGGGCACGGCCGACGAGGTGCTGGCCTGGCTCGCGGCCAAGAAGTACGCCTTGCCGGCCGGAGCCGATGCAGCGTTCCGCGAGTACCCGCGCTTCGCTGCCCTCGACGTGAACACGAGCCGCATCGAGCTCATCGGAGGGGACCGCGGCCAGCTCTCGCCGGTCCGCTTCGTCACCGAGTCCACCTATTCGACCATCCCCGCGCGCTTCGGCTTGAGCTCGCTCGGCAAGGGCCACGAGCTTTTGCTGTACACGATGACCGAACAGCGCCAGCAGATCGAAAACTACCCGACCAAGCCCGTGCCGACGAACCTGTCGCTCGACTTCAAGGTCAAAGAGCGCATGGGCGAATACTTCACCGCCCTGCAGGACATCTTCCTAGCCAAGAATCCCGGCACCTTTTGGGCCGAGTATGCCTTCTCGACGGCGGACTGCGGCAAGCCGTGCCCGACCGAGCCCCTCTTGCCGCACGAGCTCTTGAGCCTGGGCGGCGACGCGTTCGAGGCCAAGCTGCCGGAAGAGATCCGGCGACCGGAGCCCCCGGAGCCGACCGCCGAAGACATCGCCAAGCGCGACGCGTACATGGAGGGCAAGACCAAGAAGGAAAAGAAGCAGCTGCTCGAGGATTGGGAGAAGGACCGCGAGGAGCTCGCCGCTCGCAAAGGGATGATCGCTCGGCAGACCTACGTGCTGTCGCGCCTGCACTACCATTATGCGTCGGCAGCCGAACTGCCCCAGAACCCGAAGCTCGTGGCTGGTGCGGCCATCACCGGCGGTATCAAGCTGCCCGAAGGCCCCGAGGGCGCGGCGGACCTCGGCGTGACGCCGACCGAGAAGAACGAGTTTCAGACGCGGTACAACAACCTCCATCCCAACATCTCGGTCATCAAGTGCGAGAATCCGGAGCGGAACAAGTGGGGGAAGCCCCCGCGCACCTACCGCGGCTCGAGCCGCATCTGGGTTGCCGAAGATTTGGCGCGCAAGAATCGGAAGCAAATCGATCCCGTCGCGATGACGCTCACCTCGGTGCCGGAGCTTGGCCTGCCGGGCCGTTCCCTCCAGGAAAAGCCGAAGGAAGCTGCGCCGGCGCCAGCACCGGAGCCCAAGAAGGAAGGCTGCGGCTGCGATGCAGCTGGGGCGGACGCACGCGTGGGCGCTCCGGGCTGGACGCTCCTCGGACTCGGGCTGCTCGTGACCTGGTGGCGGCGGAAGACGCCGCGAGCTACTGCGGGTCTTTGATGCCCTGCACGCCGCGGCGGCGGAAATAGGCCGCCAGGAGGTCCCGAGCGACCAGGTGCCCCTTGCGGTACCAGCGCTCGGGATTCTGCAGGAGCACGCTGACGACCACGCTCGGGTGATCGCTCGGAGCGAAGCCGACGAACCAACTCGCCGTCGGTGCGCTGGGGCCTGGGCACAAGGTGCCCGTCTTGCCGGCGGCCTGGATGGGCCCGAGCAGGCTGCGCCCGTTTTCGTCGACGAACGCGTCGCGAGCAGTGCCGCTGTGCACGGTGATCTCCATCGCGCGGCGCAGGCGTCGTGCCGTCTCGACCGAGAGCACGCGTTTGTCATCCGTCGCGTCCAGAGGCGCTCGCGACAGGTGCATGGACCGCAGGAGACCGCCGCTGGCGATGGTCAGAGCGAGCTGGGCCCCGCCGAACACGGAGAGCCGCGAGTTTTCGAAGCCCGTGGCCGTGCGCGCGAAATCGAGGTCGTTGTAGGGGACTTCGAGCGTGCCGACCTGTCCTCGACTGTCCAGGGCAAGGTCGGCGCCGAAGCCCAGACGGTCGCTGATCTCCACGAGGTCCGAACGCAGCAGCTCCGTCGTGGCCAGCTGCGCATAGGCGGCATTGCGGCTCACGCCGAGCGCTTGGCCGAAAGCTCCGCAGTTGGCATCGGGCCCAGACGCGGCATGCAAGTGCTGCTCGGTGATCTCGCGCACGCCACCGGTGGTGCACACGATGGTGCGCGGAGTGACCCGCGTCTTTTCGTAAAGGGCTGCCGTCGTCACCAGCTTGAATACGCTGGCGGCTGGAGCGACGGGCTCGAGCAGCAAGCTCGGCCGACCGGCGCCCGTCTCGCTGGCGGCCAGGACCTGACCGGTCGCGACGTCCACCAGCACCGCACCGGCCGCCAGCGCATGGGCGCCCGCGAGGGTCTGCTCGAGCGCCTGCTGCAATTCGCGATCGAGTCCGAGCTCGACGCGCTGGCCCGAACCCCTTTCGGCGGTCGCCTGGTCGGCGCTCCAAGTCACCGTCTCCAGGCGCACTCGTTCATCCGGCGACGCGGGGACGTTCGAGCTGACCAGAGCGCCGGCCCACAAGAGCCCCCAGGTCGCGCGACGGATCCGATGCATCAGGCACGACTAAGCCATCTTGGTAGAGTAGGCAAAAAAACCACATGTAGGTATCTGTGGTCAGATTCTTGGCCCATGCTCTGGGCCTCACGGTAGACTTCCACCCAGAAAGAAATTTCTAGCTCGGCGCCATTCCGGCCCGCGTGGAGGGACACCATGGAACGACGAATCTGCTTACGGGGCCGCACCGATTTCCCGGTGCTCTTGGCCTCCGGCTTTCGGGAGCATCGCGGGCGCGGGGTCGAGATCTCCTCGTCCGGCATCATCGTCGACCGCGGCCTGTGGCTCGAGGGAACGGATCAGCCGCTCACCATGCGCCTGACGATTCGCTTGCCCGAGCGTCGCCGTCCCATCTCGGCGCTCGCGCGTCATGTCCGCTGCTTCGGTAGTCAGCAGGTGCTGCGCTTCGTCCAGATCTCCGACGTCGACCGGCTCACCTTGGCCGAGCACCTGGACATCGTCCAACGGCGCGGCGCCTGCCTCAACTGAGACCAAGAAAGACCCCAGCTCCATGCAGCTCCTGACAGTCCCCCAGTCTCCCCGAACCTTGCACCGCTGGATCGTGGTGCGCGTCTTGGCCTCGTCCGTCATGCTCGGCGGCTGCGTGCAGGCGACGGCCTACGAGCAAGCGACTTCGGCCGCTGCAGTGCACGCGGAGGGACGACGCCGGCTCGGGGACGACCTCGAGCAAAAGAACGCGCAGCTCGCGGCTTTGCGGCAAAAGTACGAGCAATTGAAGGCCGAGAACGCGCGGCTCGAGCAGGAGCTCCTGGATCAAAAAGGCGCCTTCGATCAGGCCGAGCTCGACCTCGTCTTGGCCAAGCAGGAGAAGAACGAGGAGGCTTCGCTCGTGCAGCAACTCCGCGGAGACTTGGCCCGTGTCGGCTCGCACCTCGACGTCTACGCCGACGAGAAAGCCGATCTCGACGCGGCGCTGAAAGCGGCACGCGCGGAAAATGAAAAACTGACCGCGCAGCTGGCGACCGCGGAGGGAGAAAGCGCAGCACAGGCCGAGATCGCTCCGGAGGACCAGGACTCGGCCAAGGAAGGCGAGTCAGCGGCTCCAGTCGAGCCGACCCCTGCCGAGACCAGCCCGGCCGAGACGAGCGCTGCCGAGGCCAACCCTGCCGAGACCAACCCCGCCGAAGACGCGGGTTAGCGTCGGAAGGTGACCTTGGCAGGCCAGCTACCGGGCGAACCGAACTGGATGCCTTCGACTGCCTGCACGAGACAGGCCGCCGCTTCGTCGCCGGCATCGTCGGCGTGGGCGATTCCGGCCGTCATCACGCGCCCCTTGGTGTCCACGTAGGCCGTGATCTCGAACGGACCACCGCCGCCGCAGGCAGCGAGCTCGCCTTCGTTCTTGGCGAGCGCGCTCTGGACGTCGCTCTCCGACCAATCCACGGGGGGCCGGACGTCCGAAGGAGGATCGAAAGCGATCGACGTGCGGGCCAGGCCGATGCGCCCGCCGACGGGCTTGGGCCAGCGGCTCTTCTCGAGCGTGTCGAGCATGCAGCGCTCGGAAGCGTAGTCGCCCAGGGTCGAACGCTCGGCGTGGGCGATTTCGGCGGTGCCGGCAGTGTTGACCTTGACCAAGAACGCCACTTCTCCGCCCAGGAAGTCCACGCGCTTGGAGCCATTCATGAGGCAGTCCGATAGCGTCGGGTACAGCTTCTCGATGGTCTTCTTGACCTTCTCTTCGTTCATGCCGCCAAACTCCTGCGTCATCTCGACGCCGCCGGAGTCGTCCTGCTCGTGGTCGATCTCCGGGCGGGGAGCCTGGGTTTCCGGGGTCTGCTTGCTGCCGCAGGCAGCGAGGAAGAGGGCTCCGGCGAGCACGAAAGCGAGAGGGGAGGCAGGGCGCATATCGGCGCGCATATAGCGCGCCTGCCCGGGTGCCTCAAAGGGCCAAGAGGACGGCGTCGGGATGCCTTGCCAGGCCTTCGAGCAGTTGCGGTTTGCCTCCCACACCGACCGCGAACTGCGCCTCTCGCATCATGTCGAGGTCGAAACCGCTGTCTCCAAATGTTGCCAGCCAGACGGTTTCGCGGAGCAAGCGCCGTCCGGCCGCGGCTTTCTCCGGACCGTAGGGGAGCGGCACTTCCAGGCCGACGTCGATACGCCCGTTGGTCCACTTCGGGTCGCCCGCCACGATCTGATCCAGCTCGAAACCGAGGCCAGCCAGCGCCTCTTCCACCACGATGCGCGGCGACGCGGACACGACGCACGTGCGTGCGCCGCGCCCCCGAGCGTGAGCAGCCAGATCCAAGACCTCGTGATGCAGGCCTGCTCGGTGCTCGGGGCCGTCCAGCACCTCCCGGCAGAAAGCGCGCAAGTCTTGCTCGGAGAAGTCCAGGTAGGCCCACACCTGAAACTCGGCCAGCTCCCGCTCGGGCGCGGAGCGCCCTGCGAGGGCCGCTTCGATCAGGCGGATGAGCTCACTTGCGGGCTGGTGAACCCCGGGGCTCTCCCCGAGGCGCGTCGCCTCCGCAAATAGCCGCTCCTGGGCGCTTTCGCGGAAAGCACCCTGGGCAGATGCCGCCTCGAAGACCTGGCAGCCCACGTCGTGCCGCCAGAGCGTGCCGTCGGCGTCGAATACCAACGCACCCTCTGGCTGTACGTCGAGCAGGCGGTCGATCCGCTCCCGGACTCGCTCACTATCGACGACCGGGAGGCTTCGGCTCACTTGGTGAAGGCCTCTTGGCAACGTTCGACGACGCCGCGATCCTCGAGCGTCGACAGGTCGCCGGTCACGTTCTCACCCGAGCCGATCGATTTCAAAACGCGGCGCATGATCTTGCCCGAGCGCGTCTTCGGCAGGGCGTCCACCAGGACGACCCGAGCGGGGCGAGCGAACTTGCCGATGTCGTGGCCGACGTGGGCGGTGAGCTCTGCCGCCAGTGCCGGGGTGGCCGAGAAGGCAGGCTTGAGGGTGACGAACACGATGAGCGCCTGCCCGGTGAGATCGTCGGGCCGGCCAACGGCCGCGGCCTCGGCCACGGCAGGGTGCCCCACCAAGCAGCTTTCGATCTCCGCCGTTCCGATGCGATGGCCAGACACGTTCAAGACGTCATCGACGCGTCCGGTCACGGTGAAGTACCCCTCGGCGTCGCGACGAGCGCCGTCTCCCGTGAAGTACACGTGCTCGATTTCCGAGAAGTATTGGCGGCGGAAGCGATCGTCGTCACCCCAGATCGTGCGCATCATGCTCGGCCAGGGTCGCTTGACCACCAAGAGGCCTCCTTCGTCTGCCGGCATCGCCGCACCAGCAGGCGTCACCACTTCGGGCTCGATGCCGAAGAACGGGAGGCCGCAGCTTCCCGGCTTCATCGCGTGTGCGCCGGGCAGCGTCGTCATCAAGATCGATCCGGTCTCCGTCTGCCACCAGGTGTCCACGATCGGGCAGCGCCCGCCGCCAATCTTTCGATGGTACCAGCGCCACGCCTCGGGATTGATGGGTTCGCCCACGCTGCCGAGCAGCCGCAAGCTCGAGAGATCGTGTTTGTCCACCCATTCGTCGCCGGCCTTGATGAAGGCGCGGACGGCCGTGGGCGCCGTGTAGAGGATGGTCACCTTGTGGCGCTCGACGATCGACCAAAAGCGGCCGAAATCGGGCTGGTTGGGCGCACCCTCGTAGAGCATGCAGGTCGCTCCGTTCGAGAGGGGGCCGTACACCAGGTAGCTGTGCCCGGTGACCCAGCCGATGTCTGCCGTGCACCAATAGATGTCGTCGTCCTTGAGGTCGAAGATGTACTTCGTGGAAACGTGCGCGCCGACGAGGTAGCCACCGCAGGCGTGCAAGACGCCCTTGGGTTTGCCGGTCGAGCCCGAGGTGTACAGGATGAACAGCGGGTGGTCCGTGTCGACGATCTCGGCAGCGCCACTGGACTCCGGCGCGTACTTCCGGAGGGCCTCGTGCCAGTCGATGTCTCGCCCTGGTGTGACCTCGATCGGACAACGCTCTTGCCCAGCGCGACGCAAGTAGAGCACGTGCTTCACGCTGGGCGTCGCGCGGAGCGCCTCGTCGACGGTGGCCTTGAGCGGGACGACTTGTCCCTTGCGGAAGGCGCCGTCCTGCGTGAGGACGAGAGTGGCCTCACAGTCGTTGATGCGGTCGCGCAGTGCTTCCGCCGCGAAGCCGCCGAAGACCACGGTGTGGGGCGCGCCGACGCGGGCGCAGGCGAGCATGGCCACCACCGCCTCCGGCACCATGCCCATGTAGATGGCGACCCGGTCGCCTTTCGCGAGACCGAGCCCGCGCAGGGTGGCCGCGAGCTCTGCTACGGCGTCATGGAGCTGACGGTAGGTGTAGCGGCGAACCTCACCGTCTTCGGCCTCGTACAGGAGCGCCGTCTTGTTCTCGCGCGCCGTGCCGAGATGACGGTCGAGGCACGATTCGGTCACGTTGAGCTTCGCGCCCACGAACCAGCGGGCGTGCGGCTCGCTCCAGCTCAGGAGCTGGTCGTGCTTTTGACGCCACACGATGTCCGCCGTTTCGCGCGTCCAGAACGTGTTGGGGCTGTCGAGGCTTTCGCGGTAGAGCCGCTCGTATTCCTCGTGGCTACGCACACGCGCAAGCGCCGAGAACTCGGGGCTCGGTTGATAGATCTCCGCGCCGTGCGCGGCACTGTTTCCGTCCATTGGCCCGTCTACCACGGGCGCTGGACCCAGGCAGCTCGCCTGGCCTAGCTGATTAGGCTCAAATTTGGCTCAGCCCAGCTCGGCTCAGCCCAGCTCGGCTCAGCCCAGCTCGGCTCAGCCCAACTTGGCCAGCGCGGCGTTGATGCGCGAGATCGTGCGCGACGCCGTCTTCTGATGGAGCACGCCTTGGGTCACCGCGCGGGCTAGTGCCACGCTCGCTTCGAGGACGGGACCCTTCGCCTGGGCGAGGCTGCCGGCTTCGAGTGCTGCACGGGCCTTCTTCAGGCTGTTGCGGATTCGCGTGCGGACGCTCCGATTCCGCTCGGTGCGGACGAGCCGCTGACGGTTTCGCTTCTCTGCTGAGGCGTGATTCGACATGTCTTTTTCCTAAAAGCTTACTTGCCGGACTTGGCTTCGACCGGAGCTAGTGCAGGCCGGGCGTCCGGGGCCTTGGGGTCGTAGCCCGGAGGGTGAACGGGGAAAGCGGGTGTGCCGGCCTTGGCCCGTGCACGCTTGGCCGAACGTCCGGCGCTCTTGGCGCGGATCTCGCGGCGGGTGGTGGTTTGTCGCGTGTAGGAGACCATCGGGAGTGCTCGGGAGAAAAGGGCTAGCGAGAAAGGCCAGCGAAAAAGGCCAGCGGGGGAAGGCCCGTTTTTCAGGGGGCGGGGAATATGAGCTAGCGCCCCCGAGCTGTCAACGCGATTTTCCGCTGCAATTTCCGGGTGAGGGAGCCGAGGGCGAGCCGTGGGCGTAAGCCAAGCCGCGGCGCCCGGGGGCTACCCTGGCCCTCCCGCCCCCACATTCGGCGCAAGGGCCGCGCCAAGTACCAAGAATCTCCTCGAAAAATTCGCCCATGCCCCCTCCCAGGACAATGCCCAATGCGCTCTGATCGTCCCTCGGTCAGTCGGCCCCCTCCATGGCGTCTTCGAAACCAGCAAGCCAACCGCCGCCTCCCTCCGGGGAGGCTCGGCCCGAACTCGACCCTCTACTCGGGCGTTGCCTCAACGACACGTATCTCGTCGAAGCCGTCCTCGGGGAAGGCGGGATGGGGCGCGTCTATCGGGCCCGGCACACGCGCATCACCCAGAAGCTCTTCGCGCTCAAGGTGCTCCACCCCGAGTACGCGCGCGATGCCCAGCAGCTTGCGCGTTTCCAACGGGAGGCGGAGGCAGCCGCGACCATCTCCCACCCAAACGTCGTCGGCGTGTTCGACGTCGGCCGCACCGAAGACGGCTACTCCTACCTCGCTTGCGAGCTCTTGAGCGGCTCCGATCTGGACCACCATCTCGAGAAGCATGGCCAGCTCGAGGTGTCGGCCGCCGTGGGCATTACGCTCCAAGTTTGTGAGGCGCTCGAGGCCGCTCACGACCTGAACGTCGTGCATCGCGACTTGAAACCTCAGAACGTATTCCTGTTGGCGGAAGCGAATGGCGCGGTGCCCATGCATCCGCGGGTGAAGGTGGTCGATTTCGGCCTATCGCGCTTCCTCGACAAGAGCGACGCCCAGCTCACCAAGACCGGGGTGGTCATGGGCACACCGGCGTTCATGGCGCCCGAGCAGGCGACGGGCCAGCGCGGAGATCACCGAGTCGACATCTATGGCATCGGCGCCATTCTCTACGCGAGCTTGACCGGCAAGCCACCTTTCGAGGCCGATACGGTGCCGGCGACGCTCTTGGCGGTGATGATCGAGGAGGCCGAGCGACCGCGAAAGCTGAACCCCAAGGTCCCCGAGACGCTCGAGCTCGTCATCCAGCGCGCCATGGCCAAAAAGCCCGAGGAGCGCTATCCGAGCGTGCGCGAGCTGAAGAGCGCGCTCGAAGCGTTCGTCGGGCCTTTGCCGCCTCCGGCGTCGGGACCACAGCGTCAGGTGACGCGCATGACCTCGGCCCTGCACCTCGAGGGCGACGCCTACGAGCTCAAGACCAGCCGGCCACGTCTGCTCCTGATGATCCTGGTGCTGTTCCTGCTCGGGGTGGCGATGCTCACCGCCGCCATCAGTGGACTCGAGCTGTTCGTCGGTCCCATCGATTTCACCAAGAGCGAGGTGGTGCTCGTCCTCTTGGGCATCGCCGGCACGCTCGCGATGCCGGCAGGCATTTTGGTTCGCCATTTCCGTCGCACCATTTGGTCCAATAGTGCCAAGGTCCTCGACTTGGTGAGGGCCTTGCGCGAGCCGCTCCTGTCGGCCGTTTTGGCCTACGGCGCGAGCGTGATTGCGCTCCGCTTCGCCGACGACTTCGTGGGTCGGGTGTGGATGTCGGAGACCTTCGTGCGAAGTCCCGGCCTGGCCTGGCCCGGATTTTCCTGGATCTTGCCGATCGTCGCGCTCGTCGCCGGCGGCATTGCCCACCTGAAGCGCAAATGGAGCGAAGCGGCTCCCAGTGCCGTACGGCGCACGCTCGTCGGAGCACCCCTGCGGGCGCTCATGCTGCTGTCGGTCCTGGTCGTGCTGCTGTTCGGCCTCAACTGGCGGCGCAGCGACCTCGAACGACTTGCCCTCGAGCGCGAAGCCGAGACGCTGGCTGAGGCCGTCTCCTCCGCACCGACCCCGTCCACGCCCACGGCGCCGAAAGCGGCCGCGCCACCGGCGACTGCGCCGCCGCCCGCTCCCGAGCCCATCCGACGAGCCACCGACGACGAGCTGGCCGCCGCCGTTCCGAGCGGCGTCGATGGCCTTTTGCCCCTGTCCGAGAAGTATCCCAAGGACCCCCGGGTGCTCGAGCGCTTGCTGGTCAGTTTCGCCAGTCGGGCCACGGGCTACGCCGACGCCATGAGCGTGGCCAAGCGGCTGATTGCGGTGGCACCCGAGTACACCAAGAGTGAGGCGCTCGGTCACATCGTCCGGCGCGCCGCGGAGACTCCCGGGAACGCGGCGAATCTGGCGTTCGAATTGATGAGTGGCCCGCTCGGGTCCGTCGGGCCGGATTTGCTCTATCAGCTGTCCCTGTCCGACGCGAAGGGAGATGGTCGGGCTCGCAAGCTGCTCGGCGGCCCAGACGTCCAGGCACTCGCTTCGCCCGCGCTCCGTGTCGCGCTCGACGTCCGCAGCGCATCGGGTTGTGAGGCGGTGGCCGTCCTCTTGCCACGGGCCCGGGCCCTGGGCGACCAGCGCACGGCGGCACTCTTGGCCGGACTCGCCCAGGGGACCAAGTCCGGCTGCGGGAAGTGGAAGCGTTCGCCGTGTGTTGCGCAGTGCAAGGACCAATCCAAGGAAATTCTCGATGTGGTCCGCACCATCCAGCTGCGTGGGAAAGCCACCGAGCTCTGACGCTCGGAGGGCAAGGCGCCGTCTGGGCTCCCTGCTAGAGTCCCGCGTCATGAGCGGCCCCGGGCGGAGGCAGGGTTGAAAGCGCTGGAGCGTGTGGCTGACGAGGCTGCCGGGGCCGGCGACGCGCGCGGCGTGGACGAAATCGTTCGTTCGCTGGAGGCCGACCTCAAGAGAGAACGCAGGCGCCGCAGCCTGCGCTGGGCCCTCGCCGTCGCTTGTGTGCTGGCTGCGATCGGCGGGACGGTCACCTACCGGCGCCTGACCGAGCCTCCACCGCAGGCCCGCTTCACTCTCGGTCCGCCAGAACGACGTGACGTCGTCGAGAAGGTGCAATCGACGGGCATCGTCGAGCCGGTGAACAAGGTCGAGATTGGCTCGCAGGTCTCGGGACGCGTCGTCAACGTGAAGGTCGACTTCAATGATCGGGTCGTGCAGGGCCAGCTCTTGGCGGAGATCGATCCAGAACTCTTCAGCGCCGAGGTCGTGCAGTCCAAAGCGCAGCTCGACGCCAGCCGCGCTGCACTCGGGCGCGCTCATGCAGCGCGCGACGCCGCACGCATCCGGCGTGATCGGGTGCGCAGCCTGGCGACCGAGTCAGCCGCATCGACGGCGGAGCTCGACCAAGCAGAGGCCGATCTGGACATCGCCGAGGCCGAAGTGAAAAGTGCCGATGCGCAGATTTCCCAGCTCAGCGCTCGGCTCAACAGCGCCAGCGCCACGCTCAAGTACACCAAGATCTATTCGCCGATCGATGGCGTCGTGATCGATCGGCGGGTGGAGCCAGGTCAGACCGTGGCTGCATCGTTTAGCACCCCCGTGCTGTTCGTGATTGCACGCGACCTGACTCAGATGCGCGTCTTGGCCGAGATCGACGAGGCGGACGTGGGCAAGGTGGAGGCCGGCATGGCGGTCCTCGTGGTCGTCGATGCCTTCCCCGACCACCAGTTCAGCGGCAAGTTGACGCAGATCCGCTACAGCCCGACCACGGTCGAAGGAGTGGTCACGTACTCGGCGGTGGTGCTGGTCGACAACGCGGAAGCCAAGCTCCGTCCTGGCATGACGGCGACCGCTACGGTGGAAACGAAGAGCGTGCGGGGGGCGCTGGCCGTCCGTAACGCGGCCTTGCGCTTCGAACCGCTGCCACCCGAGGCCCTTGCTGGGGGGTCGAAGGGGTCGGCCGGCGCTCCTGCGCCAGCCGGCTCGTCCCCCCCGGACAGTGCCAGCAAGGGGCCGCCGCCCAAAGCCCTGGAGCCTGGGCAGGGCGCCGTCTACGTCCAGCTCGGTGGTCCACCGGAGGCACCGCGCTTCGAGCGTCGTGTCATCGACATCGGCATCTCCGACGGTGTCTACACCGTGGTGCGGGCTGGCCTCGAGCCCGCTGCGGCCGTCATCGTGGATGAAAAGGTCGACGAGCAAAGGCGCGGCTTCCGCCTGTTCTGAGGGCCATGAGTCGCCTGGTCGAGCTGCGCTCCGTCGGACGAGACTACCTCGTGGGTGGCTCCTTGGTTCGAGCGCTCGCTAGCGTCGATCTGACCATCGATGCCGGCCAGTTCGTCGCCATCGTTGGACCTTCGGGCTCGGGCAAGAGCACGCTGATGAACGTGCTCGGCTGCCTGGATCGGCCGACGCGCGGCACCTACGAGCTTGCCGGTGTCGAAGTATCCTCGAAAGATGCCGACGAGCGGGCGCTGATCAGAAATCGCCTCTTGGGCTTCATTTTCCAAGGCTTCAACCTGATGCCCCGGACGAGCGCGCTCGAGAACACGGAGCTACCGCTGGTGTACCGCGGCGTGGGCAAGAGCGAGCGGCGCCGTCGCGCGCTAGCCGCCCTGGTGCGCGTTGGCTTGCACGACCGCGTGCACCACACGCCGACGGAGCTGTCGGGCGGGCAGCAGCAGCGCGTCGCCATCGCCCGGGCTTTGGTGACCGATCCGCCTTTGCTGCTGGCGGACGAGCCGACGGGCAACCTCGACTCGGTCACTACCTACGAGGTGCTCTCCCTCTTGCAGGAGCTCGTGCGCGATGCTGGACGCACGGTGGTGCTGGTCACGCACGAGCCGGATGTGGCTGCGTGCGCCGAACGTGTCGTCACGGTGCGCGATGGAAACATCGTGTCCGACCAGCTCGTGGCGTCACCACGCGACGCGCGCGTCTTGCTCGAGGACGCCCGGCGGCGTGCCGTGCACGTGGGCGGGGCATGAACTCGCTGTCCCTGGCTCTGCGCGCGCTCCTTGCGGCCAAGGTTCGCGCGCTGCTCACGACGCTCGGCATCCTCATCGGCACCGCGGCGGTGGTGGTCGTCGTGGCCCTGGGCACCGGAGCACGCGCGCGCATCGGTGCCGAGATTGCCAACATCGGCACGGCGGCCGTGTTCGTGTTTCCCGACACCGGCATGCGCGGCGGCGCCCGGTCGGCCGCGGCCGGCCTCAGTGATGGCGATGCGGCGGCGATTCGCGTCGATGCCTCGGCGGTCAGCGGTGTCACCGTGTGGAACACCCTGCGGGCGCGCGTGCACTCGGCCTACGACAGCTACAAGACGAGCGTGATGGGCGTCGACCAGGAATACTTCCAGGTCCGGGGCTTCGCGCTGGCCGACGGGCGCGGCTTCACCGATGGCGAGGTGCGGTCCAAGGCCAAGGTGGTCGTGATCGGGTCGACCGTGCGCCGTGAGTTGTTCGGCACGGAGCCGGCCGTCGGTCAGTGGCTGCGCATCGGTCGTCATGCCTATCGCGTGATCGGCCTGCTCGCCGAGAAAGGGCGTACGCCCTTCGAGGACCAGGACGACCGGGTGATCCTGCCCATCGGCACCTGGCGCTCCCGCGTGTCACCGGCGTCAGGTCAGCGCGTGCAGCTCATCATGGCCTCCGCTCGCACGACGGCGCACAGCGCGCGCGCCGAGGAGCAGATCCGCACCATCTTGCGCGAGCGTCACCATCTTGGTGCCGATTCGCCGGATGATTTCGTCGTGCGCAGCCAGGAAGGGTTTCGCAAGGCGCAGGACGCCATCTTGGACATGGTGACCGGCCTGCTCGGCGCTGTCGCCTTGGTCGCGCTGTTCATCGGCGGCGTCGGGGTGATGAACATCATGCTGGTCAGCGTGGCCGAGCGCACACGCGAGGTCGGCATTCGCATGTCGATCGGGGCCCGCGAGGGCGACATCTTGCTCCAGTTCCTGGTCGAGGCGCTCTTGCTCACGACGAGTGGCGGAGTCCTCGGCATCGGCGTGGCGGCGCTCGTGTCCCACGGCCTGGCCAGTGCGCTCGGCTGGTCCCTGCGCTTGGACGGCGGGGCGGTCGTCGTCGCGCTGTCGACGAGCGTGCTCGTGGGCTTGGTGTTCGGCATCCTGCCCGCGCGGCGCGCTGCGCGGCTCGACCCGGTGGAGGCGATTCGGCAAGGATGATTCCGCTGTTTTTCAGGCGAGGAACGGTTGCCTTCCGGCTGGCCGTGGCTTCCTTGGTCAGGCACCCGCTCAGGGCGAGCCTGACGGCGGGAGGCATCCTGGTGGGCGTGCTGGCCGTCACCACGGTCATGACCTTGGGCGAAGGGGCCGAGCGGGCCATCGAGGCGCAGGTGCAGACCCTCGGTGAGAACCTGCTCACCATTCAGCCGCGCGACGCTCAGGTCAGTGGGGCTCGAACGGCGGCGCCACCGAGCTTGCACGTGCTGGACGGGCAATCCATCCAGAAGGACGTCGCCGAAGCGGCTTTCGTGGTGCCTGTGCTCGACGGCGCGGGACGCATCCTGAGTCAGGATCGCAACACCTCCACCAAGCTCGTGGGCACCACGCGCGAGTACTTCACGGTGCGGAACTACCGGGTCGCCGACGGGGCGCTGTGGGACCTGGCCATGGAGCGCGCGGGCGCCCGGGTGGTCCTGCTCGGACCCAGCGTGAAGGATCAGCTGTTCGGTGCGCGCAGCCCGATCGGCGAGTTCGTGCGCATTGGACGCCACGCGTATCGGGTTGTCGGCGTTTTGGCTGAAAAGGGTCAAACCCCTTTCGGCACGGACCAAGACAGCGTGGCGATTTTGCCGCTCCGCACCATGCGCGCCAAGGTGAGCCCGGGCCGCCCGGGTGAGGTTTCACAGCTCTTGGTTCAGCTCGAGCAGGGGGCCGATGCCGCGCGGGCCGAGCGCAGCATGACCTCGCTCTTGCGCCACCGACACGGCCTCGACGCAGATCAAGCCGACGATTTCTCGATCCGGGACTCCGCACGTTTCGCCCAGGCACAGCGCGGCATCTTGCTCGTCATGCGGACGCTGCTCCTAGCGATTGCCGGCATCAGTCTGGTGATCGGCGGCATCGGCGTGACCAATATCATGCTGGTCAGCGTGACCGAGCGCAGCCGGGAAATCGGGACGCGCCTGGCGATCGGCGCCCGCGCTCTGGACATTCTCGGGCAGTTCTTGTTCGAGGCAGTGCTGCTCTGCTTGCTCGGCGGCTTGCTTGGCGCCTTGGGCTCGGTGTTGCTCATCCCGCCCCTCACCGCCTATTTCGGTTGGGACCTGCGACTGTCGCT
>Ga0164308_10000065_pt1 | contig 47727 bp, 39 predicted proteins | sample Whisoiple_246_MG_FD_109983 | JGI IMG/M metagenome (GOLD analysis project Ga0164308, IMG submission 109983) | Soil microbial communities amended with fresh organic matter from upstate New York, USA - Whitman soil sample_246_MG | ecosystem: Environmental > Terrestrial > Soil > Unclassified >... | reverse complement strand
GGGCCGGCCGGTCAGGGACGCCGGGTCGGCGCCGAGCAGCCCGCCCAGCGCGGCGTTCGGCGTGACGACCTGGCCGCGGAGGTCGACGACGGCCATCGGGAGGGCGGCCGCCGCGAACGCGGCGCGGTAGTCGCGCAGCTCCGCGAACCCCGGCCTCGACTGATCACGCTGAGTGACATCCGGTGGCCCGGCGCCGGGGGTCGTGCCCGCTCGGGACGTCGGCCCCTCGTCGGTTCCGCTCACCGCTCGCTCCCGCTGTGCAGATTGTCGTGAACAGGTATGGCCGGGCAGGCGCGTGGAGTGGGACGCCGTCCCAGAGGCGGCAACCACGCAGGAAAGCGAGGTGAAGCATAGAGGGTGGCGCACCGGCCGTTCCAACGCGTCCGCCGTTTCGGGCGGCCGGCACGCGCATGGCCCATGCCTGCCCGATGCCCGCACGTGGCAGGACACAGTCCTACGTTTTGGCCAGAGGTGATCGCTTTTGCGCCGATCTGATGCATTGAGGCTTCCGTGTGAGCGAATGTGACTGTCCGTGTATGTGATCAACCGACCGCGTGTGGAGCGGCCGGGCCCCCACTGACCCGTGTGGGGCAGCACAACAGGGCATACGCCGGCGAATCGGCACAGGGTGAGGAACAGGCCCCGCATTCGCCACCCGGAGGTAGATGTGCCGCGTCAGCACGGAACCGGGGGGCCGGAGAGACCGAGACTGCGCAGCGCGGCGGCTGCCCTCACCTCCCTCCTGGCGCTCGCCGCCACCGGGCTGGTCGCCGGGCCGGCCGTGGCGGCCTCGGGTGACGCGGGACCGTGCGCCCTGCCCAGGACCGGGGCGCACCACTCCCTCGGCCTCGACACCTGGAACGGCGCCTACCCGCGCCCCGAACGCGGTCTCGACGCGGTCATGGTCTTCCTCTCGTTCCCCGACTCCGAGCCCGTGGTGGCCCCGGAGGTCCTCGCCGCCGACTACTTCCCCTCCACCACCCAGTTCTTCCAGCGCGCCTCGTACGGGAAGTTCACCCTGCGCCCGCACCCGCAGCGGCAGTGGACCGCCATGCCCCATCCGTCCACCTGGTACGGAATAGAGCGCGACTGGGACTCCGGGCGCCGCGGCTCCTACCTGCGCGACGCGATCCGGGCGGCCGACGAGCGGACCGACTTCTCCGCGTACGACATCGTCTATCTCGTCGCCGACCCGGACGCGCCGGGTGTGGACTCCGACGCCACCAAGGTCGTCAACTTCGACCGCCCGGTACGCGCGGACGGTACGGACATCAGGCGCGTGGTCACCGTGTTCGAGGAGCACCCGCCGGACCGCAACGTCCTCGCGCACGAGACCGGGCACGTCTTCGACCTGGCCGACCTCTACCACCGGCCGGACGACGGGAAGGGCGACTGGGACACCTACGTCGGTGACTGGGACGTGATGGGCAGCCAGTTCGGACTGTCACCGGACCTGTTCGGCTGGCACAAGTGGAAGCTCGGCTGGCTGGAGGGCGAGGAGGTCGTGTGCGTGCAGGGCTCCGCCGATCTCACGCTGCAGCCCATGGCCGAGGTGCCCGTGCCCGGGGCGTCGGTCGGGACCCGGCTGGCCGTCGTCAGGACCGGCCAGGACAGCGCCCTGGCCATCGAGGCCCGCAGCGCCACGGGCAACGACCGCGCGACCTGCACCGAGGGTGTCCTCGTCTACCGCATCCGCAACGCGACGCCCTCCGGCGGCGGCCCCGTCGAGGTGCTGGACACCCACCCCGAATCGGATGCCTGCTGGGACCGGTCGGTCTACCCGCCGCTCGCCGACGCCCCGCTCCGGGAGGGTGAGCGCTACACCGTCCCCGGCGAGCGCATCCGCATCGAGGTCGCCGACCGGACCCGGTCCGGAGCCTGGACCGTCCGCGTCACCACCGGCGTCTGACCCGGGCGGGCGCACACACGAAGAAGCCCCCTCGCTTCCACGAGGGGGCTTCATCCGTCTGTGCGCCGTCAGGGACTCGAACCCCGGACCCGCTGATTAAGAGTCAGCTGCTCTAACCAACTGAGCTAACGGCGCCTGCTGACGTCGTAGACATTAGCACCCGGATCGGCGGGAGGAAAAATCGAATACCCGGTGGTCGACGGGGCCGCCGACCTGCCCACCCGCACGCAGGCCCACAGCAGCACGTCCGGCCCCGGCAGCCAGGGGTCACGGGTGTCCGGGGCCACCACCCAGCGGGGCCCGCCGGCGTCCACGCCGCCGGTCAGGGGCGGGACGGTGACGGCGTCCCCCGCGCCGTGACAGAGCACCGGCGGCAAGGAGCCCCGATGCCCCCGGTCCCCGTCGGCCGGACCGGTGCCCCACTCCTCCCACGCCAGGAGGGACGGCAGGCGCTGGGCCGTCCCCGGGGCGGCGAACAGCAGCATCCGGCCCCGGTGCGTGGCGACCGGGCCCGATCCGGGCCCCTCCGCCCAGAGCCGCTCCAGCATGCGCCTGCCGAACAGTGCCGGCACGCTCACCACGTCGAACGCGGAGCCGCACGGCAGCACCCCGGGGGCGCAGGGGCGGGCCTCCCACTGCGAGAGCGTGCTGCGGGGATGGGAGGAGGCGCCCGCGAGCCAGGCGGCTCCCGACGCCGTGACCTGAGCGGCCCCGTCGTCCGTCCGGTGGCCGGTGCGGTCCCGCAGCAGGGCGAAGATGTCGACGCCGCGGTGCGGGGCCGTGCCGGTCCGCAGGGTCGTTTCGTCGTTCAGCCAGGCGCTCATGGCGTCATGTCTACCGGCTGTGACGCTCCTGTCCCGCAGAGTTGCCGAAAGCCGGACAGGGCGCACGACGACGGAGTATCTTGCCCGGCGGCATATGCCAGGGGTGTACCCGCAGTGATGGACGCACGGTCGTGCGGCGTGTGGGGCCGGAGTGGCGTCCGGGACGGCGGCGTGAACGACGGGCGGGGCCCCGCCCGTGTCAGGGCCCGCCTCCCGCGGCGCCGGTCAGGGCGCGGGGGCGTCCAGCAGGGACCGGCCGAACTCGATCATCTTCTTGGCGTAGTCCTCGGTCCACTCCGCGCGCCCGGCTATCTCCGCGGCCGTCAGCCGGTCGAAGCGCCGCGGATCGGCGAGCTGGGCGGCGGCCACGGCCTGGAACTCCACGGCCCGGTCGGTCGCCGCCCGGAAGGCGAGCGTCAGCTCCGTCGCGCGGGCCAGCAGCGCCGTCGGGTCCTCCATCGACTCCAGGTCGAAGAAGTGCTCCGGGTCGGCTGCCGCCTCCGACGGCTCGAAGAGCAGCGGCGCCGGACGCAGCCTCTGCCGCTCGTTCCGCTCGGGTTGTGCCATGTGGTCTTCCCTTCTCGTACGGCCGGACGGCCACCTTCCATTGTCCAGCCCGGCGCAAGAGCGCTGCCCAGGATCAGGGCGACCAATGCACGCGGTGCTCGGCGAGGTGGGACAGGACCGCGTGATTCGCCTCCCAGCCGTCGGGGAACTTCACCGTCACGCCCAGCTGCACCGGCTCCGTCGACGGGTGCTCGTCCAGCAGGTCGGCCACCCCGGCCCGGCACACCACGACGCACGCGTGCCGGTGCCGCGAGGCCAGGACGCACAGGCGGCCCGTCTCCAGATGGAACGCCGTGGCGTCCGGGCGCCCCGACAGCGGGTGCAGGACCACCGTCACGTCGAACTCGCGGCCCTGGAGACGGTTCGCCGTGTCCACCGCCACACCCGTCACGCCCAGGTCGGCGAGCGCGGTCCGCACCGCCGCGGCCTGGTCGCGGTGGGCCGTGCCGACCGCGACGCGCTCCGCCGTCACCGGAACCGGGTCGGGGCCGCGCTCGCTCGTCGCCGCGCCGCCCCGGTCCAGCAGCCTGCGGACCACCAGGGCCACGGCCCGGACCGCCTCGGGGTCCGTGCGCGGGGTGTGGCGGGCGGGGAGCTCCAGCAGCCCCCAGCCGGACTCCGCCGCCTCGTCCAGCACCCGGTCCGGACCCGAGCCGTCCGAGGGCACGCCGAACGACAACCGCCGGTCGCCGTGGTCCGTGCCGCTGCGGAAGGGCGTGTACGGATAGAACGCGTCCGAGACCAGCGGCGCGGCGGACGCCGGGAGCCGCCACGACACCGGCAGCCGGTGCTGCGGCAGCTCCGGGTTGTGCGCCAGCAGGGTCGAGACGGCACTCGCCGAGGGGTCGTACGTGAGGCCGGCCCACTGGTCGGCGCCCACGATCGAGAACGGGTCCAGCTGGCCCGGGTCCCCGACGAACAGCGCCCGCTCGAACAGCCCGGCCACCGCCAGCAGGGCGTCCGACCGCATCTGGTACGCCTCGTCGACGATGGCGTGGCCCCACGGCTCGACGTTCTTCACGTGCGCCCACTTGGCGGCCGTGGAGATCACGATGTCCAGGCCCGCCAGATCGGCGGCCTTCGCCGACGTACGCACGTTGTCCAGGCCGTCCAGGACCTTGTCGTACGGATCGGAGTCGCTGCTGTGCAGCCGGCCCACCGGAAGGCCGGGCTCCTTCTCGGCCAGCCGCACCACCAGGTCGTCCACCTGCGCGTTGGTCTGCGCGACCACCATCAGCGGGCGGCCCGCCGCGGCCAGCTCCAGCGCGGCCCGCACCACCAGCGTCGACTTTCCCGCGCCCGGCGGCGAGTCCACCACGACGCCGCGCGCCGTACCGCGCAGGGTGTCGCCGAGGATCGCGTCGGTCGCCCGCGCGGCCGCGGCGCCCGGGTCGGAGACGGCTGTCACAGGAGGTCCTCCGGGGTCACGGGATCGGGTCGCTCGGCTGTTCCCGGGCCGACGGCGCCCGGCGGGCCGCCGTGGGTCCAGGGGGTGTCCTCCGGATCGGGCAGCTTCGGGCCGCCCCGCTGGTCGTGCTCGAACAGGGTCCAGGCGATCCGGTCGCCGGGCTCGGGCACCGAACCGGGCGCGGGCTCCTTGCCCCGGCCCATCCGGTCCATGATCCGCAGCACGAGACCGACCGCCTCCTCCCCGTCCTCGGTCTCCCCGGTCGCGTAGGCGACGAACTCCGCCGTCTGCGATCTGACCGGATCACCGTCCAGGGAGCGGTACACCTTGGTCCGCTCGCCGAGATGCGGGCGTTCCTCCGTCCGCACCGTGACCAGGGGGCGGGGCGAGGGGCGCTTCGATTCGCTGTACGCCATCTCCACCTCCGTCACCTCCCCGACGAACGCCTCGCCCGCCAGCCTGCGCCCCGCCAGCACCAGCGGGTCGTCGAGGGCCTCCTGGGCGTCCAGCTGCGCCTGGGCCGTCTCCCGCGAGGCGAGCTTCTGCGCCGCCGTCACCGCGTCGTCCCGGCGCGGCTGCGGCGGCTCGCCCGCCAGCACCCGGTCCCGGTGCCCGGTGAACGACCAGCGGTCCCTCGTCCAGCGGTCCTGCGCCCGGGTCCCCTCCGGCAGCTCCCGCAGCAGGTCGAGTCCCCGCCAGACCGCGTCCCAGGTCGGCAGCAGCACCCCCGCCAGCAGCGACCTGATCTCCCGCTCCGCGCCGCTCAGCTCACCGAGCCGGGTGTCCGCGTCCAGGCCGTCCTCCGCGGCGCCCAGCGCCGAGCGCGCCCGGTCGTACCGCTCGATCGCGGGCGCCAGCAGCTTGTTGTCGAAGGCCGGGTCCGTCGCCGGCCCGGCGGGCGGGCAGATGAGCTGACCGTCCCGGTCGCGCTCCAGCTCCGCCCGCAGCGCCGCCTCCGCACCGGAACCCCCGGGCGGGTCGACCCAGGCGAGGAGCGCGCCGAGATGCTGGTCCTCCAGGCTGCTCTGGCCGGTCGCCCAGTGGCGGTTCACCAGGTCCGTCGCGGCGAGGAGCAGCGAGGAACCCGGCACCCTGGCCCGCTCGCCGTAGTGCGTCAGCCAGCGGCCGAGCAGCGGCACGCGGGCGGGAGCGGGGAAGGGGGTGTCCGGATCGTCCTCGACGGTGCGCCGGAACCGCATGGACCGCCCGAGCAGGCGCACGAAGTCGATGCCGGCCCTGCTGGGCACGATCAGCTGGGCGGCGTCCGCGCACAGCTCCACCTCGACCTTGACCTTCTTGCCGGTCCCGGGATCGACCTCGTTGCGCTCGGCGGGCTCCACGGCGTCGGCGTACGCCTCGATGTGCGGCAGCACCGCCTCGGCCAGCTCGGCGAGGAAGGCGAACCGGAGGTCGCGGTCGCGCGGCTGGGGCACCGCGAGCAGCCGGGGCGCCGCGCGGTCCGTGCCCACGAGGGCGCCGAGCGGGGCGCCCGCCTCGCCTGCGGTGGTCAGCGGAACCAGCACGAGCGGCCGGTCGGTCAGGTGCCGGTGCCGCACGGTGGCCAGCGGCTGGGCCCGCCCGCTGTCGACCGCTTCCAGCCTGGCGAGGGTGCTGATCAGCGACATGCGACACCGCCGCCCACTCCGGCCAGGGCCTCGGCGCGCAGCGCGGCGGCCCTGCGCAGAGCGGCCACCGTCGGGTCTGCCGGGTCGCCCTCCTTGCCGGCCGCGGCGGCCAGCACCCCGGCGACCGTCGTCAGGCCGCCGAGCTCACCCCGCACACTGCGGCCGAGCGACTCCACCGCGCCCTCCGCGCGGGCCTTCGCCCGGCAGTGGAAGGCCAGCTCGCACGCGGCCAGGCACTCGGGGGCGTATGCGGCGGGGACCGCTTCGACCGCCGTGCCGAGCTCCTCGGGGGAGCGGTCCGGGTCGAAGGTCGTGCCCTCGGGCAGGGCCGCCGCGATGTCCTCGACGCGGGTCAGCCTGGTCAGCTGGCGGTCGGTCACGGCACGTTGCTTGCGCACGTCCACGACCGAGGCGGTCGGCAGGTTGGAGAAGTCCTTGGGGCAGACGAGCAGGACCCGGTGGCCGACCTCGGCGCCCTCGGTCACCGCCGCGATCCGCTCCAGCGCCAGGACGTAGACGGCGGACTGGCGGGCCGCCGCACCGACCTTCGCCGCGTCCGCGGAGCCGTCGACCATGGGGAAGGACTTGATCTCGACGACCGTCCAGGTGCCGTCGGGGTGCACCACCACGGCGTCGGGCTCCAGGTAGGCGGGTGAGCCCGCGACCTCCAGGGCCAGCATCGGGTGGTCGAGCAGCGCCCAGTCACCCGCCGCCGTGGCCTCGCGCAGCGCCAGCGCCGTGCGCGCGGCGCGGCCCTCGGGGCCGGCGGCCGTCAGATCGGGCACCTTCGCCTCGGCCGGCGCCTCCGCGCCGTGGCCGAGCCGCTCGACGAGTAGGCGCAGCAGCTCCGTGCCGCCGTCCGCCTTGACCTTCGCCTCGAAGACGTTTCCCCGCACGAGGGCGAACTGCGACTGGCCGAACGCGGCGGGGGAGCCGAGGGCGGTGGCCAGCCCGGCCTTGTCGACGCCCGCGCCGTCGAGCAGGGCGCGCCGTTTGCATCCGGGGTTCGCGGCGAGCGCGGCCAGCGCGCGTGCGTCGAGCGGACGCGGCGCGACGGACGGGCCGCGCAGCTCAGCGAGCCGCTGCCGGAGCGTCGTCGTCGGCCTCGGCTGGGGAGAGGGTGCGCGCGTCGCTGGAATCTGCGGAGGCGGTCCGCTGGCCGGGTATTCGCTCACCCGCGGAAGTCTTGCATCCGGCACTGACAATCGTGGAGTTCGCGGGGGTGACGGTTGCGGGCACCCGGACGAACGCCGTCAGCACCCGGTCCTTGACACGGTCGGCGATCCGCATGAACGGCCTGGTCAGAAGGGCGCCCACCGTCATCACGGCGGCCCCGGCCACGGCGTCCAGGAAATAGTGGTTCGCGGTCCCCATCACGACGAGGACGGTGAGCAGGGGATAGGCGACGCCCGCCGCGCGGACGAGCGGATGACGGCCGTGGCGCCACAGCAGCACGCCGCACCAGACCGCCCAGCCGACGTGCAGGCTCGGCATCGCGGCGTACTGGTTGGTCATCCCGCTGAGCCCGCGCGGGGCGCTGGCTCCCGCGCCCCACCAGCCGTAGGAGCTGTACTGGGCCATCGTGTCGACGAAGCCGTGGTGGGCGTCGAGGAGCCGGGGCGGACAGGTCGGCATCAGCGTGAAGCCGACCAGCCCGAGGAGCGTGGAGGTCATCAGCCAGGTGCGGGCCGCGCGGTAGGCGGCGCTGCGGCGCCGGAAGATCCAGACCAGGACGGCCGGGGTGACCAGGTAGTGCAGGGAGGCGTACGCGAAGTCGGCGGGTATGCCGAGCGCGGGGTTGGCCGTCAGCAGCCGGTTGAGGGGGTGCTCGGCGTTGAGATGCAGCGCCTTCTCCAGGCGGAGTATCGCGAGACCGTTGTCCACGGCCGCCGGTATGTTCTCGTGCACGAGGAGCCGGCCCATCGAGTACAGGCCGTACACCACCGCGATCAGCGGGAGCTCCGTCCACCAGCGGGGCCGGTGACCGGACGGCGGTGTCGCGGCGGTGGCGTGCGGCATCCGGCAGCTCTCCCCATGTTCATTCGGTCGACGGCGGGCGTTCAACCGTACGGTGGTCGTATGCCTCGATTTCCGCCGGGGCATTCCCCCGCGGACGTCCCAGGTGGTGCGCACGGAGGGACGCCCCCGACGCCCCGCGGGTTGCTCGTGCGACGGGTGCGGGATGATGGAGCGGGGCCCCGGGCCCGCTCCGGTCCTCCGGCCGGACGCCCGCGTGCGCCGTCCCGTCGCCGTCCCGGACACCGCTGTCCCGGACCCACCAGATCCTAGGGTCCTCACATCTTCGGATCTTCGTATTTTCAGGGAGAGCCGTCATGGCACCGCGAATCCTGCTCGCCCGGCACGGACAGACCCAGTGGTCCGTCCAGGGCAATCACACCGGCAGGACCGACATCCCCCTCCTCGACGCCGGCCGCGAGGGCGCAAAACTGCTCGGCGAGCGGCTGCACCGGGAGCCCTGGGGCGGCCTGCCGGGCGTCGAGGTGCGGACCAGCCCGCTGGTCCGGGCCTCGGAGACCTGCGCCATCGCCGGCTTCGGTGAGCGGGCGGAGCCGTGGGACGCGCTGATGGAGTTCGACTACGGGGACTACGAGGGCCTGACCCCCGCGCAGATCAAGGCCGACCGCCCGGACTGGCTCATCTGGCGCGACGGCGTCCCCGGCGGTGAGACCCTCGCCGAGGTCTCCGCCCGCGCGGACGAGGTCGTCGAGTGGGCACGTTCCGCCGACCGCGACGTGCTGGTCTTCGCCCACGGGCACATCCTGCGGGTCCTGGGGGCCCGGTGGCTGGGGGAGGACGTGTCCTTCGCCGCGCGGATCCGGCTGGAGCCGACATCCCTCTCGGTGCTCGGCTGGGCGTACGGCCTTCCCGCGCTGGAGCGCTGGAACGACACGGGCCACCTGGACCGCTGAGCCGAGGCGGCACCGTGGCCGCCCCGCGTCCTCAGGTGCCGGGGGGCAGTTCCTCGTAACGGGCCAGCAGTGACGTCACCTCCGGGCCGCCCTGCGGCCGGAGCACCCGTACGGCGCTCGACAGCATCCCGCGGATGCGGGAGGACTGGACCCGGTCCAGCAGGTCCAGCACCTGGTGCCCCGCCGCCGCGGCCTCGTCGGCCGTGCCCGCCCGTGCCAGGTCGCCGGCGAGCTGCGCCCGGTACAGCGCGAGGTTCCGCGTGAAGTGCGGGTCCTGGAGCCGGGTCGCCCGGCGCGCGTGCCGGGCCGCACGCGCCCAGTCACCCAGCGCCGACCAGCACTGGGCCTCCAGCAGCTCCATCTCGGCCTCCCGGAAGAAGGACATCCACTCCGGGTCCGAGTCGCACGCGCCGCGGTCGAAGGCCGCACGGGCACGCCCGATCGCCCGTTCGCACCCCGTGCGGTCCCCGAGCCACGCCCGGGCCCCCGCCTCCCGCAGCGTCAGCAGCGCCGTCAGCCGCGGTGAGCCGAGCGGCCGGGCCGCGCGCTGCCCGGCCTCCGCGGCGCGTACCGCCTCGCGGGCCCGCCCCGTGTCACGGGCCAGGAACGACGCGTTGCAGAACGCGTGCGCCTCCAGCGCGGCGTCCCCGGCCAGCCGCGCCGTCGCCAGCGCCTCCGCGTAGTGCGAGCGCGCGTCGTCGAAACGGCCCGAGTCGTGGGCCAGCCATCCCACGGAGATCGCCAGCTCACCGGCGCCCGCGTGGAGGCGGTCCGCCGTGCTGCCCCGCGTGGCGGCCCCGGAGTCGAGCAGGGCGTAGGCGGCCCGCAAGGGCTGGGAGGCCTGCCGGTAGAGGCCGTCCGCGCCGTGCCGGTCGTCCAGCAGGCGGATCCGGCGTACCGCCTTCTCCACAGCGCCGACCTCGGCCTCGCCGACCCGGCGCTGGGCGGGGACGGCGAGCGGGCCGGCGGCGGCGGAACGGCCGCCCAGCCCCAGGGACGCGGCCACCGTGGCGGTGCCGCCGGTCATGAACACGCGACGCAGCACGTCGCTCTCCTCGTGGATGTCGCTGTCGAGCGTGGGGGGTGTGGTGGGTGGAGGGGCGGATGCCGTGCGGGCCCCCCGGCCGCGCACGCTCTCGCGGTCCGAGAAGCCCAGGTCCGCGAGGCTCGCCCCGGGGAACATGTGCAGGAACACCCGTTCGTACGCGTAGTTGGGGCAGCGGATCTCGCCGGACTCCACGCGCCCGATGTACCGGGCGTCGCACGCGACCTGTTCACCGATCTCGCGGGCGGCCCGGCGGACCGCTGCCGCGAACTCCCCCGCGGAGCGCTGGCCGCGCAGCCGACGGAAGACGAGGTTGGGAACTGCCCGTGTCGACACCATGGCGGGGCCCTCTCTGGTGCGCCGGGCTCCTGCTTCCGGTGTCCCGGCGGAGCAAGAACGTACCTGCTGTGACGACACGCACACGCAGCGTTTGCCAATAAAGCGGACATCTCGCCCCTGATCTGCCATGAACTGCCACCCTTTGCGGCGGCGTGCCGCCGTAGCCGTTGACGCCGTCGGCGCGTTGGTCCATGAGGAGAAGGGGCGCGGCCCCGACCCGGTGAGACGAAGAGGAGGGGTTCCCTTGATTCACATGGGCCCGGAAACCACGCCGTGCGACCTGGTGACCGTCCCCGCGCGTCAGGGGCTGGAGGCCGTGGACATCCTGCGCAGGGGAGCGGACAACGAGCACGTCGGCCCGGTCCTGCACGACGGGGCCTGCGCGGTCCTCGGCTTCCTGGTGCCGCCGGGCACGGCGGAGGCGTGGGACGTCCCCGGGAGCGCCTGCACGCGGACGGACGGCCGCGGGCTGCGCATCCCCGCCGAGCCGCCCTCCGTCGGGGGCGGCTGGCTCCTGCCGCCCGTCGCGGAGACCCCTGTCACCGATCCCGCAGTCCTGCGGGCCGCCCTCGACCAGGCGGCCCGGCTCATCGAGGCGGCCGACAACTGCCGCTGAGGCCCATAATGGCCAGGTGGGCGGAGGTCCCGCCGCGGCCGGTCGTCCCAGGTGACCGGCGCGAGAGATGAGCGAGGACGGACGCGCGTGGCACGTCGAGGAGCGGCCAGGGGCGCGGGTGACCGCAAGCGGTCCGAGCGCCGGCAGGAGCCCGTCACGGCGACGGTCGACGGCGGCGTCGCGGAGCTGGTGCCCGACCGTGAACGCCCCCGCGCCTGGACCTTGTCGGTGGACGGCGCCCCGCAGTCCCACGTGGACCTGGACGACCCCTCGTACCTCTCGTTCGAGTACCAGCGCAGACTCGGCCACGTCATCGATCTGGCCGCGCCGCCCGGTCGGCCCCTCCAGGCGGTCCACCTCGGCGGCGGAGCCTTCACGCTCGCCCGGTACATCGCCGCGAGCCGCCCCCGCTCGACCCAGCAGATCGTGGAGATCGACGCGCCGCTCGTCCAACTGGTGCGCAGGGAGCTCCCGCTGGACCCGCAGGCCCGGATACGGGTCCGCTCGGCGGACGCCCGCGCCGGGCTCGGCAGGATCCAGGACGGCTGGGCGGACCTCGTCATCGCCGACGTGTTCGGCGGCGCCCGTACGCCCGCGCACCTCACCTCCGTCGAATTCCTCGCCGAGGTACGCAGGGTGCTGAAGCCCGGCGGCCAGTACGCCGCCAACCTCGCCGACGGTCCGCCGCTCACCCATCTGCGCGGACAGGTCGCCACCGCCGCTTCACTCTTCCCCGAACTGGCCCTGGCCGCCGATCCGACCGTCTGGCGCGGCCGTCGCTTCGGCAACGCGGTCCTGGTCGCCTCCGACCTGCCGATCGCGGTCGCCGAACTGACCAGGCGGGTCGCGAGCGACCCGCATCCCGGCCGCGTCGAACAGGGCCGCGCGCTGGCCGACTTCACGGGCGGCGCGGCGGTGGTCACCGACGAGGGCGCCAAGCCGTCACCCGCCCCGCCGCCGGACGCCTTCGACTGAGCGGCCCCGCCCGACGCGTCCGGATCCGGTGCTCGTGCGCGGACCGGCCGATCCGCGACGGCCGTACGAGCGAGGCAGGAGGCGGGCGGCACCGTGCGCCCGCGCATCCTCACTGGTCGACGACCTCGACCGTGGGCGGATGGCCGTTCCAGGTGCAGAAGACGGACAGCGTCGCGTCCGCCCCGTCGCTGAAGTCCACCCGGATCCACTCCGGGGTCGTCCACACCTGCATCGACCACCCCGGCTCGGGGGTCGCCGAGACCAGCTTCGCCGAGTGCTCCGCCAGTTCCAGGACGACCCTGCCGCCGCGCGTCGGGTAGCTCTTCACCTGTCCCGTGTCCGCCGGCGGCGGCGAGGGCTTCGCGGGGCTCGGACTCCGGTCCGGTGGACGGGTGGACGGCCGCCGGGAGGGTGTGGCCGAGGGCGTGGGACCGGACGCCGTCGCGCTAGGTGAGACGGAGGCCGACGGCGGCGCGCGGTGCGTCGAGGACGACACCGGCGCGTCCGACGCCTGCCCGCTCCCGGCCCCCACCGAGATCGGGACGGCTCGGGGCGGGTCGTACACGGTGCCCGACATGACCGTGTGCACGCCCCACCACGACAGGGTGACCGCCGCACCCGTGGCGAGCGACCACGCGATCGCGTGTACGAATCCTCGTTGCATCGGGCACATCCTGCACCACCCGTACCGGGCCTGTCCTGGAGGGGACCCCGTTACTCCGGATGGGCTACGGTGCGGCGCATGCCTAGTGTGCTCGTGGTCGAGGACGACCAGTTCGTACGTTCCGCCCTCATCCGGCACCTGACCGAGGCCTCGCACACGGTGCGCAGCGTCGGCACCGCCCTCGAAGCGCTCCGCGAGGTCGCGCACTTCCGCTTCGACGTCGTCGTCCTCGACCTCGGACTGCCCGACCTCGACGGTGCCGAGGCGCTGAAGATGCTGCGTTCCATCACCGACGTACCCGTGATCATCGCGACCGCGCGGGACGACGAGGCGGAGATAGTCAGGCTCCTCAACGACGGCGCGGACGACTACCTGACCAAACCCTTCTCGGTCGAGCACCTCTCCGCCCGCATGGCGGCCGTCCTGCGCCGCACCCGCGGCGCCGGCGCGCAGGCACCGCCCCCGCGCGTCCTCCAGGTCGGCGGACTCTCCATCGACCCGCTGCGCCGCCAGGCCGAACTGGACGGCACCGCACTGGATCTGACCCGCCGCGAATTCGACCTGCTGGCCTTCCTCGCCGGCCGGCCCGGCGTCGTCGTACCGCGACGCGAGCTGCTGGCCGAGGTCTGGAAGCAGTCCTACGGGGACGACCAGACCATCGACGTCCACCTCTCCTGGCTGCGCCGGAAGCTGGGCGAGACGGCCGCCCGGCCGCGCTATCTGCACACGCTGCGCGGCGTCGGCGTCAAACTCGAACCACCGGCTGCGGGGCCCGTCGCATGAGATGGGCCCTGGTCAAGGTCTGTCTGGCCGTCACCGCCATGGTCGTGATCGCGTTCGCCGTGCCGCTCGGACTCGTCATCAAGGAGATGGCCCGGGACCGAGCCTTCTCCGACGCCGAGCGGCAGGCCGCCACCATCGGCCCCACCCTCACCATCACCACCGACCGTGAGGAGCTGACCCGCGCCGTGCTGTCCACCGAGCCCGGCGGCCGGGGGCGCCTCGCGGTCCATGTCCCCGCTGCCGGAACGGACGGATCCGTACTGGAGATCGGCACCCGCCGAGCCACCCGCGAGGACCTGGAGACCGTCGGCGCGTCGGGACGCGCCTCCATCGCGGACGTACCGGGCGGCTCCGTACTGCTGCAGCCCACCGCGCTGGGATCGGGGGGCATCGCCGTCGTGGAGGTCTTCGTGGCCGACGCCGACGTCTCCCACGGCGTCGGCACGGCCTGGCTGGTGCTCGCCGGTGTCGGCATCGCTCTGATCGTCGGCTCGGTGGCCGTGGCCGACCGGCTCGGCGTACGCATGGTGCAGCCCGCCCGGAGTCTGGCCGGCGCCGCCCAGGACCTGGGGGAGGGGCGGCTGGGCACCAGGGTCCCCGAGGAGGGGCCCACCGAACTGCGCTCCGCGGCCGTCGCGTTCAACTCCATGGCCGACCAGGTGGTCCAGCTCCTCGCCAACGAGCGCGAGCTGGCCGCCGATCTCTCGCACCGGCTCCGCACCCCGCTGACCGTGCTCCGCCTCAACGCCGCCTCGCTGGGCGAGAGCCCCGCCGCGGAACAGACCAGGGCGGCGGTCGAACAGCTGGAGCACGAGGTCGACACGATCATCCGCACGGCGCGGGAGCAGCGCCCGCAGACCCAGGGCGGGCAGCCGGGCGCGGGGTGCGACGCGTCCGAGGTCATCCGGGAGCGCATGGGGTTCTGGTCGGCGCTCGCCGAGGACGAGGGACGCACGGTGCGGCTGGCGGGAGTGGACCGCACGGTGCGGATCCCGGTGGCCGGACCCGAACTCGCGGCGGCACTGGACGCCTTGCTCGGCAACGTCTTCCGGCACACCCCGGAGGGGACCGCCTTCGCCGTCGACGTCCACCACAGCGGTGACGCGGTACTGGTGCTCGTCTCGGACGCCGGCCCCGGCATACCCGATCCGGATTCCGCCCTCGCCCGCGGTGCCAGTGGACGGGACGGAGCGCGGGGCGGGGTGGGATCGACCGGTCTGGGGCTCGACATCGTCCGCCGGGTCGCCGAATCCACCGGTGGTGACCTGCGGATCGGGCGGTCCGTGCTCGGTGGCACGGAGGTGCGCATCTGGATAGGGCTCGACGGCGGACCGGCAGAGCGTGCGCGCCGCGGGCACCGGGTCGGGCGGCGAAGCGGAAGACGGGGCCCGCGAGGAGGGAGAGGGCGGAACGCGGAGCTCCGCGGCGCTCCGGGAGCCGGACCGGACCCACGGTCACGAAGCTGAGGCCACGTCGCCTTTCGCCGGTCGGGCTTAACCCGTACCGATCTCCTCCTTAAGCAAACCCTAAGAACACCGGCCCGGTTCCCATGAGTGCCTTTTGCCCGGTTCGCGGCGGCTAGCGTGCAGACGCAATCACCCCCCGGCAGCACGAAGGCAGGCACGCGATGGGCACCAGCACGCACCGCCGTACGGCGAGTACCCGCACGAAGGCGGTCGGCGCGCTCGTCGCCGCAGCGGTCGTGGGCGGCACGGTCCTCGCACTCACCGGCACGGCGCAGGCGGCCGCCGTCGGCGCCACGTACACGAGGGCCAGCGGCTGGACCGGTGGCTACACCGGGCAGTACGTCGTCTCGAACGACACCGGGACCGTGCAGTCCGGGTGGACGCTCGAATTCGATCTGCCCGCCGGCACGAAGATCGACTCCCTCTGGAACGGCGAGCACACCGTCAGCGGCAACCACGTGACCGTGAAGCCCGCGAGCTGGAACAAGGACATCGCCCCGGGCGGATCCGTGACGGTCGGCTTCGTCGCCGCCTCCGGCGGGACCGCCGCCGATCCGCAGGGCTGCCTCATCAACGACGCCGCCTGTTCCGCGGACGGCGGCACGGCGCCCGAGCCGAGCGGACGCCCGACCGGGACCCCGACGGCCGCGCCGAGCCCCACACCCACGGACACCGCGACCGCCGAGCCGACGGAGACCACGCCCGCCGAGCCGTCCGGCCCGCCCGGCGGCACCGCCGACGGCGCCGGATTCGCCCCGTACGTCGACACCTCCCTCCACCCCTCCTACGACCTGCTGGACACCGCGTCGAAGACGGGCGTCAACGAGTTCAACCTGGCGTTCATCACCTCGGGCGGCAGCTGCGCCCCCCTGTGGGGCGGGGTCACGGGGCTCGGCGACGACAAGGTGGCCGCCCAGATCGCCGCTCTGCGGGCCGAGGGCGGTGACGTGCGGGTCTCCTTCGGCGGAGCCGCGGGTGCCGAACTGGCACTGCACTGCTCCTCCGCGGCCGAACTCGCCACGGCGTACGGCAAGGTGATCGACGCCTACGGGCTGACCAAGGTCGACTTCGACATCGAAGGCGGGGCGCTGCCCGATTCCGCCGCCAACTCCCGCCGTTCGGCGGCCGTCGCGCAGCTCCAGAAGTCGCACCCCGGACTGGACGTGTCCTTCACGCTGCCCGTGATGCCGGAAGGGCTGACCCAGCCGGGCGTGGACCTGATCGCGGACGCGAAGAAGAACGGCGTGGCGATCGGCGCGGTCAACATCATGGCGATGGACTACGGGGCCTCGTACAGCGGGGACATGGGCGACTACGCCGCCCAGGCCGCCACCGCCACGCAGGCGCAGCTCAAGGGTGTGCTCGGCCTCTCGGACGCGGCGGCCTGGAAGGCGGTCGCGGTGACCCCCATGATCGGCGTGAACGACGTGGCCACCGAGATCTTCACCGTCGAGGACGCCACGCAGCTGGTGGCGTTCGCACGGGAGAAGGGAATCGGCAGGCTGGCGATGTGGTCGGGCACCCGGGACGTGCAGTGCGCAGGCGGCGCGAAGCCGACGGCGGACGCCACGTGCAGCTCGATCCTCCAGGAGCCGCTGGCCTTCACCAAGGCGTTCGGCGCCTTCCGGTAGTCCGGCGCGATCCCGGACCACCCCCTCCGTGCGCCCGGCGCACCCCTCGACCCACCTCCTCCCGCGCGCCTCGGCCGGCCCCCACACCCCCCACATCCGGCCGGGGCGCGCGCCCCTGCGCGTCCGCCCCCCTGGCGCTCGGAGGGGCGATCCCCGTACCGCCCGCCCGGGCTGTCCGGCGCGTCCGGCGTGTCCCCCTTCCGCGGGCTTGTCCGGAGGGAAGTGGAACCTCGCTGCCCCGTGGTGGAGTTCGGGGAAAGAACGCGGAAACCTCTCGTGACCCCCTGTGTGCCCTCACAGCACCCTCGCCTCGTTCATCTTCCGGCGGGCATCCGCGAGTTGTTGAGGCCTTGGGCACCCTTCGGCGCGATGCGCGGGGATCGGCGCGACGCGATGGCCCTTTCCGGGCCGCAAGCGGTGGATTTTCGCCCCCGAACCCGTCTGACCTGCGGTGATCCGAACGGCAACGCGCCCTGCATGCAGGGCGCGAGAGCAAGCGCAAGCCTTGGGTCGGACACGTTCCCGTGACTTGCAGGACACGCTCGGGCAACGGAAGCGTCTTCAACTCTTGACACCCACCCCCTTGAGGCAGCAACCTTCCGGCATCAGCGCATGGGAGCGCTCCCATATCGAACGAGGTTTTTCGCTCGTACGGGGACGGCACCGCCCATGTCCTCTCCGTACCACCGGCACCCGCGGCACCAGCGCGTATGCCGAGCAGATCGAACGCCAGTCCCACCCTGGAACAAGGAGTAGTGGAATGCGCATCACCCGCACCGTCGCAGGTCGAAGCCGCAGAACCGCCGTCGTGGCCACCACGGGCCTCACGGCCGCCGCCCTGATGCTGACCGGCTGCAGTGACTCGGGGTCGGACTCCGACGAGGCCGACGCGAACGGCAACATCACCCTGACCGTGGCCGACTTCGGACAGTTCGGCTACAAGGAGGCGGGGCTCTTCGAGAAGTACCACGAGCTCCACCCGAACATCACGGTCAAGGAAAACGTCACGGCCGACGAGAAGGTCTACTACCCCAAGTTCCTCCAGCAGCTCAACACGGGCAGCGGTCTGGCCGATGTGCAGGGCATCGAGGTCGGCCGCGTGAAGGAGCTCGTCGACACCAAGGCGGACGCCTTCGCCGACCTCTCCAAGGTGGTCGACCCCGACCAGTGGGTGAACTGGAAGGCGCTGCAGGCGAGCACCGACGAGGGCAAGGTCATCGGTGCCGGTACCGACATCGGTCCCATGTCGATCTGTTACCGCCGTGACCTCTTCGAGCAGGCGGGGCTGCCCGCCGACCGCACCGAGGTCGCCGCGAAGCTCGCCGGCGGCTGGGAGGACTACCTCGCGCTCGGTGAGGAGTTCAAGAAGAAGGCCCCCAAGGGCACCTTCTTCATGGACTCCGCCAGCGCCATGTACAACGGCGTGGTCAGCTCCGACTCGGAGCAGTACTACTCCAAGGACGGCGAGGCGATCTACAAGGAGAGCGCCGGCGTCAAGGCGGGCTGGAAGCTCGCCTCCGAGGCGGTCGACAAGAAGCTGACCCAGGGCCTGGCCCAGTTCAGCCCGCCGTGGCAGGCGGCCCTGCGCAAGGGCAGCATCGCCACCGTGGCCTGCCCCGCGTGGATGGCCGCGCAGATCTCCACGTACGCCGGTGACGACTTCAAGGGCAAGTGGGACATCGCCCGGACCCCGGGTGACACCGCGGCCAACTGGGGCGGCTCCTTCCTCTCCGTGCCCGCCAAGGGCAAGCACGTCAAGGAGGCCGGTGAGCTCGTCAAGTGGCTGACCGCCCCCGAGCAGCAGGCAGCCGTCTTCAAGGCCGCCGGTCTCTTCCCGTCGAACAAGGGCGCCTACGAGCTCCCCGACGTGAAGACCGCCAAGCTGGAGTACTTCAACAACGCCCCCATCGGTGAGATCTACGCCGAAGAGGCGCAGGCGATCCCCGCGGCCGTGCTCGGCCCGAAGGACGGCGTCATCAAGGACACCATCTCCACCCAGATCAACAACATGGAGCAGCGGGGCACCAAGCCGGACGACGCCTGGAAGGCGGCGACCGAGGCGATCGACAAGGTGATCGGCTGATCCTCACCGGTGCGGGCGGCCGGGACGACATCCACGCGTCCCGGCCGGCCCGCACCGGTGCCGGTTCTCCCACCGGCACCGCGCACCTTCTCCGACACCTCCGCCGGACCTGAAGACAGAGGTCCGGCCTGCCCCTGCGGTGTCGGCACACCCCAGGGAAGGACTCCCACCTGTGGCAACCACCACCCCCACCAGGGGCGCACACGGCTCCCGGCCCGGCCGTCGCGCCCCGAAGCCCATGACGCCGAGCCGTCAGGCATGGCGCAGCCGGCTGTGGCGCTTCGACGACAAGGCGTCGCCGTACGCCTACATCGCGCCCTTCTTCCTCGTCTTCGGGGCCTTCGGGCTCTACCCGCTCATCTACACCGGCTGGATCGCCCTCCACCGGGTGGAGATGACCAGCCTCGACCAGATGGAGTGGGTCGGCTGGGAGAACTTCAGCAACATCCTCCAGGACTCCGAGTTCTGGACCGCGGTCACCAACACCTTCGTCATCGGCGTCATCTCGACCGTCCCGCAGCTCATGATCGCGCTGGGCCTCGCCCATCTGCTGAACTACAAGCTGCGTGCCAGCACCTTCTGGCGCACCGTGATCCTCACGCCGTACGCCACCTCGGTGGCGTCCGCGGCCCTGGTCTTCGCCCTGGTGTTCCGGGCCGACGGAGGCCTGCTGAACTGGGTCCTCGGCTTCTTCGGCGCCGGTGAGACGAACTGGGCCAACGGGCACTGGTCGTCCAACATCGCCATCGCCGTCATCGTCATCTGGCGCTGGACGGGCTACAACACGCTGATCTACCTGGCCGCGATGCAGGCCGTCCCGTCCGACCTCTACGAGGCGGCATCGCTCGACGGGGCGTCGCGCTGGCAGCAGTTCCGCAACGTGACGATCCCCTCGCTGCGCCCGACGATCCTCTTCACGATCGTCATCTCGACCATCGGATCCATGCAGCTCTTCGGTGAGCCCCTCCTGCTCGAGGGCGGCCAGATCGGAGCGCAGGGCGGCACGGAGCACCAGTACGAGACGCTCAGCATCTACCTCTACAACTACGGCTGGAACCTCGGACACCTCGGTCCGGCCGCCGCGGTCGCCTGGGCCATGCTCGTGCTGCTGCTGCTCATTGCCGCGATCAACTGGCTCGTCGGGCGCTTCATGCGCAAGACCGCGGCCTGACGGGGAGCGATATCCATGACCACCACCAGCCCCATCACCGCTCCGGACCACCGCCGCGTCTCCAAGGCCGCCGTCCAACAGGAGCCTCCGAGCCGCCGCCGCTTCAAGCCCGGAGCCGGCCGCCAGCACCACGCCGGCCCCTTCGCCTACTTCGCCCTCGTCGTCGTCGGCCTCGGTTCGCTCTTCCCGCTGTACTGGACGCTCGTCGCCGCGTCCCGCACCCAGGACGAGGTGCTGGACACCACGCCGCCCCTCATCCCCGGCGGCAACCTCTTCAACAACCTCGAGGCGGCCTGGGAGCAGGCCAACCTCGGCAAGGCCATCGTCAACACGGTCATCGTCTCCGCCAGCATCACCGCGGCGACCCTGTTCTTCTGCACCCTGGCCGGCTACGCCTTCGCCAAGATGCGCTTCAAGGGCCGCGGCGTGCTGATGACGGCGGTCATCGCCACCCTGACGATCCCCCCGCAACTCAGCGTCGTGCCGCTGTTCATGATGATGTCGGACATCGGCTGGGGCGGTCAGCTGGAGTCGGTGATCTTCCCGACCCTGGTGAGCGCGTTCGGCGTGTTCTTCATGCGCCAGTACCTCCTTGAGGCGCTGCCGTACGAACTCATCGAGGCGGGCCGGATGGACGGGGCGAACAACCTCCGCATCGTGTGGAGCATCGTGCTCCCGGTCGCCCGACCGGCGATGATGGTGCTCGGTATGCTTACGTTCGTCCAGGCATGGAACGACTTCTTCTGGCCGTACCTCGCGCTGAATCAGCAGAACCCCACGCTCCAGGTGGCCCTCGGCCAGCTGAGCGCGTCCTACGTGCCCGACCAGAGCATCGTCATGGCGGGCGCACTGATCAGCACCCTGCCCCTGCTCGTCGTCTTCGTGATCTTCGGCAAGCAGATCGTCGGGGGAATCATGTCCGGCGCCGTCAAGGGCTGACCCCGGCCCGCCCTCCGGTCCGATCCCGGCCCCGCCGTTCCACCCCGGCTCTGCCGTCCTTCCCCGGTCCGGCCCACGCCGTTCCGTACGGCCTGCACCTGACCGCAGGCCGTACGGGGCCGGGGCCCCGCACTTCCTGTCCCTGTCCCTCCACCCATGGGAGCGCTCCCGCATGACTGCCGTACGACCCGACATCACCCCGAAGCAGGCGCCCGAGGCGCAGTTCCCCACGGGCTTCATCTGGGGCGCGGCGACCGCCTCCTACCAGGTCGAGGGCGCCGCCGCCGAGGACGGCCGCACGCCGTCCATCTGGGACACCTTCAGCCGGACGCCCGGCAAGGTCCGCAACGGCGACACCGGTGACATCGCCGCCGACCACTACCACCGCTACCGCGACGACGTCGCCCTCATGAAGCAGCTCGGGCTGAAGGCGTACCGGTTCTCCGTCTCCTGGTCCCGGGTCCAGCCCACCGGCCGCGGCCCGGCCGTGGAGCGCGGCCTGGACTTCTACCGCAAGCTCGTCGACGAGCTGCTCGACGCCGGCATCATGCCGGTCGCCACCCTCTACCACTGGGACCTGCCCCAGGAGCTCGAGGACGCCGGCGGCTGGCCCGAGCGCGTGACCGCCGACCGCTTCGCCGACTACGCCGCGATCGTCTCCGGCGCACTCGGTGACCGCGTCGGCATGTGGACCACCCTCAACGAGCCGTGGTGCTCGGCCTACCTCGGTTACGGCTCCGGCGTGCACGCCCCCGGACGCACCGAGCCCGCAGCGGCGCTGCAGGCGGCCCATCACCTCAACCTCGCCCATGGCCGGGCGATCGAGGTTCTGCGCGCCCAACTCCCCGCTGCTGCGCAGACCTCGGTCACCCTCAACCTCCACCAGGTCCGCCCGCTCACCGGCAGTGAGGCCGACGCGGACGCCGCCCGCCGCATCGACGCGGTCGGCAACCGCGTCTTCACCGGTCCGATGCTGCGGGGCGAGTACCCCGAGGACCTGATCACCGACACCTCGCACCTGGTGGACTGGTCGAAGCTGGTCAAGGACGGCGACCTCGCCACCATTTCCCGTCCGGTCGACGCCCTCGGCATCAACTACTACACCCCGACGCTGGTCTCCACCCCGACGCAGGGCGCCAGTTACGCGCGCAGCGACGCCCACGGTGCCAGCGACCACTCCCCGTGGCCCGGCTCCGAGCACGTCGCCTTCCACCTTCCCGAGGGGAAGGAGCGCACCGCGATGGACTGGTCGATCGACCCCGAGGGCCTCTACAACCTGCTCATGGACACCCACCGGGACCACCCCGGCCTGCCGCTCATGGTCACCGAGAACGGCGCGGCGTTCGACGACTACGTCTCGCCCGAGGGCAAGGTGGAGGACCCCGAGCGCGTCGCCTACCTGCACGGGCACCTCGACGCCGTGCAGCGGGCCATCGCCGACGGCGCCGACGTACGCGGCTACTTCCTCTGGTCCCTGATGGACAACTTCGAGTGGGCGTACGGCTATTCGAAGCGTTTCGGCGCCGTGTACGTCGACTACGCCTCGCAGCGCCGGATCCCCAAGACGAGTGCCCACTGGTACTCCGACGTGATCCGCCGCCACGCGCTTCCCCCGGTCGGCACCGTCTGACCCAGGTCGGCACCGGCCGACCGGGACAGGACGGGACAGCGGGACCCGGCACTGCGCCGGGTCCCGCTTTCCTGTGCCCCGCGACCCCGGACCGACCCGGTGCACGTGCCGCCGCACCGCTCCGTCCCCAGGCCCGCCTTACGTGTTCGTCATCCGCACCCCGTAGGCTTGGGAGCGCTCCCAAGAGTTGTGGCGCTGCTCAGACCGCCGGGTCCGGACAAGTGTCAAGGGATCCGACGGCGGGACTTGGTTTGGCCATCCCGCTGTGAGAAATTGACCGCGAACGGGAGGCAGCCATGGCGGCAGCGCGAGTACGGAGTGGCGGGCGGCCCACGCTCGAAGAGGTAGCGGCCCGGGCCGGAGTGGGGCGGGGCACGGCCTCTCGCGTCATCAACGGCTCGCCCCGGGTCAGCGCCCAGACCAGGGAGGCCGTCGAGGCGGCCGTCGCCGAGCTGGGGTACGTGCCCAACCGTGCGGCCCGCGCGCTCGCCGGCAACCGCACGGACGCGATCGCCCTCGTCGTGCCCGAGTCCGAGACCCGGTTCTTCGCCGAGCCGTACTTCTCCGACATCGTCCGGGGAGTGGGGGCGGCCCTCGCCGACACCGAGATGCAGCTGCTGCTGACCCTCGCGGGCAACGACCGGGAGCGCCGCCGGCTCGCCCAGTACCTGACCGCGCACCGGGTCGACGGGGTACTCCTGGTCTCCGTGCACGCGGACGACCCGCTGCCGGACCTCCTCGAACAGCTCGGCATGCCCTCCGTGATCAGCGGACGCAGGCACGCGGCCGAGACGCTGCCCTCCGTGGACTCCGACAACTTCGAGGGTGCCCGCGCCGCCGTCGACCACTTCATATCGCGAGGCCGCCGCAACATCGCCACGATCACCGGCCGGCTGGACGTCTACGGTGCCCAGCGTCGCCTCGACGGCTACCGCAAGGCCATCGCCACCGCCGGCCTCGACCCCGACGAACGGCTCATCGCCCCCGCCGACTTCAGCGAGGAGGGCGGGGCCCGCGCGATGCGTGAGCTGCTGGAGCGCCGCCCCGACGTCGACGCGGTCTTCGCCGCCTCCGACGTGATGGCGGCGGGCGCCCGCCACGTCCTGCGCGAGTCCGGCCGCCGCATCCCGGACGACGTCGCGCTGATCGGCTTCGACGACTCCGCGGTGGCCCGCCACATGGACCCGCCCCTGACGAGTGTGCGCCAGCCGATCGAGGAGATGGGCCGCACGATGACACGCGTCCTGCTGCAGGAGATCGCGAGCCGGTCCTCGGGCGACGCCGCACGGGAGCGCCCGCGGATCGTGCTGCCCACGGAACTGGTGGTGCGCGAGTCGTCCTGAGGCGTGCCGCGACCGGCCGCCCATGTGTGGATGCGTGAGGGGCAGGTCCCGAATCCGGCGCGGGACACCGAAAGACCCTGCCGCGTCGGGGGGAAGCGCGGCAGGGCCTGTGGGACCGGGTGCCCGGCATACGGCTCGTCATGCGGCCCTGGGGCCTGTGTGGCGGGTGTCACCCGGCCCGGGCGCCCTGGACCCCGGGCCGTTCCTCCCCGGCCCCGCCTGCGTGGCCCGGCCCCGGAGCCGTGGTCAGAGGCTCCGGGCGGTGATGTCGCCGTAGGAGGTCCTGGCCTCGATGCGCAGGCCGGGCGTGCCGTCGGTGTTCCTGAGCGCGTTGTCGATCCGGCCGTAGCCGGTGCCGGCGTCCAGGGCGGCGGACACTCCGCGGGCCGCGGTGACGGAGATGTCTCCGGCGCCGGTGCGCAGGGTGAGGGTGCCGCCGACCGCCTCGGAGACGCGGATGCCGCCCTTCTCGGTGCTGATCTCACCCGGGCCGCCCAGGCGGCCGACCGAGACGTCGCCGGCCTGGAGGGTGAGGCGGACGCTCGCGGTCTCGTCCAGCTCGACCGAGCCCGCCGCGCCCTCGAAGGTGACGTCGCCGAGTCGCCCGACGCCCCGGAACTCGGCGGCGGCCGTTCTCGCGTCGACGTGGGAGCCGGCGGGCAGGTGGACGGTCACCTCGACGGAGCCGGAGTTCCCGAGGACCCGGTTGGTCGCTTCCTGGACCTCGATCCGAAGGACACCGTCCGCGTAGGACACCTCGGTGGCCTCCGCCGCCTTCACGTCGCGGCTCTTCGAGGCATCCGCCGGCCGTACCTCGACCGTGGTGTCGGCCCGGTCGGAGGCGACGAGCCGGATGAGTCCCGCCGGGATGCGGGCGATGGCGGAGACCGGGGCGGGGGTGTCGAAGTTCTGCATCGTGCACTCCTCGAGGTCGTGTTCTGATCTGAGAAACGCTACGTTGCATTCGAAGTTCGAGCAACGACATTGTTGCGACGAATGGACGCTCCCCCAGGTGAAGGTGGTGATTTCGTTGCAACGAGTCAGATTTGAATGCAACATTCTGGCCGTCGATCGTTGCAACGGCTTGGAAGTGAACGCTAGGGTGGGCGCACCACGGACCAGACGGAGGAGACCGCGATGCCGGGAGGCAGACTCACCCAGCAGGAACGTCAGCAGATCGCGCTGGGACTGGGCGACGGTCTCGCCTACGCGGAGATCGCCAGACGCCTCGACCGTCCGACCTCGACGATCACGCGTGAGGTGATGCGCAACGGCGGCCCCGCCGGCTACCGCGCCGACCTCGCCCACCGCGCCACCGAACAACGCACCCGCCGCCGCAGGCAGGCATCTCCCCGGGGGGCGGAGGCCTTCCCGCAGCCACACGGCCGGGACGCCGCGGCGGTGAAGGAGTACGAGGAGGTCTTCACCACCGTCATCATGGCGTCGGGCACGCCCAGGATGATGGCCCGGGTGATGGCCTGCCTCTACATCACCGACTCGGGCAGCCTTACCGCCTCCGAGCTCGTCCAGCGCCTCCAGGTCAGCCCGGCGTCCATCTCCAAGGCCATCACCTTCCTGGAGAGCCAGGGCCTCGTGCGAAGGGAGCGCGACGAACGCCGACGCGAGCGGTACGTCGTCGACGACGACGTCTGGTACCAGGCGACGATCGCCAGCGCCCAGGCCCTCATGCAGGTCATAGAGACCGCACGGCAGGGCGTCGGCGTCCTCGGCCCCGGCACCCCGGCAGCGGTCCGCCTGGAGAACATCGCGCGCTTCCTCGACTTCATCGGCGAGAGCACGACCCGCGCGGCGGAGCAGGCCCGCGAGATCCTGTACGTGAAACCGGAGACGGCCACGGACGCCGCCGACGAGCCGCACCCGGACAACGGATGAACCGGGGCCCGGAGCGGTCCGGGCCCCTGCAGGCTCCCCCGAGGCGGCGTGCCGGCACGCGCCGAGTGACGCGGTCACCGTCGGCCGGGAACGCAACAAATCAGCCCCTGACCCGTTGTCCCAGGTCAGGGGCTGATCATTCAGGGTGAGTAACGGGACTTGAACCCGCGACATCCTGGACCACAACCAGGTGCTCTGCCAGCTGAGCTATACCCACCATGTCGTCCGGTCGTTTCACTGACCGGCCGAGAAAAAGTGTACAGGGTCCGAGCGGGTGCTCGCGCCCGAGTTCCTCAGGGCCGTGTCACGGGCCCCGGGGGGCCCGTGACCAGCGGGTCTTTCTACTGCTGCCCGGCGGACGGCGTGTGCCGCGCCGCGATCTCCTTGGCGCGGGCGGAGTCCGGGCCGGGCTGCGGCACGAAGACCGCGTCCCGGTAGTACCGCAGCTCCGTGATGGAGTCGCGGATGTCGGCCAGCGCCCGGTGGTTGCCGTTCTTCTCCGGACTGTTGAAGTACGCCCTCGGGTACCAGCGGCGCGCCAGTTCCTTGACCGAGGACACATCGACGATCCGGTAGTGGAGGAAGCCCTCCAGTGACGGCATGTCCCGCGCGAGGAAGCCCCGGTCGGTACCGACCGAGTTTCCGCACAGCGGGGCCTTGCCGGGCTCCTTCACGTGCTCACGGATGTAGGCCAGGACCCGCTCCTCGGCGTCGGCCAGGGTGGTGCCCCCGGCCAGCTCGTCGAGGAGGCCCGAGGCGGTGTGCATCTGCCGCACCACCTCGGGCATGGTCTCCAGGGCCGCGTCCGGCGGGCGGATCACGATGTCCACCCCTTCACCGAGCACGTTCAGTTCCGAGTCGGTGACCAGTGCGGCCACCTCGATGAGTGCGTCGTCCGCCAGCGAGAGCCCGGTCATCTCGCAGTCGATCCACACCATGCGATCGTTCATGGGCCCACCCTACGGGGCGCTGCGCTGCCCCGGCAGGGCCGGGCGACCCGGAACGTACGCCTCGGGAACCGCTCCCATGCGTTCCATACCGCCCCCCGGACCCGTGGTCGCGGTGACCGGCGCCGGGCCGGGAGAGGTCGCCGCGGCGGCCCGTCGGCTCGATGCCGTGCCCTGGACGGGCACGGACGTGTCGATCGACGCCGTGACGCTCTCCAGCACCCCGCCCTGCGGACGGCGCGCCCGGTACGCGGCACGGTACGCGGCGGGGGAGGAGCCCAGCTGGCGGCGGAAGTGCCCGCGCAGCGCCACCGGCGAGCGGAAGCCGCAGCGGCCCGCCACCTCGTCGACCGAGTAGTCGGAGGTCTCGAGCAGCCGCTGCGCCTGCAGCACGCGCTGGGTGATGAGCCACTGGAGCGGAGCGCTGCCCGTGAGCGAACGGAACCTCCGGTCGAAGGTCCGCCGGCTCATGTAGGCACGCGCGGCCAGCGTCTCCACGTCGAACTGCTCGTGGAGATGCTCCAGCGCCCAGGCCACGACCTCGGCGAGCGGGTCGGAGCCGATCTCTTCAGGTAAAGACCTGTCGAGGTAGCGCTCCTGACCGCCACTGCGCCGCGGCGGTACGACGAGCCTGCGGGCCAGGGCCCCGGCCGCCTCCGTGCCGTGGTCGGTACGGACTATGTGGAGGCAGAGATCGATTCCGGCCGCCGTTCCGGCCGAGGTGAGCACGTCGCCGTCGTCGACGAAGAGCTCACGCGGATCGACGTGCACCGACGGATAGCGCTTGGCCAGCGTCGGTGCGTACATCCAGTGTGTGGTGGCCGGACGGCCGTCGAGCAGGCCGGCCGCGGCGAGGACGAAGGCCCCCGTGCACAGACCGACGATGCGGGCGCCCTCCTCATGGGCGCGGCGCAGCGCGTCCAGTGCCTCTGCCGGCGGCGGGGAGGTGATGGACCGCCAGGCGGGCACCACGACGGTGCCGGCCCTGCTGATCGCCTCCAGGCCGTACGGTGCGCTGAGTTCGAGCCCGCCGGTGGTGCGCAGCGGTCCTTCCTCGCCTCCGCAGACCAGCAGGCGGTAGCGGGGAACGCCCGCGTCCTGCCGGTCGATTCCGAAAACTGAGAGCGGAATGGAGCTCTCGAAGATCGGGCCGCCGCTGAACAGCAGTACGGCTACTACTTCCCGGCGTCGCCGCCCGGTCAGTTTCCGTGCGGCCTCCGTTGCGGTGGCGGAGTCCTGGCTCATGACGCTAAGCCCCCCTCGGTGTTCGCGTCTTCCTGGTCCCTACGGGCCTGTCGCTCCTGCACGTTTCCCCTCGGTCTCGCACGGGTCCCAGTCCTCGACTCATGATCGAATCTACTGCGTTCCGTGGCGCCGACGTGACACGTTCCCCCACCGGCACTATGTCGACAAGGCAACTTGGCGCGAAGCGTTCGATCACGAAGCGTTTCACTGGCGAGCCCCACAGGGAAGTGCGCATCGCGATCATGGCTCGTCCCCATAGGGTCAAAGCCTACCGCGCGGTCTATTCCTTCCTGGTGGCACGCGGGTTGAGCCCTTGTGGCACCAAGGGAACGGGGTGTGGGCGAAGTTGGCTGAAAACCGATGGTTGCGTGCGCGTATTCCAGTCATGTGACCGGCGTACGCCCCCTGCGCTTAGGAGCCTCTACGCGCCTCAAGGGCCTCTCGAAGCCGTCCCGACCCCCCCAGGTCGACAGCGTGCAATTGCACGATGGCAGGGCGTGACGCGACGGGCCGAGCGGGTGGGTGGTGCATTCGGCCGTCCGGCCGGAACCGGCGCGAGGGTCGCCGCGAGGGGGTGGCGGGAACACGTCCGAGCGTCCACGAGCTGGATGTACGACGCAACCGGCATTGCCATACCAGGGCGTTCTCCGGCATGCTCCCTGCATCGCCGCATGCGCTGTGCGAGGGCTGGGCAGTGGAGGAGTGGCGCCGTACCCTTGGGGGTAGGGGGTTGGGAAGATGTTTCCCGGACACAGCTTCACCGCTCGCAGGTACACCTCCAAACCGCTCTCCTCACGAGGACTCTCTTCGCCGAGACACCGATGGCCGGTCACGAAATCCCTGAACCCGCAGACCGCAAGCAGGTAGCCGACCCCGGGTCGGAACCGCAGACGGTCGCAGAGTCGCGCCCTTCCTGCGATCCCGCCTTCCGGCATGGCGTCGTGGTCGGCTTCGACGGCTCCATGTCCAGCGAGCGTGCCCTCGCGTACGCCATCGGAATGGCCCACCGGCACAGCTCCGGACTGATCATCGTCCATGTCGCCAATCGGCTGCCCACCACCGTCTGGGCCGGCTGCGAGCCGCCCGTGTTCGTCGACGTGCCCGACCACCGCACCGAGGTGCTCGGTCTGGAGCTGGCCTGCGCGGACTATCTCACCGAGGTCCCCTGGGTGCTCGTGGAGCGCGGCGGGGACATCTGCCACGAGCTGGAGGAGGTCGGCCGGGAGTACTCGGCCGACGCGATCGTCGTCGGGTCCACGCACGGCATCGTGGGCCGGATCTTCGGATCCGTGGCCGGCCGTCTGGCGCGTCGGGCGCAGCGCCCGGTCATCGTCATCCCCTGAGCGCCGAAAGGCCCCTGACGGAGCGTCAGGGGCCTTTCAGGTGCCGTCGGGCGGTGGCGGACGGATGTCCGCCACTTCGCCGCCCGCCTACTCGACGGTGACGGACTTCGCCAGGTTGCGCGGCTTGTCGATGTCACGGCCCATGGCGAGCGCCGTGTGGTAGGCGAGCAGCTGCAGCGGGATGCCCATCAGGATCGGGTCCAGCTCGTTCTCGTTCTTGGGGACGACGATGGTGTGGTCGGCCTTCTCCTGCTCGCGGTGGGCGACGGCGAGGATGCGGCCGCTGCGGGCCTTGATCTCCTCCAGCGCCGCGCGGTTCTTCTCCAGCAGGTCGTCGTCCGGGACGATCGCGACGGTGGGGAGCGCGGGCTCGATGAGGGCGAGCGGGCCGTGCTTGAGCTCGGAGGCCGGGTAGGCCTCGGCGTGGATGTAGGAGATCTCCTTGAGCTTCAGGGATGCCTCCAGCGCGACGGGGTAGCCCCGGACGCGGCCGATGAACATCATCGACTGGGCGCCCGCGTACTCCTCGGCCAGCTTCTTGATCTCGTCCTCGGACTCGAGGATCTGGCCGATCTGCTCGGGCAGCTTGCGCAGGCCCTCGATGATCCGCTTGCCGTCGGACACCGACAGGTCGCGGATCCGGCCCAGGTGCAGGGCGAGCAGCGCGAAGGCGACGACGGTGTTGGTGAAGCACTTCGTCGAGACGACGCAGACCTCCGGGCCGGCGTGGACGTACATGCCGCCGTCCGCCTCACGGGCGATCGCCGAGCCCACGACGTTCACGACGCCCAGGACGCGGGCGCCCTTGCGCTTGAGCTCCTGGACCGCCGCCAGCACGTCGTAGGTCTCGCCGGACTGGGAGACGGCGACGTACAGGGTGTCGGGGTCCACGACCGGGTTGCGGTAGCGGAACTCGGACGCGGGCTCCGCGTCCGCGGGGATGCGGGCGAGCTCCTCGATGAGCCCGGCGCCGATCATGCCCGCGTGGTACGACGTGCCGCAGCCCAGGATCTTGATGCGGCGGACCCCGCGGGCCTCACGCGCGTCCAGGTTCAGGCCGCCCAGGTGCACGGTGGAGAAGCGGTCGTCGATGCGGCCGCGCAGCACGCGGTCCACGGCGTCGGCCTGCTCCGAGATCTCCTTGTGCATGTACGTGTCGTGGCCGCCCATGTCGTACGACTCGGCCTCCCACTCCACGGTCGTGGGCGTGGCCGTCGTGGTCGAGCCCTCGGTGGTGTACGTGCGGAAGTCGTCGGCCTTGAGGGTGGCCATCTCGCCGTCGTCGAGCGTGACGATCTGGCGCGTGTGGGCGACCAGGGCGGCGACGTCGGAGGCGACGAACATCTCCTTCTCGCCGATGCCCAGCACGACGGGGGAGCCGTTGCGGGCGACGACGATGCGGTCGTTGAAGTCCGCGTGCAGGACGGCGACGCCGTACGTGCCCTCGACCGACTTCAGCGCGTCGCGGACCTTCTCCTCCAGCGTGAGCGCCTGCGAGCGGGAGACCAGGTGGACCAGCACCTCGGTGTCCGTCTCGGAGAGGAACTCGACGCCGTCGGCGATCAGCTTGGCCCGGATCTCGGAGGCGTTGTCGATGATGCCGTTGTGGACGACCGCGACCTTGCCCTCGGCGTCCAGGTGCGGGTGGGCGTTCTCGTCGCTCGGGGCGCCGTGGGTGGCCCAGCGGGTGTGGGCGATGCCCGTGGTGCCGGCGAACCGCTTGGGCACGCGGGACTCCAGCTCACGGACCCGGCCCTTGGCCTTGACCATCTTCAGGGTGCCGGGCTTGCCCGCCGCGGCCTTGCCCGTGATGACCAGGCCCGCGGAGTCGTATCCCCGGTACTCCAGCCGCTGCAGGCCTTCCAGCAGCAGCGGAGCCACGTCACGCTTCCCGATGTATCCGACGATCCCGCACATGGATTCTCTGCCCCTCCATCGACGTACAAAAGTTCGGTGCCCGGCCCGCCGCCGATCGCTCAGCCGTAGACGATGCGGCGCAGCTGGCGGAGCGAGAGCTCCTGCGGCGCCACCGCGCGGTGCGGCAGTTCGGCCGCGACCCGCTCGAAGATCTCCGTGTTCACCAGGCCGCCGGCCTGCAGTTCGCGGTGGCGGCGGCGCACGAAGTCCTCGGTCGTCTCGTCGAAGTACGCCAGCACGTCGAGGATCACCCTGGCCGCCTCTCCGCGCTGGAGCGCGGTGGAGCGTACGAGGTGGTCGATGAGGTCGTCATGCGTGGGGCGGCGTTCGAGCACTCGTCGATATTGCGTGGAGCGATGCCTTTACGCAAGAAATCTGCCCGAAATCGGGCAGGGATCTCATTCAAGGGGGATCGAATGTCTGGAATGCGGAGAAGATTCTCGTCCGGCCCCGCCCGCGGAGGACGGGGCCGGACGCCCGCTCAGTACCCCGCGATCGGGTTCCGCAGCCTGCCGGTCAGCTGGAGCGCGCCCGCCGGGTCCTCCAGATCGACCATCTGCCGGTTGTTCCGCAGCTGCAGCCGGTTCAGGCAGGACAGCGCGAAGTCCTCCGTGAACATGTCGTACTGCTCGAACTTGTCCGAGAGGTACGGCACCGACTCCTGGTAGCCCCGGACGCACGCGGCGACCGTGCGCCAGAAGCCCTCCTCGTCGAGGACCCCCTCGGTGGCCAGGCCGGCGGCCAGGAAGCGGAAGAAGCAGTCGAAGACGTCGGTGAGCACCGAGAGCAGCTTCATGTCCTCGGGGACGTCGGCGCGGATCCGCTCGACCTGGGGCGGCAGCACCGCCTCCGGGTCCATGACGGCGATCTCCTCGGCGATGTCCTTGAAGACCGTCCGGCGTACGACGCCGTCCTCGACGACCAGGATGACGTTCTCGCCGTGCGGCATGAACACCAGGTCGTACGCGTAGAAGCAGTGCAGCACCGGCACCAGGTAGGCGTCCAGGTAGCGGCGCAGCCAGTCGGCCGGGTCCAGTCCCGACTCGGCGATCAGGGCGCCCGCGACCGAGTGGCCCCCGGCGTCGGTGTGCAGCAGGGAGGCCATGGTGGCGAGGCGCTCGCCCCCGGTCAGGGAGGGGACCGGGCTCTCCCGCCACAGGGCGGCGAGCATCTTCAGGTACGGGGAGCCCTTGGCGGTCGCCTTCTCGTAGACCTGGTGGCGGTAGCCGATCGCGGCCCGCTCCCGGATGATCGAGAACCCGGCCCCGCGCAGCAGCCCGTCCCGCTCGACCAGGCCCGCCAGCCAGTCGTTGATCGCGGGGGTCGCCTCCATGTACGCGGCGGAGAGCCCGCGCATGAAGCCCATGTTCAGCACGGACAGGGCCGTCTTGACGTAGTGCTTCCCGGGGTGGTCGGCGTTGAAGAAGGTCCGGATCGACTGCTGGGCCAGGTAGGAGTCGTCGCCCTCGCCCAGGCAGACCAGGTGCTGCTGCGCGACCTCTCCGGCGAAGGTGACGGCGAGCTTGTTCCACCACTGCCAGGGGTGGACCGGGATGAGCAGGTAGTCATCGAGGTCGAGCCCGAGGTCCTTCATCGTCCCGGCGAACCTGCCGAGGGTCTCCTCGCCGAGCTCTTCGGCGACAAGGGTGGGGTAGTCCAGCCCGGCACCCGCCGTGAAGGTGGCGCGATCACGGCGGGCCGCCAGCCAGAGCAGCCGGATTCCGGTCGCGGCCTCGGGGGCGTAGGCGCGGTATTCGCCCACTCCGAAGCCGAGCCGGCCGTTGTTGGCGACAAAGCAGGGGTGACCCTCGGTCATCCCTGTCTCGACGGCCTGGAAACCGGCCACGGCGAGCTGGGCGGAGGTGGTCGGTTCCTTGGTCAGCTTGTACGCGGTTCCGGCCAGGGTGGAGGAGATCTCCTCCAGGTACACCGGCAGGATCTCCGCCGACAGACCCAGCGTGGCACGGAACTCGACGAAGAAGTCCAGGGCGTCCAGCGCCAGCTCCGAGCCGTGCCGGTGGCGCGTGATCGACCCGGCGTCGACCTGCCAGTGGTCCAGAGCGAAGCGGCGGGCGGCGAAGCGGTACTCGACGGTCCCGTCGTCGCTGCGCACGACGTGACGGCCGTCGTCCAGCGGGGCGGGGTCCAGCAGCCGCTCGTGGGAGAACTCGGCCAGCGCCTTGCGGATCAGCTGCCGGTTGGCGACGGCCCAGCGCTCGGGCGTCAGGTGGTCGACCGCGGTGGACGCGGGGTGGGTGGTCATCGTTCTGCTCCAGTGGTCGCGGCCTCGAACTGCTCACGGGTGCAGGCGCTGAGCAGGGCCTGCTTCTCCGGCTTGGTGATCTCCCGGATCACCTCGAAGCCGACTGCCTTGTTCAGTGCCTGCACCGCGTGGTTGGTGACGTCCGGTTCGACGACGACCCGGCGCACCCCCGGGTCGGCGAACAGCGTCTCCATGACGGTGGTGATCACGGCCAGGGTGAAGCCGTGCACGGGGGTCTCGGGCGGGGCGACCAGGAAGTGCATCCCGATGTCTCCGGGCTCCGCCTCGTACAGCCCCTCGAGCTCGACCTCGGTGGGGTCGTAGCGCTCCATGAGGAAGGCCGGCCGGCCCTCGTGCAGGCCGATGAAGGCGTCGTGGTGGGGGTGGGCGGCTATCGCCGTGTACTCCCGCTCGATGTCCTCCAGCCGGGCGTCGCCCATCATCCAGAAGGCCGACCTGGGGTGGGTGACCCACTCGTGGACCAGTTCCGAGTCGGACCTGCCGTCCTTCCCGTCGCCCCTCCTGCCGGGAGAGGGATCCATGGGGCGGACGGAGAAGGCCCCGATCCGTCGCGTGCGGGTCATGCGGCGAACTCCTGGAACGCGACGGACTTCTCGACCGGGTAGTACTCGCGGCCGAGCAGCTCGCCGATGATGTACGCGTTGCGGTAGGCACCCATGCCCAGGTCGGGCGAGGTGATCGAGTGGGTGTGCACCCCGGCGTTCTGCAGGAAGATCCCGCGTCCGGTGGTGTCGATGCTGTAGTTGCGGGCCACGTCGAAACGGCCTCTGGAGTCGTACCGGATCCGGTCCTTGACGGGCTCCAGGAAGGCCGGTTCGGTGTACCGGTACCCGGTGGCGAGGACGAGGCCCTCACTGTGCAGCTCGTAGTTCCTGCCCTGTTCCTCCTGGCGCAGTCCCAGGGTGTACGTCCCCGTCGACGCGTCGTGACTCGCGCTCCGCAGCGCGGAGTTGGTGAGCAGCCGGGTGGCCACGGGGCCGTGCAGGTTCTTCTGGTAGAGCAGGTCGAAGATGGCGTCGATCAGCTCGCCGTCGATGCCCTTGAAGAGGCTCTTCTGGCCGGACTCCAGCCGGTAGCGGGTGTCCTCGGGCAGGGCGTGGAAGTAGTCCACGTACTCCGGTGAGGTCATCTCCAGGGTGAGCTTGGTGTACTCCAGCGGGAAGAAGCGGGGCGAGCGCGTCACCCAGTTCAGCCGGTACCCGTGCGCGTCGATGTCGGACAGCAGGTCGTGGTAGATCTCCGCCGCGCTCTGCCCGCTGCCCACCAGGGTGATGGACTCCTTGGCCTGGAGGTTCGCCTTCTCCCGCAGGTAGCGCGAGTTGTGCAGGAAGTCGCCGCCCAGCCCCTGGCAGGCCTCCGGGACGTACGGCGGGGTGCCGGTTCCCAGGACCAGGTGGCGGGCGCGGAACGCGCTGTCGGCGGTGCGGACGGTGTACAGGCCGTCGCCCTCGTCGTACGTAACCGACTGTGCGGTTTGGTTGAAACGGATACTGCTCAGTTCGGCCGCCGCCCACCGGCAGTAGTCGTTGTACTCGGTGCGCAGCGGGTAGAAGTTCTCCCGGATGTAGAACGAGTAGAGCCTGCCCCGCGCCTTCAGGTAGTTCAGGAAGGAGTAGGGGGAGGTCGGGTCGGCCATCGTGACCAGGTCCGACATGAACGGGGTCTGGAGATGGGCCCCTTCCAGGAACATCCCCGAGTGCCACTCGAAGTCCGGCTTGGACTCCAGGAACAGCCCGCTCAGCTCCTCGATCGGCTCGGTCAGGCAGGCCAGTCCCAGGTTGAACGGGCCGAGGCCGATCCCGATGAAGTCGTACGGGGCGGTGCGGGGATCAGCAAGCGCGGTCAAGGGACTCTCCCAGGTACTGCTCGGCGTGGCCGGCGATCAGATCGAGGACGGCGGCGATGTCGGCCGTGGTCGTCTCGGGGTTGAGCAGGGTGAACTTCAGGTACTGGCCGCCGCCGACCTTCGTGCCCGCCACCACGGCCTCACCCGAGGCGAACAGGGCCTTGCGGGCGTACAGATTGGCCCGGTCGACGTCGGCGGACGTCCGGACGCGGTCCGGGACGTAGCGGAAGACCAGGGTGGACAGCCGCGGCTCCACCACGACGTCGTAGCGCGGGTCGGCGGCCAGCAGCCGCCAGCCCTCGGCGGCCAGGTCACACACCTCGTCGAAAAGCTGCCCGACACCGTCCGCGCCCATGGTGCGCAGCGTCATCCACAGCTTGAGCGCGTCGAACCTGCGCGTGGTCTGCAGCGACTTGTCCACCTGGTTGGGGATGCGCTCCCGGACGGTCCGCTCCGGGTTGAGGTATTCGGCGTGGTAGGTCGCGTGACGCAGCGTGGACCGGTCGCGGACCAGCACGGCGGACGAACTCACCGGCTGGAAGAAGGACTTGTGGTAGTCCACGGTGACGGAGTCGGCGCGATCGATGCCGTCGAGCAGCTCCCGCCGGGTGGGAGAGGCGAGCAGACCGCAGCCGTAGGCGGCGTCGACGTGCATCCACGTGGCGTGACGGTCGCAGAGCGCGGCGATCTCGGGCAGCGGGTCGATGGAGCCGAAGTCCGTGGTTCCGGCGGTGGCGACGACGGCCATCGGCACGGCGCCCTCGGCCGCGCAGCGTTCGAGGGCCGCGGCCAGCGCGACGGTCTGCATGCGCTTCTCGCGGTCCACGGGGACGGACACGACGGCGTCCGGCCCGAGGCCGAGGAGTCTGGCCGACTTCTGGACGCTGAAGTGGCTGCACTCGGAGGTCAGGATACGCAGTCTGCCGAACTCCTCCGGACGGAGCTTCGCCTCCTCGCGTGCCAGCAGCAGCGCGTGCAGGTTGGACTGTGTGCCGCCGCTGGTGAAGACGCCGTCCGCGGCCGGCCCGAGACCGATGCGGTCCGCCGTCCAGTCGATCAGCCGGCGCTCGATCAGCGTGCCGCCGGCGCTCTGGTCCCAGGTGTCCAGCGAGGAGTTGACGGCGGAGAGCACCGCCTCGCCGACCACCGCGGGGATGACCACGGGGCAGTTGAGGTGGGCGAGGTAGCGGGGGTGGTGGAAGTACACGGCGTCACGGAGATAGACCTCGCCGAGCTCGTCCAGCGCGGCGGCGGTGTCGCCGAGCGGACGGTCCAGATCGATGGCGTCGATGACGGGGCCGAGCCCGTCGGCGTCCATACCGCTGAACGGGCGCTCGACGGAGGCGAATCGGGCCGCGACCTGTTCGACTCCCGCGGTGACGGAGCGACGGTAGTCCTCCGCCGTCGTGCGGTTGAGCAGGTGGGAACGCATGAGGGGGGCCTCCCGGGTGGGGACGTCGTCGCGGCCCTCCGGGCAGAAGGAAGGGGGACGAGGGCGCGACGATTAAGTTAGGTAAGCCTAACTTAACGATTCTCGCGCCCTCGTCCCCCTGGGGGTCCGTCACAGGAACCCCACAAGACACGCAGGGGTGTTATGCGGCGGCCCGCGCCGCCTGCTCGATCCATACGTACGGGGTGCCGTCGGGCAGTTCCTCGGCGCGCACGGCGTCCACGGCGGAGGGGGCGCCTTCCTTCCGCACCAGCCAGGTGATCCGTACGTCTGCCTCGGTGCGGATGTCCAGGCGGTCCGGGGTGTGCGGAACCTTCAGCCGGGCGCGGGCCCTGGTGCCGGCCGGCAGCCACTCCAGTGCCGACGACGCGGCGGGCAGCGCCGTCTCGTCGGCGCAGATCAGGACGTGGCCGGTGTCCCGCGGCGGCTGGAAGCGGACACCGATGTGCGTCTCGCCGGTGGGGCCCGGGACGGTGAGCCGCTGCCCCGGTACGGCGGCCTCGTTCCGGCCCGGAGACGCTCCGGGCCGGACCCGGGTGTCAGCCGACCTTCTTGGCCTTCTCGATGGCTTCGGCGAGGGCGTCGAGGATCGGAGCGCACTTGTCGTAGGAGTAGATGGGCTCCGTCGTGCGCGGGATGACCTGACCGGCCTTCACGGCGGGCAGCTTCGCCCAGGTCGGCTTGGAGGTCAGGGCGTCGGGCTGCAGGGCCGAGGAGCGGTTGTCCATCATGATGATGTCCGCGTCGTACTTGTCGACGTTCTCCCAGCTCAGCTCCTCGAAGAAGCCGGCCTCGTTGACCTTCGGCTCGACGAACTGCACGCCGAGCTCCTGGAAGTACAGGGTGTCCGCGGACGTCTTGGCGAGCGAGACGTAGAACAGGTCCTGGCTGGCCGAGCCCACCAGGACCTTGATGTTCGGCTGGGACTTGGCGGCGGCGCGCAGGCGGGCCGCGGCCTTCTCGAAGGCGGCCTTGGCGTCGGTGACCTTCTTGGCCTTGACGTCGGCGCCGAGGGAGGCGGCAAGGTCCTCGTGGCGCTGGATCGCCTTCGGGACGGTGGTCTGCGCGGCCCACAGGGCGACGCTCGGGGCCAGCTCGAGGATCTTGTCCTTGGACTGGTCCGGCACGTACCAGAGGGCGTCCTTCTCCCACATGGCGGTGACGAGGAGTTCCGGCGCGAGCCCCGCGTACTTCTCGACGTTGAACTCGCCCCAGACGTTGCCGAGTACCTCGACCTTGCTGATGTCGAGGTCGCCGGCCTGCACGTCGGCCTTGCCGTCCGTCGTCTTCGTCGGGCCGAAGACGCCCTTCACCTCGACGCCGTAGTCGTGGAGCGCGGCGGCGACACCGATGAACGCGACGATGTTCTTCGGCGTGGACTCGGCCTCGGCGGTCTGCCCACGGTCGTCCTTGAAGGACCAGGGGCCGGATTTCTCCGCACCCGAACCCGAGGTGGAGCCCTTCTCGTCGCTGTCGCCGCATGCCGCGAGGACGGCACCGAGACCGACGGCGCCACCGACGGCCAGCAGGCCGCGGCGGGATAGTGAGCTGGTCCGGAGGACGGTCATGAGTGTGTCTGCTTTCGTACGCGCCGCAGGGCGCCCGCTGACGATTCGAGGGAAGGCTAGCCTAACCTCACATATGGCGGGCGAGGGGGGCAAGGGGGAGCGGCTGTTCCGTTGCCCACGCACGCACGAGCCTCCCTCCCCGGCCGGGGAGGGAGGCTCGCGAGATGCCCGGTCAGCCGCAGGCCGGCTGAGGGCGCGGGTCCGTGCGTCAGGCGTCCATGCCCAGCTCCCGGGCGATCAGCATCCGCTGCACCTCGCTCGTGCCCTCGCCGATCTCCAGGATCTTGGAGTCGCGCCACATCCGGGCCACCGGGTACTCGTTCATGAAGCCGTACCCGCCGTGGATCTGTGTCGCGTCCCGGGCGTTGTCCACCGCCACCGTCGACGAGTACAGCTTGGCGATGGCCGCCTCCTTCTTGAACGGCTCACCCGCGACGAGCCGTGAGGCCGCGTCACGCCAGCCGATCCGGGCCATGTGCGCCCGGGTCTCCATGTCCGCGATCTTGAACTGGATGGCCTGGTTGGCGCCGATCGGCTTCCCGAAGGCGTGCCGTTCCTTCGCGTACTTCAGCGACTCGTCGACACAGCCCTGCGCCAGGCCCGTCGACAGTGCCGAGATGGCGATCCGGCCCTCGTCCAGGATCCGCAGGAACTGCGCGTATCCGCGGCCCTCCTCGCCGAGCAGGTTCGCCGCCGGGACGCGGACGTCGGAGAAGGACAGCTCACGGGTGTCCGAGGCGTTCCAGCCGACCTTGGAGTACGGGGCGGCCACCGTGAAGCCGGGGGTGCCGGACGGCACGATGATCGCGGAGATGCGCGGGGCGCCGTTCTCCTTGCGGCCGGTGACCGCCGTCACCGTCACCAGTTCCGTGATGTCCGTACCGGAGTTGGTGATGAAGCACTTGGAACCGTTGATCACCCACTCTCCGGCGGCCTCGTCCAGGACGGCCGTCGTCCGTGTGCCGCCCGCGTCCGAGCCGCCGTCCGGTTCCGTCAGCCCGAACGCGCCCAGCGCCTCTCCCGCGCAGAGCTTCGGCAGCCACTGCCGCTTCTGCTCCTCCGTGCCGAACCGGAAGACGGGCATGGCGCCGAGCGAGACACCGGCCTCCAGGGTGATCGCGACGGACGAGTCGACCCGGGCCAGCTCCTCCAGGGCGATCCCGAGGGCGAGGTAGTCGCCGCCCATGCCGCCGTACTCCTCCGGGAACGGCAGGCCGAACAGGCCCATCCGGCCCATCTCCCGCACGATCTCGTAGGGGAACTCGTGGCGTTCGTAGAAGTCGCCGATCTTCGGGGCGATCACATCGTGTGCGAACTCCTCGACGGTGCGGCGCAGTTCCTCGTGCTCGGCGGTCAGCCGGTGGTCAAGGGACATGGGTGCTTCACTCCTTGTGGGACAGCGCGCGGACGGTACGGGACGGGCTCGGACGGCCCAGTTGTTCGGCCATCCACACGCTTGTGGCGGTGAGTACGCCGAGATCGACCCCGGTGTGGACACCGAGGCCGTCGAGCATCCACACGAGATCCTCGGTGGCGAGATTGCCGGTCGCGCTCTTCGCGTACGGGCAGCCGCCGAGGCCGCCCGCGGAGGCGTCCACCGTCGTCACCCCGTGCTGGAGCGCGGCCAGGGTGTTGGAGAGCGCCTGACCGTACGTGTCGTGGAAGTGCACCCCGACGGTGCCGGTGGCCACACCCGCGTCGTTCAGCCCGGAGAGCAGTTCCCGCACATGGCCCGGGGTGGCGACGCCGATCGTGTCGCCGAGGGAGAGCTCGTCGCAGCCGAGGTCCATCAGTGCCTTCGCGACCCGGACGACCTGCGGGACGGGAACCGCGCCCTCCCACGGATCGCCGAAGCACATCGACAGATAGCCGCGCACGTGCACCCCGGCGTCCTTGGCCCGGGCCACCACCGGCTCGAACATCGCGAGGGACCCGTCCACCGTGCGGTTGAGGTTGCGCGCGGCGAACGTCTCCGTGGCCGAGCCGAACACGGCGATCCGGCGGGCACCGAGCGCGAGCGCCCGGTCCAGGCCGCGTTCGTTCGGCACGAGGACGGGGAGTGCCACGTCCCCGACATCGGCGATCTCGCCCAGCATCGGGAACAGCTGCTCCGCGTCGGCCAGTTGGGGCACCCACTTCGGGTGCACGAAGCTGGTCGCCTCGATCGTGGAGAGTCCCGCCTCCGCGAGCCGGCGGACGAACTCCGCCTTCACCTCGGTGGGCACGACGGACTTCTCGTTCTGCAGTCCGTCGCGGGCGCCGACCTCGTGGATACGGACCCGGTCCGGGAGCCCCTGCGCGGGCACCGTCATGGGCAGTCCGGTGTCGGTCACGATTCCTCCCTCGGGGCCACCACGGCCAGGATCTGGTCCATGGAGACCGTGGCACCGGCGCTGACGTCCAGCTCGGTGACCGTCCCGGCGTGCGGGGCGGAGATGACGTGCTCCATCTTCATCGCCTCGACGACCAGCAGGCTCTGCCCGGCCGCGACCTCGTCCCCGACGGCCACCTTCACCACCGTGACGGTCCCGGGCATGGGCGCGGCGAGCGTGTCCGCGCCGGAACGGCCCGCGCCGCCGAGGGACGCCTCGACCGGGTCGTGGTCCTGGACGTGCCAGGTGTCGCCGTCCCGTCCGAGCCAGACCCCCTCCGGGGACGACGCCCGGCTGAACGTGTGCGTCAGACCGTCGAGTTCGATCACGACGCGCGCCCCGGCCGCCTCGACGAGCCGGGCCCTCTCCGCACCGGGCAGCGACGGAACCGGCCCGCACGCGTCCGCCGGCTCCTCCCGGTCCCCGGCGTGACCGAACGTCAGCGAGGCCGATCCCGCCGTCGCCGTACGCAGTCCCACGCGCACCGGGTCGTGGCCCGGCACACGGAAGTGGTGGAAGGTCTCCGCGGGGGTACCGCCCAGGCGCCAGCCGCTCGGCACCGAGAACGGGTCCACCCAGCCGGACGCGGGCTCGGGGGACGGCTGCCGCAGCAGCGCCGCCACCGCGTACACCTCCTCCGGTACCCCGTCCGGCACCAGGCCGTCCGCCTCGCGCTCCACGAGACCGGTGTCCAGATCGCCCGCGGCCACCGCCGGATGGGCCAGCAGCCGCCGCAGGAAGCCCGCGTTCGTCGGAACGCCCAGCACCACGGTGTCCGCGAGCGCCGCACGCAGCCGGCGCAGCGCCGTCGGCCGGTCCGGGCCGTACGCGATGACCTTCGAGAGCATCGGGTCGTAGGTGCTCCCGACCGGCACGCCCTCGCTGAGCCCCGAGTCCGTCCGCAGCCCGCCGCCCTGCGGCTCGTGCAGGGCGAGCACCGTGCCTCCGGACGGGAGGAAGCCGCGAGCCGGGTCCTCCGCGCAGACCCGGGCCTCCACGGCGTGCCCGGTGAGGGTGATGTCGGCCTGCGCGTACGGCAGCCGGACACCGGAGGCGACCCGCAGCTGCCACTCCACCAGGTCGAGGCCGGTGATCAGCTCGGTGACCGGGTGCTCGACCTGGAGGCGGGTGTTCATCTCCATGAAGTAGTACGAGGAGGGGTCGTTGCCCGGGACGATGAACTCGACCGTCCCCGCCCCGACGTAGCCGCAGGACCGCGCCGCCTGCACGGCCGCCTCGCCCATCGCGGCCCGGGTCTCCTCGTCGAGCAGGACCGAGGGAGCCTCCTCGATGATCTTCTGGTGGCGGCGCTGCAGGGAGCACTCGCGCTCGCCGAGGTGGACCACGTTGCCGTGTCCGTCGGCCAGGACCTGGATCTCGATGTGGCGCGGCCGGTCGATCCACCGCTCCACGAGGAGCGTGTCGTCGCCGAAGGAGGCACGCGCCTCGCGCCGGGCCGCAGCGATCTCGTCGGCCAGCAGCGCCTCCTCGCGCACCAGCCGCATGCCCTTCCCGCCGCCGCCCGCCGACGGCTTCAGGAGGACGGGCATCCCGATCTCCCGCGCCGCGGCGCCCAGCCGGGCGTCGCTGAGCCCGCTCCCGGAGGAGCCGGGCACCACCGGGACGCCGGCCGCGGCGACGGTCTCCTTGGCGCGGATCTTGTCGCCCATCAGCGAGATCGCCGGAGCGGGCGGGCCGATGAAGACCAGCCCCGCCTCCGCGCAGGCCCGCGCGAAGCCCGCGTTCTCGGCGAGGAAGCCGTATCCCGGGTGGACGGCCTCGGCGCCCGTGCGGCGGGCGGCGTCCAGCAGCCGCTCCACCGACAGGTAGCTCTCCGCGGCGGGCGCGGGCCCGATGCGTACCGCCGTGTCCGCCTCCCGGACGTGCCGGGCGTCCGCGTCGGCGTCGCTGAAGACGGCGACCGACCGCACGCCGAGCTCGCGCAGCGTCCGGATGACCCGGACCGCGATCTCGCCACGGTTGGCGACCAGAACAGTGCTGAACATGGAAGTCCTCACATCACATCCGGAAGACGCCGAAACTGGGCTCACCCAGCGGGGCGTTGGCACACGCGGTCAGGGCGAGCCCCAGCACCTGCCGGGTCTCCGTCGGGTCGATCACACCGTCGTCCCAGAGCCGGGCGGTGGCGTAGTAGGCGTTGCCCTGCTGCTCGTACTGCGCGCGGACCGGATCCTTGAAGGCCTCCTCGTCCTCGGCCAACCACTCCTCGCCACGGCCCTCGATCTGGTCCCGCTTGACGGTGGCCAGCACGGACGCGGCCTGCTCGCCGCCCATCACCGAGATCTTGGCGTTCGGCCACATCCACAGGAACCGCGGCGAGTAGGCCCGGCCGCACATGGAGTAGTTCCCCGCGCCGTACGACCCGCCGACGACGACCGTCAGCTTCGGCACCCGCGTGCACGCCACGGCCGTCACCATCTTGGCGCCGTGCTTGGCGATGCCCCCGGCCTCGTAGTCCCGGCCGACCATGAAGCCGGAGATGTTCTGGAGGAACACCAGGGGGATGCCGCGCTGGTCGCACAGCTCGATGAAGTGGGCGCCCTTCTGGGCGGACTCCGAGAACAGGATCCCGTTGTTGGCCACGATGCCGACGGGGTGGCCGTGGATGCGGGCGAAGCCGGTGATCAGCGTCTGGCCGTACTCCGCCTTGAACTCCTGGAAGCGCGAGCCGTCCACCACCCGGGCGATGACCTCCCGCACGTCGTAGGGCGTACGCGAGTCGACGGGCACCGCGCCGTACAGCCCGGCCGGATCGGCCTTCGGCTCCTCGGCGGGCTCCACCGACCAGGGGAGCGGACCGCGCTCCGGGAGGGTCGCGACGATGTTCCGCACGATCCGCAGCGCGTGGGCGTCGTCCTCGGCGAGATGGTCGGTGACCCCGGACGTGCGCGCGTGCACCTCGCCGCCGCCCAGCTCCTCCGCCGTCACGACCTCACCGGTGGCCGCCTTCACGAGCGGTGGCCCGCCCAGGAAGATCGTGCCCTGGTTCCGGACGATGACCGCCTCGTCGCTCATGGCCGGGACGTACGCCCCGCCCGCCGTGCACGAGCCCAGCACCGCCGCGATCTGCGGGATGCCGGCCCCGGACATCCGGGCCTGGTTGTAGAAGATCCGGCCGAAGTGCTCCCGGTCGGGGAACACCTCGTCCTGCATCGGGAGGAACGCGCCCCCCGAGTCCACCAGGTAGACGCACGGCAGCCGGTTCTCCAGGGCCACCTCCTGCGCGCGCAGGTGCTTCTTCACCGTCATCGGGTAGTACGTGCCGCCCTTGACGGTCGCGTCGTTGGCGACGATCACGCACTCGCGGCCACTGACCCGCCCGATCCCGGCGATCACCCCGGCCGCCGGGGCCGCTCCGCCGTACAGCCCCTCGGCCGCGAGAGGCGCCAGCTCCAGGAAGGGCGAGCCCGGATCGAGCAGCGTGTCCACCCGCTCCCGGGGCAGCAGCTTGCCGCGTGCCACATGCCGGGCGCGGGCCTTCTCACCCCCGCCGAGCCGTGCCGTGGCGAGCCGCGTGCGCAGCTCCTCGGCGAGCGCGTGATGCGCCGCTTCGTTGGCCTGCCAGGCCTCCGAGGCGGGATCTGCCGCGCTCACCAGGACCGGTGCCTGCTGCATCCTGTCGAGCCCCCTTGCCCGTACCGCAGTAGTCCGATGAGAGTTAATGAACGTTAACGAACGCTGCTCAGGTTAACGAGCGCTAACCCGCCTGTCTAGAATGAATCCTCATGAGCACCCATGCCGCCGCCCGTGTCGCGGCTCCCACCCGCCGCGAGCAGATCCTCAGGGAGGCGGCCCGCCTCTTCGCCGAGCGCGGCTTCCACGGTGTCGGGGTCGACGAGATAGGGGCCGCGGTGGGTATCAGCGGCCCCGGCCTCTACCGCCACTTCCCCGGCAAGGACGCGATGCTCGCCGAGCTGCTCGTCGGCATCAGCGAGCGCCTGCTGGCCGGCGGCAGGCTGCGTGTCAGCGAGGACGGCGCCTCCCGCGGCGGCTCCCCGGACGCCCTCCTGGACGCCCTCATCGAGGGCCACATCGACTTCGCGCTGGACGACCGCCCGCTGATCACCCTCCACGACCGCGAGCTGGACCGCCTGCGCGACACCGACCGCAAGCGCGTACGCCAGCTCCAGCGGCAGTACGTCGAGGTCTGGGTCGACGTCGTACGCGCCCTCTATCCGGCGCTCGCGGAGAACGAGGCCAGGGTCACCGTCCACGCGGTGTTCGGCCTGCTGAACTCCACCCCCCACCTGACCCGCCCCGAGGCCCTTCCTGACCGCACGGCCACCGCCGCCCTGCTGCACCGCCTCGCGCGCGGCGCCTTCGAGGCGGCGTCCTCGTAGGCGGTGTCCGCACACCCCCGCCGTCACCCGGACGGGGGCACGCCGATCCCGCCCGTCGGGACACCGGGCACACACCGCGTCCCCGACGGCACAATGGGTGCATGCCGATACCCAGCCGCGCTGCCCTCGTCGAGCACCTCGTCCGCACCCGCATCGCGGGCGACGTCGCCACCCCCCGCGACAACAACCTCTCCCACTACCGCCAGCTCGCCAACGGCAACCGCCACTTCTGGCTGGGGCTGGAGCTCGGCGACCGCTGGCGCGACGAGCAGGACGTGCTGGCCGTGATGGCCGAGAGGTGCGGGGTCAACGACGACCCCGAGCACCGCCAGGGGCAGGACACCATCGACCCGGAGCTGACGGTCGACGCCCTCGACCGGATGGCGGCGCGGCTCCGCAAGGCGGCCGCGGCCGGGGAGCGGGTGCTGCTCGCGACCGGTCACCCCGGCGGGCTGCTCGACGTGCACCGGCAGACCGCGAACGCCCTGCGGGAGGCCGGATGCGAGATCGTACGGATCCCGGGCGGCCTGATGGCGGACGAGGGCATGGTCTTCCAGTTCGCCGACGTGGCCGTCCTGGAGCGTGGCGCGACCCTCTGGCACACGCACTCGCCGGTCCCGATGGCCGCCATCCTCGACGGCCTGGAGCGCGAGGGCCGGCCGCGCCCCGACCTGGTCGTGGCCGACCACGGCTGGGCCGGCTGCGCCGGGCAGCGCGGCATCGACTCGATCGGCTACGCGGACTGCAACGATCCCGCACTCTTCCTGGGCGAGGCGGAGGGCACCCTCCAGGTCACCGTGCCCCTGGACGACCACGTCGCCGACCCGCGCTACTACGACCCGATGACCGACTACCTGCTGGACGCGGCCGGGCTGCTCCCCTCCGTCGAACGGGCCTGACGCCGGTTCACCGCCGCGGCCGCCGGTTCACCGCGGGGGGCGGGGGCGGTTCTCCTCGCGCCAGTCCCGGGGCGAAACGCCGTAGGCCTTCCTGAAGACCTTGCTGAAGTGGGTCGCGTCCACGAAACCCCAGCTCCGCCCGACCGCCGCTATGGTCCGGGACCGCCCCTGGGGGCCGGCCAGTTCCCGCTTGCACTCCTCGAGGCGGTGCGAGCGGATCCAGTCCCCGAGGGAGATGCCCGACCGGGCCAGCACGGTGTAGAGGTGACGCACCGAGATGTCGTGCGCGGCGGCGATCCGCGCGGCGGACAGGTCGCTGTCGGCCAGGTGCGCCCGCATGTACCGCCTGATCCGCAGGCTCAGCGTGGCCTCCATGGGCGCCCTGGCCAGGTCCTGGCTTCCGAGCTGGGTCGCCACGACGGCACGCACGAGTTCGATGCTGGGTTCCGCGACGGCGTCCGCGTGCGGACCGCTGCGCAGCCCCGCGCTGACGACCAGCTGGGAGAAGTACGTGGAGGCGAGGCCTGCCACGGGATTGCCGGGACCGAGGGTGACCGCGGTGACGTCCCGGAGGGCCCGCTCGGGCAGCGCGAGCGAGGAGCGGGGGAACCGGACGAAGTGATGGTCCACCCCCTCGTCGAACAGGAGCGTGTAGGGGGAGACCGTGTCGTAGAGCGCAAGGTCCCCCGGCCTCAGCAGGGCCTGACGGCCGTTCTGCACCACCATGCTGGTGCCCGACACCTGAAGACCCAGGAAGACGGCCGGTTCCTCGTCCTCCCGTGCCAGGCGAGGGGTCCGCCGTATGGTCATCGAGGTCGCCCGTGCCGAGCAGATCCCCAGAGGGCCCGCGGTGTCCAGCCCGATGTGAGCCGCGAGGTCGTCGGGCGGCAGGTGGTGGTCGATGTCGATCCGCACGAGGGATTCCCACACCGCGTGCCGGATCGTCTCCTCACGGTCCCGGGCCGGGATGTCCGCGGTGTCCAGGACCTGGCTCATGATCCACCCCCTGGAAGCGCACGATCCGGGCAGCAGGATGACAGGGTTCCGCCGCCCCGCGCAACGCAGTCGGGGGATCCCCGGGCCGGTACACCGTGCTCGGCCGGGCACACGCCGACGACGGGCGGTGGTGCGACCGTCCCGTCGAGCGCGCGCGAGCGACACAGTTCCGTGCACGGCTGACACAGTGCGCACCCCCTGTCCGCCCTAAGGTCTGTCGGGCAGGCCGCGACCGGACCGGAGGGGTCCGGACCGCGGCGGTCGTGGCTGCCCCCGGCGGGGGCGGGGAGCAGCTCACGACGCGGCTCCGCTCCACCGGTCACGGGGGTGTGGAGCGCAGCCGCGTCGGGACCCGCGACGGTCAGCCCCGTCGCGGGCGCAGGCGTACGGGGACGGAGCGGTGGCCGTTGCTGATCAGCGAGGCCACCGGCCCCGTGTCCCCTTCCCCGGGGGCGAGCGCGGCATCGGGGAAACGGTCGAAGAAGGCCTCCAGTGCGATCTCCGCCTCCATCCTGGCCAGCGCCGCGCCCAGGCAGAAGTGGATCCCGTGGCCGAAGGCCAGGTGCTCCTTCGTGATCCGGGTGACGTCGAAGGCGTGCGGGTCCCGGTGCCAGCCGGGATGGCGGTTGGCCGCGGCGTAGGAGGCGAGGATCGCCTC
>Ga0164308_10000062_pt1 | contig 49621 bp, 48 predicted proteins | sample Whisoiple_246_MG_FD_109983 | JGI IMG/M metagenome (GOLD analysis project Ga0164308, IMG submission 109983) | Soil microbial communities amended with fresh organic matter from upstate New York, USA - Whitman soil sample_246_MG | ecosystem: Environmental > Terrestrial > Soil > Unclassified >... | reverse complement strand
TGGACCCGCTCCTCCAGCCCGCCCCGGGGCAGGACCTCGTCCACCAGCCCGGTCCGCAGGGCCCGTTCCGTGCCGATCAGCTCCCCGGAGAACAGCAGGAACTTCGCGGTGGCCGGGCCGACGAGCGCGACCAGCCTGCGCGTCGACGACGAGGGATAGACGATCCCGAGTTTGGCCGGGGTGACCCCGAAGGACGCGCCCTCCTCGGCGAACCGCAGGTCGCAGGCGGTAGCGAGCTGGCTGCCGCCGCCGACGCAGAAGCCGCGCACGGCGGCCAGCGTCGGCCCGGGAAACGCGGCCAGGGCCTCCTCCGCGCGGACGGCGAGCGTCTGCGGCCGCCCTGCCGGGTCCCGCAGGGAGGAGATGTCCGCTCCCGCGCAGAAGGTGTCGCCGGCCCCGGTGAGCACGAGCACGCGCACCGCCGGATCGGCTGCCAGCCCTTCCAGCAGTACGGGCAGGGCCTGCCACATGTCCGCGGTCATGGCGTTGCGCTTGGCCGGGTTGCTGATGACGACGGTCGCGACGCCGTCCACGACCGTGTGCTCCAGCCGTGGCCCGGTGCCCGCCGTCCGTTCGCCGAGGTCCATGCGCCGGATGCTATCCGTACGGCTCGAACCTATGATCAAGAAGGGGCCGCGAAGCGCACACACCGTGAGGAGCTGTCGATGGCCGGACCCACGACCGAGGGGAAGAGGCTCCACCGGAGCTTCGGCGGACTCGCCCTGCTCGGTGTCCTGCTGGTCGTCGCGGGCCTGGTGGGCCTCGTCTACACCGGCGTCGCCACGCTCACCTCGATGATCCTGTTCGGCTGGCTGCTGCTCGTCGGCGGTCTCGTCGGCCTCGTGCACGCCGTCCAGGCGCGCGGCACCGCGTACTTCTGGCTCGGTGTGGTGGTGGCCGCCCTCAACATCGCCGCAGGGATCGTCGTCATCAAGAACCCGGTCGGCACGGCCGAGGCGCTGACGATGTTCGCGGCCCTGCTCTTCCTCACCGGGGGAGTGTTCCGGCTGGTCGGCAGCGTCGTCGTACGAGGGCCCCAGTTCGGCTGGACGCTGCTGCAGGGCGCGTTCGGGCTGCTCCTGGGGGTGCTGGTGCTCGTCGACTGGCCGCACAGCAGCCTCTACGTGCTCGGCTGCTTCTTCTCCCTCGCCCTCCTGTTCGACGGGCTCGGGCTGGTCGCGATCGGGGTGGGCGGGAGACGGGTCGTCAGTATGGTCACGGACCAGATGAAGCCCGAAGAGGGCGCGAAGTAGTCCCCTCACCTGACGGCGTCATACGCGCTCGGTCAAATCCGATCCGTAGGTGACCATTTGTGGTCAGTGCTGTGGCTCGGACCACGCTCCTCCCGACACTCGGTACGCGAGGTCGGTGAGATGCGAGTCGAGAGCGGGTGGCGGTCCATGGAGAGCCGTGGGAGTGTTCCGGCCCGTCCCGTGCCGTACGAGGGCGTGTGGCGCTTCGACGCGCCCGCCGTCGACGTCTCGGTACCGCAGGCCCGGCACGCGGTCCGGGACCTGATCGAGCGGCAGGGCGTACCCGTCGAGGACGACATCCTCCAGGGGCTGCTGCTGATCGTGTCGGAACTGGTCACCAACGCGGTCCGGCACGCGGCGCTGCTCTCGCCCGAGCTCGCCGTCGAGGTGGCCGTCGGGGCCGAATGGATCCGGGTGGCGGTCGAGGACAACCACCCCTACCGTCCGACGGCCCTGGTCACCGACCACGCGCAGACCGGCGGACGCGGCCTGCTCCTGGTCCGTGAGATCACCGCCGAGGCGGGCGGCACCTGCGACGTGGAGCACACCGCGGGCGGCGGCAAGATCATCTGGGCGGCGCTGCCCCTCAAGACGCAGCTCTGACCGCCCCCTGCGCGGGCCGTGGCCTCACCAGCCCGCGGACGGTCCCGTCAGTTCCCTGATCGCGGGACGCGCGGCGTCGAGCACGGTCATGAACCACGCCGAGAACGGTGCGGCGGCATGCCGCTCCGCCAGTTCACCGGAGGTCACGAACGCGGTCTCGCCGACCTCGTCCTCGTCCGGCCGGAGGCGCTCCTGGACCATTCCGACGAACAGGTGGTTGAACTCCTGCTCCACCAGGCCCGACGCCGGATCGGGGTGGTTGTAGCGGACCGTGCCCGCCGCGGCCAGCAGGGAGGGCGAGACCCCCAGCTCCTCGTACGTGCGCCGGGCGGCCGCCGCGAACGGAGCCTCTCCCGGGTACGGATGACCGCAGCAGGTGTTCGACCACACGCCGGGGGAGTGGTACTTGCCGAGCGCACGGCGCTGGAGCAGCAGCCGGCCCTGCTCGTCGAAGAGGAAGACGGAGAACGCGCGGTGCAGCTGGCCGGGCGCCTGGTGAGCGGCGAGCTTCTCCGCGGTGCCGATGGTCGTGCCGTTCTCGTCGACCAGTTCGAGCATGATCACGTCTGCTGTGCCGTTCGACGAGCTGTGCGCCGCGGTGGCTGGTGTGGTCGGCATACCCATCCTTCGCTTTGGTTCCCGGCCTCGTGCGCCGGACCCCTCGAGTGCGGTCAAGTCTGCCGTACAAAAGCCGCTTGTCCGCACTTCGGGTGCTGGCATGTCCGACCCGCCCGGCGGGGGGAGCGGGGCGGGGGCTGACGTCCCGGCGGCCCCGGAAGGCCGCCGGGAACGGATCATGCCCACCGGAACCCGCACGGTATCGCCACCGGGCCCCGGCCCGCGCCGCTCAGTGGCAGAGCCGCGCCTCGTGCTCCGCGTGCCCGCTGGGCTCCAGCTGGAAGGTGCAGTGCTCGACGTCGAAGTGGTGGCCGAGACAGCCCTGGAGGTCGTGAAGGAGCTTCTCGTGCCCGATCGAGTCCAGCATCTCCTGATGCACGACCACGTGCGCGGAGAGGACGGGCATGCCCGAGGTGATCGTCCAGGCGTGCAGGTCGTGGACGTCCAGCACCCCGGGCAGGGCCGTGATGTGGGCGCGCACCTCGTCCATGTCCACACCCTTGGGCGCCGACTCCAGCAGCACGTCGAGCGTCTCCCGCAGCAGTTTCAGCGTACGGGGGACGATCATGAGGCCGATCAGCAGCGAGGCGATGGGGTCGGCCGCCTGCCAGCCGGTGGCCATGATGATGCCGGCCGACACGAGCACCGTCACCGAACCGAGCGTGTCCGCCACCACCTCGAGGTACGCACCCCGCACGTTCAGGCTGTCCTGCTGCCCGCGCACGAGCAGGGACAGGGAGACCACGTTGGCCACCAGACCGACCGCGGCGAACGCGATGGCCAGACCGCCCCTGGTCTCCGCCGGGGTGATGAAGCGGTCCACCGCCTCGAAGACCAGATATCCGCCGACCCCGAGGAGCAGCAGACAGTTCGCCAGGGCTGCCAGGATCTCGGCACGGGCGTACCCGAAGGTGCGATTGGGGCCCGCGGCCTTGTTGGCGAAATGGATGGCCAGCAGGGCCATACCCAGCCCCAGGGCGTCGGTCGCCATGTGGGCCGCGTCCGCGATCAGGGCGAGCGAGTCGGCCAGGACCCCGCCGACGATCTCCATGACCATGACGCCGAGCGTGATGCCCAGGGCGACACGGAGCCGGCCCCGGTAGGCGGCGGCCGCCGTTCCCGTCGGGGGCGGCCCTCCGTGCGTGTGCCCGTGATCGTGGCCAGCCCCCATGTGAACGCCTCCGTACATCCGTCATGCCCGTCGTGCTTCCCGGACAGCGCGGACGAGCCTCGCCCGACGCGGCCAGTGAACTACGGGGGAGGGGTAAGGGGCAACACGGCACTGAACACCGTTGTCATGTGCTCTGACCTGCGAAAACGATCGCAGGTCAGAGCGTCGCCCACGTGCCGTCCCTCACTTCGCGGCGCGTGCCTCGGGGTGGCGCAGGCACCAGCCCTCCCAGGCCGACTCGACCATCTCGCGCATGTCGCGGCGCGCCGTCCAGCCCAGCTGCCCGGCCATCCGGTCGGCCGACGCCACCGCCCTGGCCGCGTCCCCGGGCCTCGGCGGATCGACCACGGGCTCCGTGCGCAGTCCGGTGACCTCACCCACGAGCTCGGCGAGACGGCGCACGGACACACCCTCGCCCCGGCCGATGTTCACGGTGAGGTCGCCGCCCTCCGGCGTCCCGTCCAGGTGCCGGGCCACCGCGAGGTGCGCCTCCGCCAGGTCGGCGACATGGATGTAGTCGCGTACGCAGGTGCCGTCCGGTGTCGGGTAGCCGTCCCGGAAGATCCGCGGTGCCTCGCCCCGTGTGAGCCGGTCGAAGAACATCGGGACGACGTTGAAGACCCCCGTGTCGGCCAGCTCCGGCTCGGCGGCCCCGGCCACGTTGAAGTACCGCAGACAGGCCGTGGAGATTCCGTGCGCCCGCCCCGCCGCGCGGACCAGCCACTCCCCGGCGAGCTTCGTCTCGCCGTAGGGGTTGATCGGCGCGCACGGCGTCTCCTCCGTGATGAGATCCACGTCCGGGACGCCGTACACCGCCGCCGACGAGGAGAAGAGGAAACGCTTCACGCCGGCCGCGACCACGGCCTCCAGCAGTACGGCGAGGCCGGTCACGTTCTCCCGGTAGTAGAGCAGCGGCTTCTCGACGGACTCACCGACCTGCTTCTTCGCCGCGAGGTGCACCACCCCCGTGACGGCGTGCTCCGCCAGGACCCTGTCGAGGACCGCGCGGTCCGACGCGGATCCCCGTACCAGGGTGACCTCCGCGGGCAGCCGCCCCGCGATGCCCGTGGTCATGTCGTCGAGGACGACGACCCGCTCCCCGGCACCCGTCATGGCCTTCGCCACATGTGCCCCGATGTAACCGGCTCCGCCTGTGATCAACCACGTCATGCCCGTCAGCTTATGCGCTGACCGGACGCGGTTTGTGGGGCGAGGTGTTGATCGACCATGATGATCGCGAACGGCGCCGCATGGTGGCCGATTCGCCCGAACGGAGCACAAACGGGTGATGAACTCGGTCTTCCGTTCATCCGATAGCCTCAGCCGACGTGCCGCCGGCCCACCCACGGGCCGCTGTGCCGCGCGCCCTTCCCGTCAGCACCAAGGAGTGAGTTCGTCTGTCGACCGCCATCCTCACCGGTGCACCGGTACCCGGCTCGTCGCTCGAGGACGATCTGAGGTCACTCGGTTTTGACGTGACTGCCGCAGCCGACGCCGGCGAGGCCGCGGAGCTGCTCGCCGCAGTCCCCGCGGGCAGGCGCGTCGCGCTGGTGGACCCACGCTTCATCGGGCACGTCCACGCCCTCAGGCTCGGACTGACCGATCCCCGTTTCGCCGCCGCGTCGATCCCCGGAGCGCTCACCGCGCAGCCCGAGGCCCGGCCGGCGCTGCTCCGTGCCCTGCGGCGCGCCGTGACCGCCGGCGGCGCGGGAGCCCCCGTCGCGTCGTCCGGTACCGACGCCGTCGCCGTAGCCGAGGACCGCACGGTCCCCGGCCGGCTGGCTGACGCGCTGGACGCGGAGGGCACCGCGGTGCAGCGCCCCGAACTCGGCTCGCTCACGGCCTCGGTACCGGACCGCCCGGAGGAGCGGAACACCGCCCGGGCCGCCGTGGCCGCCGTCGACGACGAGGCCGTACGGCTGCGCAGCGCGGTGAAGGCCCATGACGGCTTCTTCACCACCTACTTCATCAGCCCGTACTCCCGCTACATCGCCCGCTGGTGCGCGCGCAGGGGACTCACCCCGAACCAGGTCACCACGGCCTCGCTCGTCACGGCGCTGATCGCGGCGGGCAGCGCGGCGACCGGCACCCGCGCCGGCTACGTCGCGGCCGGGGTGCTCCTGCTCCTCTCCTTCGTCCTGGACTGCACCGACGGGCAGCTCGCCCGGTACTCCCTGCAGTACTCGACGATGGGCGCCTGGCTGGACGCCACCTTCGACCGGGCCAAGGAGTACGCGTACTACGCCGGCCTGGCCCTCGGCGCCGCCCGCACCGGCGACGACGTATGGGTCCTGGCGCTCGGCGCGATGGTGCTCCAGGCGTGTCGCCACGTCGTCGACTTCTCGTTCAACGAGGCCAACCACGACGCGGTGTCCAACACGAGTCCCACCGCCGCGCTCTCCGACAAGCTCGACAGCGTCGGCTGGACGGTCTGGCTGCGCCGGATGATAGTCCTGCCCATCGGCGAACGCTGGGCCATGATCGCGGTGCTCACCGCCGTGACCACGCCCCGGATCGTCTTCTACGCCCTGCTCGTCGGCTGTGCCCTGGCCGCCTGCTACACCACGGCGGGCCGGCTGCTGCGCTCGCTGACCCGCAAGGCGCAGCGCACCGACCGCGCCGCCCGGGCGCTGGCCGACCTCGCCGACTCGGGGCCGCTCGCCCAGGCCGTCGCCGCGGCGGTCCGGCGCCCCGGCGGTGGCTTCACCGCCCCGCTCCTCGCGTTCGTCGGAGCCCTGGTGATGGTGGGCGCGGCGGTCTTCACCCCGTACGGGGGCTGGTCCGCCGTGGGCGCCGCAGCGGTCTACGCGGTGCTCTCCGGGCTGGCCGTCTCGCGGCCGCTCAAGGGCGCCCTGGACTGGCTGGTCCCGCCGGTCTTCCGGGCCGCCGAGTACTGCACGATCCTGGTGCTGGCCGCCCGCAGTGACGTGCCGCACGCCGTTCCCGCGGCCTTCGGGCTGGTTTCGGCCGTCGCCTACCATCACTACGACACGGTGTACCGCATCCGGGGCGGCACCGGAGCGCCGCCCGGGTGGCTGGTGCGCGTCATCGGCGGACACGAGGGCCGGACCCTCGTCGTGGCCGTGCTCGCCGCCCTGCTGACCCATGGTTCAGGTTTCACCACGGCCCTCACCGCACTGGCGGCCGCCGTGGCTCTGGTGGTGCTCGTGGAGTCCATCCGCTTCTGGGTGTCCTCCTCGGCCCCCGCCGTACACGACGAAGGAGAACTCGCATGATCGGCCTCGTACTGGCTGCCGGTGCCGGACGCCGTCTGCGTCCCTACACGGACACGCTGCCCAAGGCCCTGGTGCCGGTGGACGGCGAGAAGACGGTCCTCGACCTGACGCTGGCCAACTTCGCGGCGGTCGGGCTCACCGAGGTCGCGGTCGTCGTCGGCTACCGCAAGGAGGCGGTCTACGCCCGCAAGGCCGAGTTCGAGGCCACGTACGGCGTGACTCTGACGCTGATCGACAACGACAAGGCAGAGGAGTGGAACAACGCCTACTCCCTCTGGTGCGCGCGTGAGGTCCTGAAGAAGGGCGTCATCCTCGCCAACGGCGACACCGTCCACCCGGTCTCCGTCGAGAAGACGCTCCTGGACGCCCGCGGTGAGGGCCGGAAGATCATTCTCGCCCTCGACACGGTGAAGAACCTCGCCGACGAGGAGATGAAGGTCATCACCGAGGACGGCAAGGGCGTCCGGCGGATCACCAAGCTGATGGACCCGGCCACCGCCACCGGCGAGTACATCGGCGTCACGCTGATCGAGCCGGAGGCCGCCGAGGAGCTCGCCGACGCCCTGAGGACCACCTTCGAGCGCGACCCCGACCTCTACTACGAGGACGGCTACCAGGAGCTCGTGAACCGCGGCTTCACCGTCGACGTGGCGCCCATCGGCGAGGTGACGTGGGTCGAGATCGACAACCACGACGACCTCGCCCGCGGCAGGGAGATCGCGTGCCGGTACTGACCCGCCTCATCCCGTCCCCGGTCGTCGTCGACATCCGGCGCGGCGCGATGGACGATCTGGCCGGTCTCCTCGCCGACCAGCGGATCTCCGCCTCGGGCAAGCTCGCCATCGCGATCAGCGGTGGTTCAGGGCGCGCCCTGCGGGAGAGGCTCGCCCCGGTGCTGCCGGGGGCCGACTGGTACCCGGTCACCGACGGCACGATCGACTCGGCCGTGCGGCTCGCCGACGAGATCAAGGGCAACCGCTACGACGCCGTGGTCGGCCTCGGCGGCGGCAAGATCATCGACGTGGCGAAGTACGCCGCGGCGCGCGTGGGCATGCCCATGGTGGCCGTCGCGACGAATCTGTCGCACGACGGACTCTGCTCCCCGGTCGCGACCCTCGACAACGACAACGGGCGGGGCTCGTACGGCGTCCCCACCCCGATCGCCGTGGTCATCGACCTCGACGTGATCCGTGAGGCGCCCGCGCGCTACGTGCGCTCCGGCGTCGGCGACGCGGTCTCCAACATCTCCTGCGTCGCCGACTGGGAGCTCGCCCACGAGATCCGCCGCGAGGACATCGACGGACTCGCGGCGGCGATGGCCCGGCAGGCCGGCGAGGCGGTGCTGCGCCATCCCGGAGGGGTCGGCGACGACGCCTTCCTCAAGGTCCTCGCCGAGGGGCTGGTCCTCACCGGCATCTCGATGTCGATCGCCGGGGACTCCCGGCCCGCGTCGGGTGCCTGCCACGAGATCAACCACGCCTTCGACCTGCTGTACCCGAAGCGCGCGGCCAGCCACGGTGAGCAGGTCGGCCTCGGCGCCTGTTTCGCCATGCACCTGAGGGGCGCCCACGAGGAGTCCGCCCAGATGGCTGCCGTGCTGCGGCGCCACGGGCTGCCCGTGCTGCCCGACGAGATCGGCTTCACCGCCGATGAGTTCGTGCGGGCGGTCGACTACGCCCCGCAGACGCGCCCGGGGCGCTTCACGATCCTGGAACACCTCAACCTCTCCACCGACCAGATCAGGGACGCGTACGCCGACTATGCAAAAGCCATCCATAGCTGAACTCCGTCCGGTCGTGCACCCTCCGGGTGTGAAGGACCGGCGCAGCGGCGAGCACTGGGCGGGTCGGCTCTACATGCGCGAGGTCTCGCTGCGCATCACCCGGCGCCTGGTGACCACCAAGGTCACGCCCAACCAGCTGACCTACGTGATGACCGTCGCCGGCGTGCTCGCGGCTCCGGCTCTTCTGGTCCCGGGCATCCCGGGGGCGCTGCTCGGCGTGGTCGCGGTCCAGCTCTACCTGCTCTTCGACTGCGTCGACGGCGAGGTGGCCCGGTGGAAGAAGCAGTACTCCCTGGGCGGTGTCTACCTGGACCGGGTGGCCGCCTACCTCTGCGACGCGGCGGTCCTGGTCGGCTTCGGCCTGCGTGCCGCGGACCTGTGGGGCCCCGGGCGCATCGACTGGCTGTGGGCCTTCCTGGGCACGCTCGCCGCGCTGGGCGCCATCCTCATCAAGGCCGAGACCGACCTCGTCGGCGTCGCGCGCCACCAGGGCGGACTACCGCCCGTCAAGGAGGCCGCGTCCGAGCCGCGCTCCTCCGGCATGGCGCTGGCCCGCCGGGCGGCGGGCGCGCTCAAGTTCCACCGGCTGATCCTCGGCATCGAGGCGTCGTTCGTCATCCTGCTGGTGGCCGTGCTCGACACCGTCAGGGACGACTTCTTCTTCAGCCGTCTCGCGGTCGCGGTCATGGCCGGTATCGCCCTCCTCCAGACCGTCCTGCACCTGGTGTCGATCCTGGCTTCCAGCAGGCTGAAGTGAGCTCTCCCATGAAACTCGGCGCGGTCATCATCACCATGGGCAACCGCCCCGACGAACTCCGCGCCCTCCTCGATTCGGTCGCCGGGCAGGACGGCGACCGGATCGAGGTGGTCGTCGTCGGCAACGGCGCCCCGGTCCCCGACGTCCCCGCGGGCGTACGGACCGTCGAGCTGCCCGAGAATCTGGGTATTCCGGGCGGCCGCAACGTCGGCATCGAGGCCTTCGGCCCGTCCGGTGCCGATGTGGACGCCCTGCTCTTCCTCGACGACGACGGGCACCTGCCGAACACCGACACCGCCGAGCTCTGCCGGCAGGCGTTCGAGGCGGACCCCAGGCTCGGCATCGTCACCTTCCGCATCGCGGACCCGGACACCGGTGTCACCCAGCGGCGGCACGTGCCGCGGCTGCGTGCCTCCGACCCGATGCGTTCGTCCCGCGTCACGACGTTCCTGGGCGGTGCGAACGCCGTCCGCAGCCAGGTGATCGCCGAGGCCGGCCCGCTTCCCGGCGAGTTCTTCTACGCCCACGAGGAGACCGACCTCGCCTGGCGTGCCCTGGACGCCGGCTGGCAGATCGAGTACCGGGCGGACATGGTGCTCAACCACCCCACCACCGCCCCCTCACGGCACGCGGTCTACCACCGCATGGTGGCCCGGAACCGCGTCTGGCTCGCCCGCCGGAACCTGCCCGCGCCGCTGGTCCCCGTGTACGTCGGGGTCTGGCTGCTCCTCACCCTGGTCCGACGGCCCTCCCTGCCCGCTCTCAAGGCATGGTTCGGAGGGTTCCGGGAAGGCTGGACCACGCCCTGCGGACCCCGGCGCCCCATGCGGTGGCGTACGGTGTGGCGGCTGACCAGGCTGGGCCGGCCGCCGGTGATCTGAGAGGCTCTCCTCTGAGACCATGAGCCGTATTCATTCGTACGGGGACCCTGTCCGCCTTGGCCGCGCCCGCGACCGGCTGCGCATTGTGAAGACGAGAGTTCTTAACTGTGAGTGACACGACCCACGACGGCGGAGTTGCCCTGAGCAGCCCGCCGTCCGCCGACGAGGGCCTGAGCGCGAGCCGGCTGGCCGAGAAGTACGGCTTGACGGTGAGCGGGGCCCGGCCCGGGCTGTTCGCGTACGTCCGGCAGCTCTGGGGCCGCCGGCACTTCATCCTGGCGTTCTCGAGGGCGAAGCTGACCGCGCAGTACAGCCAGGCCAAGCTCGGCCAGCTGTGGCAGGTGGCGACACCGCTGCTGAACGCCATGGTCTACTTCCTGATCTTCGGCCTGATCCTGGGCACCAACCGGGGGATGAGCCAGGAGGTCTTCATCCCCTTCCTGGTGACCGGGGTCTTCGTCTTCACCTTCACCCAGAGCTCGGTCATGGCGGGGGTGCGGTCCATCTCCGGCAACATCGGCCTGGTCCGGGCGCTCCACTTCCCCCGGGCCTCGCTGCCCGTCTCGTTCTCGCTCCAGCAGCTCCAGCAGCTGCTGTACTCGATGATCGTGCTGTTCGCCGTGGCGGTGGGCTTCGGTAGCTACCCGTCGCTGTCCTGGCTGCTCATCCTCCCGGCGCTGGCGCTGCAGTTCCTGTTCAACACCGGCCTGGCGCTCGTCATGGCCCGGCTGGGCAGCAAGACCCCCGACCTCGCCCAGCTGATGCCGTTCATCATGCGCACCTGGATGTACGGCTCGGGCGTCATGTTCTCCATCCCGGTGATGCTGGAGGGCAAGCCGGCGTGGATCGCGGACGTGCTGCAGTACAACCCGGCGGCCATCTACATGGACCTGGTCCGCTTCGCACTGATCGACGGCTACGGCTCCGAGAACCTGCCGCAGCACGTCTGGGCCGTCGGGCTCGCCTGGGCGCTCGTGGTGGGCGTCGTGGGCTTCGTGTACTTCTGGAAGGCAGAGGAACGGTACGGCCGTGGCTGAGGAAACGTCCCAGGGGCACATCCCCACCGTGATCGCGGACGACGTGCACATCGTGTACCGGGTCAACGGCACGGGCGGAGGCAAGGGGAGCGCCACCGCGGCGCTGAGCCGGATCATGCGCCGGGGCAAGGGCGAGCCGCGCGGTGTGCGCAAGGTGCACGCGGTGCGGGGTGTCTCCTTCACCGCCTACCGCGGCCAGGCCATCGGCCTCATCGGTACCAACGGCTCCGGCAAGTCCACCCTGCTGCGGGCCATCGCCGGCCTGCTGCCGACCGAGCAGGGCAAGGTGTACACCGACGGCCAGCCCTCGCTGCTCGGTGTGAACGCGGCCCTGATGAGCGACCTGACCGGGGAGCGCAACGTCGTGCTCGGCGGCCTGGCGATGGGGATGAGCCGCGAGGAGATCCGCGTGCGCTACCAGGACATCGTGGACTTCTCGGGGATCAACGAGAAGGGCGACTTCATCACGCTGCCGATGCGGACGTACTCGTCCGGCATGGCCGCCCGGCTGCGCTTCTCGATCGCGGCCGCCAAGAACCACGACGTCCTCATGATCGACGAGGCTCTGGCCACCGGGGACCGGAAGTTCCGGGTGAGATCCGAGGAGCGGATCCGCGAGCTCCGCAAGGAGGCGGGCACCGTCTTCCTGGTCAGCCACAACAACAAGACCATCAGGGACACCTGTGACCGGGTGCTGTGGCTGGAGAAGGGCGAGCTCCTGATGGACGGCCCCACCGAAGAGGTGCTGAAGGCCTACGAACGGGAGACGGGCAAGTAGCCGTCGACATCCGTGGCCCCCGCCGGAGCACGGCGGGGGCCCTCGTGGGTCGGGCGTCGGCCGAGGTCCGCACGGCCGCAGGCGTTCCGGCGCGGATCTCCTCCCGGCGGATGACGTCAACTGCTCGGTGTCCGGTAAAGGTTGAAGGAGACCGAGGGGTCGCGCGGGAGGGCACCGCACCCCGGCGCGGCTCTGTGAGCTGTACAACGTAAGCTGTAACGGTGCTGATTCGCGGCAATGTGGGGCGTATGCCCCCGGCGCATCGCCCGTTGTGAGCATGTCGCACTCGGCCGGACGAGCGGCGTGTCCGAAAAGGGATGTTTTGGGTCAGCAGTGTAGAACGGGAGATATGACGGCAATGATGGAAAATCTCCAGCTCCGACGTGGTTTCGCCGTCCCCACGTCGGGTGGTATGCAGTGACCCGTCCCCAGCAGGCGTGCGCCGACGCCGCCGCCACGCTCGACAAGGCCGCGGACGAGAACTTCCCCGTGGCTCCTTTCTTCCTGCCCCGCGCCTGGCGTGACGACCTGATGGCCGTCTACGGTTTCGCCCGCCTCGTCGACGACATCGGTGACCGCGACCTCGCCCCCGGCGGCGCCGACGCCCGCCACCTCGGCCTCGAATCAGGTCAGGGCGAGGACCGCCTCGCCGCGCTGGACGCCCTCGAAGCCGATCTCCACCGCGTCTTCTCGCCCACCGGTGACGGCCCGCGCCACCCCCTGATGCGCGCCCTGCGCCCCACCGTGCGGCGCTGCGCGCTCACCCCCGAGCCCTTCCTCGGGCTCCTCGAGGCCAACCGGCAGGACCAGAAGGTCCGCCGCTACGAGACCTACGGCGACCTGCTGGCCTACTGCGAGCTCTCCGCCAACCCCGTCGGCCGTCTCGTCCTGCAGATCACCGGCACCGCGAGCCCCGAACGGATCCGCCGCTCCGACGCCGTCTGTACCGCCCTCCAGATCGCCGAGCACCTCCAGGACGTGGCCGAGGACCTCGGCCGCGACCGGATCTACCTGCCCGCCGAGGACATGGCACGCTTCCGCGTCGGCGAGAGGGAACTGGCCGCACCGTCAGCCGGCTCGGCCGTACGCTCCCTGGTCGCGTTCGAGGCGGAGCGCGCCCGTGCGCTGCTCGACGAGGGCGTCCCCCTGGTGGGCAGCGTCCACGGCCGGCTCAAGCTGCTGCTCGCCGGATTCGTCGGCGGAGGGCGCGCAGCCCTCGGCGCGATCTCCGCCGCGGGCTTCGACGTACTGCCCGGACCGCCCAAGCCCACCGCGCCGCGACTGCTGCGCGAGGTGGGAGACGTCCTGCGAAGAGCGCACAGAGAGGGGTGAGCCGGACCGTGGAGGGACAGACGACGTACATGTCGGCACCGGTACAGGCCGCATACAGCTACTGCGAGGCCGTCACCGGACAGCAGGCCCGTAATTTCGCGTACGGCATCAGGCTGCTGCCGTACGAGAAGCGGCAGGCCATGTCGGCGCTGTACGCCTTCTCCCGTCGGGTCGACGACATCGGCGACGGCGAACTGGACCCGGAGACCAAGCACGTCCGCCTGGAGGAGACCCGGGGACTGCTCGGCCGCATCCGGGACGGCGCCGTCGACGAGGACGACACCGACCCGGTCGCGGTCGCGCTGGCCGACTCCACGCGCCGGTTCCCGCTGCCGCTCGGCGGCCTCGACGAGCTCATCGACGGCGTGCTGATGGACGTGAGGGGCGCGACGTACGAGACCTGGGACGACCTGAAGACGTACTGCCGCTGTGTCGCGGGCGCCATCGGGCGCCTCAGCCTGGGCGTCTTCGGCACGCAGCCGGGCGCCCCCGGCGCCGAGCGGGCTGCGGAGTACGCCGACACCCTCGGTCTCGCGCTCCAGCTGACCAACATCCTGCGTGACGTCCGCGAGGACGCCGGAAACGGGCGCACGTACCTGCCCGCCGACGACCTCGCCAAGTTCGGCTGCTCCGCCGGGTTCCACCGGGCCACACCGCCGCCGGGCTCCGACTTCGCCGGTCTGGTGCACTTCGAGGTACGGCGCGCCAGGGCCCTCTTCGCCGAGGGCTACCGGCTGTTGCCCATGCTCGACCGGCGCAGCGGCGCCTGCGTGGCCGCGATGGCCGGCATCTACCGCAGGCTCCTCGACCGGATCGAACGTGATCCCGAGGCGGTCCTGCGGGGCAGGGTCTCGCTGCCCGGCCACGAGAAGGCGTACGTTGCGGTGCGCGGACTGTCGGGCCTCGACGCGCGGTACATCTCACGCCGGACGGCCCGGGGGAGGGTCTCATGACGGCCTCGGACCGATGCCCGGAACGGGCAACCCCCGGGCGCCCCGGTGCGTCCCTGTCTGCGACGACGCGGCGTGTGCCGCCGACCGACGTGGCACGGCGAAGGGAGCGGGCATGAGCGGCCGGAGCCCCGCCAACTCCCGCGCGGTCGTCGTCGGCGGCGGGCTCGCGGGCGTCACCGCGGCCCTGCGTCTCGCCGACGCGGGACTCGACGTGAAGCTGCTCGAGGGCCGCCCCCGGCTCGGCGGACTCGCCTTCTCCTTCCGGCGCGGCGACCTGTCCGTCGACAACGGCCAGCACGTCTACCTGCGCTGCTGCACGGCCTACCGCTGGTTCCTCGACCGGATCGAGGGAGCCCACCTCGCCCCGCTGCAGGACCGGCTCGACGTGCCCGTGCTCGACGTCGGCAGGGCCGCCGGGCCCCGGCTCGGACGACTGCGCCGTACCGCGCTGCCCGTCCCGCTGCACCTGGCCGGCGGACTCGCCGCCTACCCGCACATCTCACTCGCGGAGAAGGCCGGCGTCGCCCGCGCCGCGCTGGCACTGGGCCGCCTCGATCCGGCCGACCCCGCGCTCGACGGCATCGACTTCGCCACCTGGCTGCGCCGTCAGGGGCAGTCGCAGCGCACCATCGAGGCCCTCTGGGACCTCGTCGGTGTCGCCACGCTCAACGCCACCGCGCCGAACGCCTCGGCGGCGCTCGCCGCGAAGGTCTTCAGGACGGGGCTCCTCTCGGAACCGGGCGCCGCCGACATCGGCTGGGCGGCCGTGCCGCTCGGGGACCTCCACGACACCCTCGCCCGCAAGGCACTCGAATCTGCGGGCGTGGAGATCCACCTGCGTTCCCGCGTCGACTCCCTCACGCGCACCGAGGACGGCCGCTGGTCGGTCGGGACCGACGGCGAACGCTTCGCCGCGGACACCGTCGTCCTCGCGGTGCCGCAGGGCGAAACCCACCGGCTGCTGCCCGACGGGGCGCTGGACGACCCGGGACGGCTGCTCGAACTGACCGACGCGCCCATCCTGAACGTCCACGTGGTCTACGACCGTAAGGTCCTGCGCAGGCCCTTCTTCGCCGCGCTCGGATCCCCGGTGCAATGGGTCTTCGACCGCACCGCGTCCTCCGGCCTCCAGGGGCACGGCCAGTACCTCGCGGTGTCCCAGTCCGCGGCACAGGACGAGATCGACCTGCCCGTCGCCGAACTGCGCCGCCGCTACGTACCCGAGCTGGAGCGGCTCCTGCCGGCGGCGCGGGGAGCCGGGATCCGCGACTTCTTCGTCACCCGCGAACGCACCGCGACCTTCGCGCCCACGCCGGGCGTGGGGCGGCTGAGACCGGGCACCCACACCCGCGCCCCCGGGCTGCACCTGGCGGGAGCGTGGACCGCCACCGGCTGGCCCGCGACGATGGAGGGCGCCGTCCGCAGCGGTTTCACCGCCGTGGACGCCGCGCTCGAGGCCCTCGGCAGGCCACACGAACATCCGCTGCAGGAGGCGGCATGAGCAGTACCACCGGAACAAGAGGAGAGTCTGTGACCCCGGCGAATCCGGCTTACGACACCGTGGCGGACCCCACGGACGTCACCGCGCTTCTGGAGCGTGGAAGGGCCCTGTCAGCGCCGGTGCTGCGAGCTGCCGTGGACCGGCTGGCGCCGCCCATGGACACCGTCGCGGCCTACCACTTCGGCTGGATCGACGCCCAGGGCCGTCCGGCCGAGGGCGACGGCGGCAAGGCCGTGCGTCCCGCGCTGGCCCTGCTGTCCGCGGAAGCGGCCGGCGCCCCGGCGGAGGCCGGGATCCCCGGAGCCGTGGCCGTCGAACTCGTGCACAACTTCTCGCTGCTGCACGACGATCTGATGGACGGCGACGAGCAGCGCCGTCACCGCGACACCGTGTGGAAGGTGCACGGCCCCGCCCAGGCGATCCTCGTCGGCGACGCGCTCTTCGCGCTGGCCAACGAGGTCCTGCTGGAGCTCGGCACCGTGGAGGCCGGCCGGGCTGCCCGCCGCCTCACCACGGCCAGCCGCAAGCTGATCGACGGCCAGGCCCAGGACATCTCGTACGAGCACCGCGAGCGGGTCACCGTCGAGGAGTGCCTGGAGATGGAGGGCAACAAGACGGGCGCCCTGCTCGCCTGCGCCGTCTCCATCGGCGCCGTGCTCGGCGGAGCCGACGACCGCACCGCCGACACCCTGGAGGCGTACGGCTACCACCTCGGCCTCGCCTTCCAGGCGGTCGACGACCTGCTCGGGATCTGGGGCGACCCCGAGTCCACGGGCAAGCAGACCTGGAGCGACCTGCGCCAGCGCAAGAAGTCGCTGCCCGTCGTCGCCGCGCTCGCCGCGGGCGGACCGGCCTCGGAGCGGCTCGGCGAGCTGCTCGCCGACGACGCCAAGAGCAGCGACTTCGACAGCTTCTCCGAAGAGGAGTTCGCCGCCCGCGCGGCACTCATCGAGGAGGCGGGCGGCCGCGAGTGGACCGCCCAGGAAGCCCGCCGTCAGCACGCGGTAGCCATCGAGGCGCTGCACGGCGTCGACATGCCGGAACGAGTGCGGGCGCAGCTCACCGAGCTCGCCGACTTCGTGGTCGTACGAAAGAGATGATCACCATCCAGATATGACTCGCAGTCGCCGGCGGGCGCCCCACGGGGCGCCCGCCGACGGAGACCCCAGCACAGCAGAGGACCAAACTGCACGAAGGGGAAGCCATGACAGCGACGACCGACGGAAGCACCGGGGCCGCGAACCTCCGCGCGGCAGCGGCGAGCGATCCGACCGAATCGACCAGTGCCGCGCCCGACATGATGGCCGTGGCGCGGCACGCCGCGGAGCGCTCGGTGGAGCACCTCCTCGGCAGGCAGGACGAGCAGGGCTGGTGGAAGGGCGACCTCGCCACCAACGTCACCATGGACGCGGAGGACCTGCTGCTCCGTCAGTTCCTGGGCATCCAGGACCCGGAGACCGTCAAGGCCGCGGCCCGCTTCATCCGGGGCGAGCAACTCGGCGACGGTACCTGGAACACCTTCTACGAGGGGCCTCCCGACCTCTCCGCCACCGTCGAGGCGTACGTCGCGCTGCGGCTGGCCGGGGACCGGCCCGACGACCCTCATATGATCCGCGCGGCCGGCTGGGTCAGGGAACAGGGCGGCATCGCGGAATCCCGGGTCTTCACCCGGATCTGGCTCGCGCTCTTCGGCTGGTGGAAGTGGGACGACCTGCCCGAGCTCCCGCCCGAGCTGATGTTCTTCCCCAAGTGGGTCCCGCTCAACATCTACGACTTCGGGTGCTGGGCCCGCCAGACCATCGTGCCGCTCACCATCGTGTCCGCGAAGCGGCCGGTACGCCCCGCCCCGTTCACCCTGGACGAGCTGCACACCGACCCGGCGTGCCCCAATCCGTCCAGGCCGACCGCTCCCGCCGCCAGCTGGGACGGGGTGTTCCAGCGGCTCGACAAGGCGCTGCACCTCTACCACAAGGTCGCCCCGCGCCGGCTGCGGCGCATCGCCATGAACGAGGCCGCCCGCTGGATCATCGAACGCCAGGAGAACGACGGCTGCTGGGGCGGCATCCAGCCTCCCGCCGTGTACTCCGTCATCGCCCTGCACCTGCTCGGCTACGACCTCGACCACCCGGTCATGCGGGCCGGGCTGGAGTCGCTGGACCGGTTCGCCGTATGGCGGGAGGACGGCGCCCGCATGATCGAGGCCTGCCAGTCCCCGGTCTGGGACACCTGCCTCGCCACCATCGCCCTCGCCGACGCGGGGGTGAGTCCCGACCACCCGGCGCTCGTGAGGGCGGCGGACTGGATGCTCGGCGAGGAGATCGTGCGGCCCGGCGACTGGGCGGTCCGCAAGCCCGGACTTGCCCCGGGCGGTTGGGCGTTCGAGTTCCACAACGTCAACTACCCCGACATCGACGACACCGCCGAGGTCGCTCTGGCGCTCCGCCGTGTCCGCCACCCGGACCCGGCCAGGGTCGACGCCGCCATCGAACGCGGGGTGCGCTGGAACCTCGGCATGCAGTCGCGCAACGGCGCCTGGGGTGCCTTCGACGCGGACAACACCAGCCCTTTCCCCAACCGGCTGCCGTTCTGCGACTTCGGCGAGGTCATCGACCCGCCGTCGGCCGACGTCACCGGACACGTCGTGGAGATGCTGGCCGTCGAGGGGCGGGCGCACGACCCCCGCACCCGGCGGGGCGTCGAGTGGCTGCTCGCCGAACAGGAGGCGAGCGGGGCGTGGTTCGGCCGGTGGGGCGTCAACTACATCTACGGAACGGGCTCCGTGGTGCCCGCGCTGATCGCGGCCGGCCTGCCCGCCGCGCACCCCTCGGTGCGCAGGGCCGTCGACTGGCTGAGATCCGTGCAGAACGACGACGGCGGGTGGGGCGAGGACCTGCGCTCCTACCGTGAGGAGAAGTGGATCGGCCACGGCAGCTCGACCGCCTCACAGACCGGCTGGGCGCTTCTCGCCCTGCTGGCCGCGGGGGAGCGGGAGACCAGGTCCGTCGAGCGGGGAGTCGCCTGGCTGGCCGCGACGCAGCAGGCCGACGGCTCCTGGGACGAACCCCATTTCACCGGGACCGGGTTCCCCTGGGACTTCTCCATCAACTACCACCTCTACCGCCAGGTGTTCCCCCTGACGGCCCTCGGCCGGTACGTCTACGGCGACCCCTTCGCGACCGCCACCGCCATCGGCGCCGGCACCGGCAAGGGGGCCTGAACCGATGGGTGGCGCCGAGGTGCCGCCCGGTCCCACCACACCGCTGCTGATCGCCTGCGCGCTCGGCATCGAGCGCTTCGCCCTGCGGACCGGCAGGAGGGGCGGCGAACCGGGCCCCGGCCCCGTGAGCATCATCAGGTCCGGGATGGGACCCCGGGCCGCGGAGAGCGCCGTCCGCCAGGCGCTGGGACGGCCCGGGGCCGGTGGCACCGCGGTCATCGCCTCGGGCTTCTGTGCCGGGCTTGAGCCGGGCATGCACCCGGGGGACCTCGTGGTGGCCGAGGAGACCCGGGACGCCGGTGGCACCACCGCCTGCACCGGAACCGGGCTGCTGGTCGACGCACTGGTCAGGGCGGTGCCCGGCCGCACCGTCCACACCGGCCCGTTGACCGGCTCCGGACACGTCGTCCGGGGCGCCGAGCGGGCCGGGCTCCGGGCCGCCGGTGCCGTCGCGGTGGACATGGAGTCCGCGGCCACGCTGCGCACCGCGGTCCGGACGGGCCCACGCCCGGTTGCGGCCGTACGGGTGGTCGTGGACGCTCCAGAGCATGAGCTCGTCCGTATCGGCACGGTCCGCGGTGGAATATCGGCATTCCGCGTTCTTCGTGCCGTCCTTCCGGCTTTCCATGAATGGCACCGATCTTTGCTGCTCCCCAGGAGGTGAGCCCAGATGGCCATGCCGCTTCGCCAGTCCATCAAGGTTGCGACGTATCTCTTCGAACAGAAGCTCCGCAAGCGCGAGAAGTTCCCGCTGATCGTCGAGCTGGAACCCTTGTTCGCCTGCAATCTGGCGTGCGAGGGCTGCGGCAAGATCCAGCACCCGGCCGGAGTGCTCAAGCAGCGCATGCCGGTCGCGCAGGCCGTCGGCGCGGTGCTGGAATCGGGCGCCCCGATGGTGTCCATCGCCGGTGGCGAACCGCTGATGCACCCGCAGATCGACGAGATCGTGCGTCAGCTGGTGGCCAGGAAGAAGTACGTCTTCCTCTGCACCAACGCCATGCTGATGCGGAAGAAGCTGGAGAAGTTCACCCCGTCGCCCTACTTCGCCTTCGCCGTGCACATCGACGGACTGCGCGAGCGGCACGACGAGTCGGTGGCCAAGGAAGGGGTCTTCGACGAGGCGGTGGAGGCCATGAAGGAGGCCAAGCGGCGCGGCTTCCGGGTCACCACCAACTCCACCTTCTTCAACACGGACACCCCGCAGACCGTCATCGAGGTCCTCAACTACCTCAACGACGAACTCAAGGTGGACGAGATGATGATCTCTCCCGCCTACGCCTACGAGAAGGCGCCGGACCAGGAACACTTCCTGGGGGTCGAGCAGACCCGCGAGCTCTTCAAGAAGTCCTTCGCGGGCGGCAACCGCGGCCGGTGGAGGCTCAACCACTCCCCGCTCTTCCTCGACTTCCTCGAGGGCAAGGCCGACTTCCCGTGCACGGCCTGGGCGATCCCCAACTACTCGCTCTTCGGATGGCAGCGGCCCTGCTACCTGATGAGCGACGGCTACGTCCCCACCTACCGGGAGCTCATCGAGGACACCGACTGGGACAAGTACGGCCGGGGCAAGGACCCGCGCTGCGCCAACTGCATGGCGCACTGCGGGTACGAACCCACGGCGGTGCTCGCCACCATGGGGTCGCTGAAGGAGTCCCTGCGAGCGGCGCGGGAGACCGTCGGCGGGGGCCGCTGACAACACGAGCGAGCCGGAGCCGGCCGCACCGGGACCTCCCCGGTCCGGCCGCCCGCGCCGCCCCCGGCGGCCCTCGCCGGTTCCTCGCCCGTGGCGGCCGCGGTGAGGCGCTCGCCGGGGCCGGGCTCACGCCGGAGACCGCAGGCCGCGCCGGAGCGCCGCACGGGGGACGGGAGGGCGCCGCATGCCGAAGGAGAGCGGGACGTGAAGGACCGATCGCAGGGGTTCGACCTGGCACGGCTCATCGAGGAACGGGGGGCCGAGCGCTACGAACTGCACACCCGGCACCTGAACCACCAGCTGCCACGGATGCTCCACACCCTCGGATTCGACAAGGTCTACGAACGGGCCGAAGGCGCGTACTTCTGGGACGCGGACGGCAACGACTACCTCGACATGCTCGCCGGCTTCGGCGTGATGGGTCTCGGCAGGCACCATCCCGTCGTACGCCGGGCGCTCCACGACGTCCTGGACGCCTCGCTGGCCGACCTCACCCGTTTCGACTGCCAGCCACTGCCCGGACTGCTGGCCGAGAAGCTGCTCGCCCACAGCCCGCACCTGGACCGGGTGTTCTTCGGCAACAGCGGTACCGAAGCGGTCGAGACCGCCCTGAAGTTCGCCCGGTACGCCACGGGCAAGCCACGGATCCTCTACTGCGACCACGCCTTCCACGGGCTCACGGCCGGCTCGCTCTCCGTCAACGGTGAGCGCGGCTTCCGGGACGGGTTCGCGCCCCTGCTGCCCGACACGGCCATCGCGCTCGGCGACCTGGACGCGCTGCGACGCGAGCTGAAGCGCGGCGACGTGGCCGGGCTCGTCGTCGAACCGATCCAGGGCAAGGGCGTCCACGCCTCACCACCCGGCTTCCTGCGGGAGGCGCAGGACCTGCTGCACCGGCACAAGGCCGTTCTCGTCGTGGACGAGGTGCAGACCGGGCTGGGCAGGACCGGAGACTTCTACGCGTACCAGCACGAGGAGGGGGTCGAGCCCGACCTGCTCTGCGTCGCCAAGGCGCTGTCCGGCGGCTACGTGCCGGTCGGCGCCACGATCGGGAAGGACTGGATCTTCAAGCGCGTCTACTCGTCCATGGACCGGGTCCTCGTCCACTCGGCGAGCTTCGGCTCCAACGCACAGGCCATGGCGGCGGGACTGGCCGTCCTGGCCGTGATGGAGGACGAGGAGACCGTCGCGAACGCCCGTCGCACCGGTGACCTGCTGCGCGAACGCCTCGCCGCGCTCGTCGGGCGCTACGAACTGCTGCACGAGGTCCGCGGACGAGGACTCATGATCGGCATCGAGTTCGGCCGGCCCTCCTCCCTCAGGCTCCGCAGCCGGTGGGCGATGCTGCAGGCCGCCCGCAAGGGGCTCTTCGCACAGATGGTCGTGGTGCCGCTGCTGCAGAAGCACCGCATCCTCACCCAGGTCTCCGGCGACCACCTGGAGGTGATCAAGCTGATCCCGCCGCTGGTCATCGGGGAGCCGGAGGTCGACCGCTTCGTGACCGCGTTCACCGCCGTCATGGACGACGCGCACAGCGGGGGCGGGCTGGTGTGGGACTTCGGCCGGACACTGGTCAAACAGGCGGTCGCCAACCGCTGAGAATTTTGCCCCGGAGGCAAGTTATTTGCCTCCGGGGAAAGGTGCTGGCTCAATGGAGGAATGAATCCTCCTGACGGCGGGAGTACCGACGAACTTCCCGGGATCGCGCCGCGCCTGCGCGATCTGCGCCGCAACCGTGGGCTCACCCTGGAGGCCGCGGCCGGGCGTGCCGGCCTGTCCCCGGCCCACCTCTCCCGGCTGGAAACCGGCCGCAGGCAGCCTTCGCTGCCGATGCTGCTGGGCCTCGCCCGGGTCTACGGTACGACGGTCTCCGAGCTCCTGGGCGAGATGCCGCCCGAACGTGACGCGATCGTCCGCGGCGGCCCGCTCGAGGGGGCGGGCGGGGAAGGCGGCGGCTGGCTCTACCGCCAGGCCGGCGGCTCAGGCCGTGCCATGCAGGCGCTGCGGGTGCGGGTCCCCTACGGCACCGAGGGCGACCTCGTCCGCGTCCATCCCGGAGAGGAGTGGCTGTACGTCCTCGACGGCCGGCTGCGCGTCGTGCTCGGGGAGACCGTGCACGACCTCGACCCGGGTGACAGCGCGCACTTCGACTCACTCACCCCGCACCGGATCGCGGCGCTCGACATCGGTGGGGCGCGCCTGCTGTTCGTCCACACGCTGCTGCAGAGTCCGACCGCGGAGCTCTGCCTCGGCGGCGGGGCCCACCGGCTCTGATCCGGCAGGCCCCGCACCGTGCGATTCCTTCGTCACGCCGACCGCCACCCCGACCGCCACCCCGACCGGCAGGCCGGGAGAGAGGACTGACATGTCCGATTCGGAGCACTACGACCCGCTCACCCCGCGCCGGCAGAAGAGCGCGGACACCCAGGAGCGGCGGATGCCCCGAGGTGTCGTGATCCGGCTCTTCGCCTACCTGGTGGCCGGCCATGTCATCGCGGCCTTCCTCTTCCTCCTCTTCACGGTCGCCGGTAAGGGCTGAGCCCCGGCGTCACGCGTCCTCGACGAGCCGCTCGCGCAGCCTCGCGCGGGTCTCCGGGCCGATCTTCAGCCCTTCGGTGAGGTAGCGGTCCGTGCTGCCCCAGATCTCCTCGATGGTCGAGAACGCCGCGGCCAGGTACTCGGCCTCCGCGCCGAAGAGCGGATCGAGCAGTTCCAGCACCTCGTCGGACATTCCCGCCGACGAGGTGTCGCTGCGCCGGATCCGGTAGCGGCGGTGCGCGTCGTTCGACTTGAGGTAGTCGGCCTCGATGGCCTCCTTCTCGACGCCGACCGCCAGCAGGGAGACCGCGATCGAGAGGCCCGCACGGTCCTTGCCCGCCGCGCAGTGCATCAGGGCCGGCACGCTGTCCTCCGCCAGCGCGTGGAGCACGCGGCTGTGTTCGGCGGTGCGGTCCTTGATGATCGAGCGGTACGAGGCGACCATCCGTTCCGTGCCCTTGCCGTCCGCCAGGATCGAGCGCAGCTGCTGGATGTTCCCGTCACGCACCAGCCGCCAGAACTCCGCCCCGTCCGCCGGGTCCGAAAGGGGAATGCTCACATTCCGGACGCCGGGCAGTTCCACGTCGAGGCCGTCCAGCTTGTGGTCGGCGGCATTGCGGAAGTCGAAGATCGTGTGCAGGCCGAGCCCGGCGAGGAACGCGGCATCGGTCGCGGTGGCGTGCGCGAGGTGACCGCTGCGGTAGAGGCGCCCGTAGCGCACGGTGCGGCCGTCCACGGTCGGAAGCCCGCCGACGTCGCGGAAGTTGCGGACGCCGGTCAGGTCGACGTCCTTGGGTCCGTGGCCGGCCGGCGGGACCTCTGGCAGCTGCGTCACAAGGGCTCCTGGGGTGTCGGGCGTCGGCGCCGCTCGCCGACGGGGCACGCTCGCGACGATACGACATGGCTGCATCGGGCAACCGTCTCGGTCGTGGCGGCCGGGGTAGCGCGGAGGCGACCGGCGGCAACATGTCCGTATTGATGCATTTAGCAGAACATGCCCCGCTTGTACGGGAGATGGAGTGAGGTGGGTGAGCGGGATCATATCCGTGACGGTGTGTGGTGAACGCGCCGACGGGTATTCCGGACCCCGCGCGGAAAGCCAAGATCCGTAATCCACGCAGTGTGACGGGAATTCCGCGAAGGAAATGAAGCGAGTATTCCGGTTCCCGGCCGGCGGCTTGTTCGCGGCGTCCCGGCTCGCTTACGGTCACCATCAATCCGGACGGAACGCCTAATCCTGCCGCCGCCCGGAATCCGCACCGACTCACGTGTGGCAGGAGCGGGGGAACCAGGTAGGCCGCCGTCCGGAGCGATCCGGCACGGCTAGGGGTCAAGTCGCGATTCACGCGGCCGGACATCTCCAGTCCGAACCCGACAGCTCACCTCGCAGGCGCCGGAGAGGAAATCCCCCATGCCCGCAAAAGGCAAGCACCGTCGTACGAAGACCGGCCCGATCTCCCGAGGCGTCCTTGCCGCGGGTACCGGTGGCGCCGTTCTCGCCCTCCCGCTGATCGGCGCCACCGGCGCCCACGCCGCCGAGCAGGCGGCACCGGCCAAGCCCGTCGCCGCCCAGAGCGCTCCCGCCGCGGCGGCTAAGGGTTCCCCGAAGACCTACTCCGTGGTCTCCGGCGACTACCTGGCCAAGATCGCGGCCGACTACAAGGTCAAGGGCGGCTGGCAGAAGCTGTACAAGGACAACCGTGACGTCGTCGGCGGGAACCCGAGCCTGATCCTCCCGGGCATGAAGCTGACGCTCGGCGCCAAGGCGTCCGGCCCCGCGGAGGCCGCGCCCTCCAAGGCCGCCCCGTCCACGGCGAAGAAGTCCGCCCCGGCCGAGAAGGCGGCGGCTCCGGCCCAGGAGGCCGCCGCGAAGACCACCGGCTCCGGCGCGTCGGAGAGCACCTCCTCCGGCTGGACCGCACCGGTCGAGAACGCCAACGTCACCACCCAGTACCGCGCCTCCGGCGCCAGCTGGTCCAGCGGCTACCACACCGGCTCCGACTTCCAGGCCGCCTCCGGCACCAGCGTCCGGTCCATCGGCGAGGGCACCGTGGTCTCCGCCGGCTGGAGCGGCTCGTACGGCAACGAGGTCGTCATCCAGCACAGCGACGGCATGTACTCGCAGTACGCCCACCTGTCCTCGCTCGAGGTGACGACCGGTCAGACCGTCACCGGCGGTCAGCAGATCGGCCTCTCCGGCTCCACCGGCAACTCCACCGGCCCGCACCTCCACTTCGAGGTCCGGACCGGCCCGAGCTACGGCTCGGACGTCGACCCGATCGCCTACCTGCGTTCGCACGGCGTGTCCATCTGAGGGCACACCACCTGAGGGCCGGAGGAGGGGCGGTGCGCCGAGGCGCACCGCCCCTCCCCTTATTCCTGCTTTACCAAAAACTGACCGGGTGGTCTTTCTCACCACCCGTCAACCCCTTATTACGGTCGCGTAGGTCACATTCGAAGGTGCAAGATAAGCCCTTGTGGCAGACGATTCGAGAAACAACATACGAGGCATCATCGGGTCGTACGCGGCGATTGGCGACAGCTTCACCGAGGGCGTCGGCGACCCCGGCCCCGGCGGGACCCTCGTCGGCTGGGCCGACCGGTTCGCGGTTATTCTCGCGGACCAGCTTCCGGTCCCCGACGCGATGGTCGGCCCCGTGGACGACCCGCACGGGTATTTCCGGTACGCCAATCTCGCCGTACGCGGACGCCTCCTCGACCAGATAGTCGAGGAACAGGTCCCCCGCGCCAAGGAGCTGGCACCTGATCTGGTGAGCTTCTGCGCGGGCGGCAACGACATCCTCCGTCCCGGCTCCGACCCGGACGACGTGGCCGAACGCTTCGAGCGCGCGGTGGCCGACCTGACGCGATCGGTCGGTACCGTCATGGTCACCACCGGCTTCGACACCCGTGGGATCCCCGTCCTCAAGCACCTCCGGGGCAAGATCGCCATGTACACCGCGCACGTCCGGTCCATCGCCGACCGCTACGACTGCCCGGTGCTGGACCTGTGGTCCCTGCGGTCCGTGCAGGACAGGCGGGCCTGGGACAACGACCGGCTCCACCTCTCGGCCGAGGGGCACACCCGCGTGGCGCTGCGCGCCGCCCAGGTCCTCGGCCTCGACGTGCCGGCCGACCCCGACCAGGTGTGGCCCCCGCAGGCGCAGCGCGGGGCGCTCGAGGTGCGGCGCGACGACATCCAGTGGGCGCGCGAGTACCTCGTCCCGTGGATCGGCCGCCGGCTGCGCGGGGAGTCCTCGGGTGACCACGTCGCGGCCAAGCGCCCCGACCTGCTGCCGCTCTGACCGCGCGGCACCCGACGCCTCGTCGGGCCCCCGCCCCGGAGTCGTGTCCGCAGCCGTTCAGCGGCTGACGAACGGGAGCGGGCGCCGCGACGGGCCCGGTGACACGGGCCCGTCCGGAGCGGACGCCCGTGCCGGGCCGGCGGGCGGGGGCGTGCAGGCCGGCGCCGGTGCCGGGCCCGGGGGCATCCGTACCGGATCGGCGGGTATCCGCTCCAGCACTCCGCCCGCGAAGACGTCGTACAGGGGCAGCGTCTCCAGGTGCACATAGCCGATGTGGCAGTCGCAGACGTCGAGCGGGCAACCGCGCGGGCCGAGTGCGTCCCGGTAGCTGCCGTCGTAGAGATTTCCCAGCTCGGCACGGACGAAGTGGCAGCGGCGCACCGTCCCGTCGCCGTCCACCGAGACGACCGACTCGCCGGTCCGGCAGGGCAGCCCGGCCGAGCGGTGCGGGTGCCTGCTGTAGGGGAACAGCGGGTCCAGGGCGGTCCAGCGGTTCGCCTGCTCGTCCGTGTAGGTGTGCCCCTCGGCGGCGTTGACCCAGAGGTACACCTCGGGCGGCAGTGCGGAACGCAGACGGCGGGCCTCCTCCAGGTGTTCGTCGAGACCGACGATGCCGACGCTGTGACGCACCCCGAGGGCCGTGAGCTCCCGGCACCGGGCGAGGAACCGCTCGTACGGCGTCTGGCCGGGGTGGTAGGTGCACCACAGGGCGACCTTGTCGCGGTCCGCCTCGGCCAGCCAGCCGGTGCGGCCACTGAGGTTGGTCTGGATGGCGACCCTGCCGACATGAGGCAGCAGGGACATCTCGACCAGTGCCCTCCTGTACCAGGACCGGACCAGGCCCTCCCCCCACGGGGTGAAGAGCACGGACAGCCGGTCACCGGTCTGTGCGGCGGCCCACGCGGTGAACCGCTCCAGGGCCGCCCGGTCCCCCCGCAACTGCTCCCCGGTGTCCCGCCGCTTGGCGAACGGGCAGTAGGGGCAGTCGTAGTCGCACGAGGCCAGCGGCCCCCTGTAGAGAATGGTCAGTTCCGTGTTCACGGGGCGGCTCACTTCGCCTCGTACGCGGCCATCGCGGCCCGGACCGCCGGGGAGAACAGCTCGGGGCCGAGCGCGTCGGAGTGGGCCAGGCCCTCGGGGGAGAGACGCAGCAGGCCGGAGGCCGCCGGACCGCCGGCCGGAGAACGGCCGGACGCCGAGCGCGCGGACGGCGAGCCGCCGTCCGCCGGATCGGCCAGCCAGCCCCGCGCGGCGAACCGTTCCAACTCGGCCGGGAAGTCCTCGTACGGATCCGACCCGAAGCGCTCGCGGTACTCGGCGGAGCGCATGCCCTCGGCCTGGAGCAGCGACTGCAGCAGATGCCGGCGGCGTGCCTCCTCACCGTCGACGTACCGGCCGACCTCCGCCCGGGAGAAGTCCGTGGTGGTGGTGAAGCCGTCGATGATGCCCCGGATCTCGCGCATCTCCACCGCGTAGTCGAAGGAGTAGTGCAAGGAGGAGGTGTACGAGCGTGCCCCGCAGCCGAGCCCGATCATGCCGTCGGTCTGGCAGGCGTAGTCGTCAGGACCTGCGGGCGGTGCGTCCGCACGGCGGAACATCCGCATCGACACCTGCTCGTACCCATGGGCCAGCAGGTGGTCACGGCCCGCCCGGTACAGCCGCAGCCGCTGGTCGTCCCATGCGGCGTCGGGACCCCCCGCCTCCTGCGCCGCCGCCCCCAGCCGCCCGAGGCCGGTCAGCGGGCGCACGTACAACGGATAGAGGTAGAGCTCCTCCGGACTCCAGGCCAGGGCGGCGTCCAGCGAGGTGCGCCAGGTGTCCTCGGTCTGCCCCTCGATGCCGTAGATCAGGTCGATGTTGAGGACCGGGATGCCGGCCTCACGGATCCTGCCGAGCGCCGCCTCCACCTCGGAGCGGTGCTGCGGGCGGACCGCGGCCCTGGCCTCCGCGTCGACGAAGCTCTGCACGCCGATGCTGACGCGGGTGGTGCCCCGGTCGGCGAGGACGGCGAGCCGGTCGGCCGTCGCCGTCGAGGGGGACGTCTCGACCGACAGCGGCACGGCGCTCAGGTCGGCGCCCATCCGCTTCTCCGCGATGTCGCAGAGACGCTCCAGCTCGCCGGCGGTGAGGAAGGTGGGCGTACCGCCACCGAACGCCGCGGAGGTGAAGCGCACCGGTGCGTCGTCGCCCAGCGCGTCGCGGACCGCGGTGGCCTGCCGGTCGAGCGCGTCGAGATAGCGCGTCGTCAGCTCGTCGGGGGCGCCGATCCGGGTGAACAGATTGCAGAAACCGCAGCGGACCTCGCAGAACGGTATGTGGAGATAGAGGGAGAGCGTGTCCTTGCGCTCCGTCGCCCAGAGGTCGCTGAGCAGCGGACGGCCTCCGGGCCGGCCTGCGAGCGGGCGGTAGGCGGTCTTGTGCGGATAGGCGTAGACGTAACTGCGGTACGGGCTGGTGCCGAGCGTGGTGCCGGTCATCGGGACGCCCCCTGTTCGAGGAAGAAGTGGGCATAGGGCACGGTCCACACGGCTTCGTGACCGATCCGGTGACCGGTGTAACCGTCGTCGCCGTACGCCGTGCCGTGGTCGGAGCAGACGATGGCGAAGCACCTGCGGCGACTGCTCGCGGCCGCGAAGAGACGTCCGATGTGCCGGTCCACGTACTCCAGGGCAGCGGCGTGGGTGGCCCTGGAGTCCCCGGCGCCGGCGGTGGCGCCGGGCGTGTGGAACCAGTTGGGCTGGTGAAGGGCCGACACGTTGACGAAGAGGAACAGGCGCTGCGCGGCCGGGAGTTCCGCGACCACCTGTTCGGCGCGCGAGACCTGCGCCTCGAAGGACGTCGGAGAGGCGACGCCGAACTCCGGCTCCCAGTGGCTCTCCTGGAACATGGCGGGAAGCACCGAACCGAGCGGGGGGCGGCGGTTGAAGAACCCCACGCCACCGATGCACACCGTGCGATAGCCCACCTCGGCGAGACCGGAGAGGAGATCGGGGGACTCGTGGACGAAGGTGCCGTCCGCGGTCGACTCGCTGCCCGCGAATCTGGCGGCGAACAGCCTCGGATGGGGGCCTGGCGCGGCCGGTGTCGGCAGGAAGCCGGCGAAGATCGCCTGATGGGAGGCGTAGGTGAAGCTGCCCGGCGCGTGCCTCTTCTCCCAGGCGCCGCCGGGCAGATGCCGGGCGAGATGGGGGATGCGCCCGGCCGCGGCGAGTTCCTCGGCCACATCGAAGCGCAGGGTGTCCAGGGTGACGAGCAGCAGATCGTGGCTGCCCACGATCGCGTTCATGTCGGGGTTCGGGTGCTGTGTACCGCGGATCGCGGAATCAGGGTCTGTCGATGGCACGGTCGTTCCTTGCTCGGTTCTCGGTCGTCGTGCCGGTGCGCCGGCGGTCGTCGGTCGTCGTGCCGCTCCTCCCGCGGCCGTCGTCCGCGGGGCGGGTGGCGCGGCGGTCCTTGTGCGTGGAGCCGGTCACCGGCCTTCGCCGCCCGTCCTGCCGGCCGCCCCGCCGGCCCCGCCCGGCAGGACGGGGTGGGCGGACGCCGCCAGTACGGCCGCTACCTGCGTGCCGTAGGTGTCGAGCCCTTCCGCGCCGCTGCCCGGCAGGCCGGTCAGGCGCGGCAGGAGGTCACCGAAGGCGTTCACCTCGCCGACGGCGAAGCGGCGCCAGCCGGTCGCGGGCAGCAGATCCACGCCCACGCACAGCGTGTCCGGGAAGCAGGCCGCGGCCCGTTCGCACACGGCCAGGGCGGCGCTCCAACTGCCGCCCGCCGCCTCGACGGCGGCCCGTACCCCGTCGAGATCACCGCGGGTGCCACCCAGGTGCAGATTGGTCATGGGGGAGCGGCTGGTCCGTACGACGGCGTGGGTCGCCCGCCCCGCGACCACCACGACCCGCAGGTCGGCGGCACGCCCCCGCTGGGACGCCTTGGGCAGCCAGCGCTCGATGTGCAGACCGTCCGGTGCCAGGGCGTCGACCAGTGCCGCCACCTCCCGCTCCGTCGTGCAGCGCCGCACCCGCAGCGAGTTGAACAGCCGGCCCTCCTCGTCCCGCTCCACCGATGTGGCCGCCCGTATCCTTCCCGGGCCGGCCGTCTCCAGGGCCATCACCCCGGAGGCGGAGGAACCGTGCGCGGGCTTCACGAACACCCGTGGCATCCGATGCTCCGACATCAGCCGGCGCACGTCCGCCCACCCCCGCACGGGGTCCCCGTCGGGTCCCGAGGTGGGGGAGTCCGGCACAGGTACCCCCGCGGTGTCCAGCACCCCGTGGCAGAGCCGCTTGTCGAACATCACCGCGATGTCCTGGGGACCGTCCAGGAGCACCGCACCCGCCGCGGCGGCGGTCCGTGCCACGTCCCGGACGGCCGAGGTGAAGCGCGCGTACCAGCGGGCCAAGCCCTCGACCCTCGTCGGGTCGTCGCCCCCGCGCAGCAGCATGTCCACCTCGGGGTCCTCACCGGGCGAGTCGACGCGCACGGTCTCCCCGGGGAGGAAGAACGCCTCCCCGCGCAGGACCTCCGGCCAGGACACCGTGCGCGCGGCGGGCAGCCCGGCGGCGCGCACGGCGTCCTGGAAGAGGCCGACCCTGCGGTTGGCCGGGATGCCGACGACCGCGAGGCGTGGCCTCCCGCTATTCGCTGACGGCGACATAGCGGGCCTCGTCGTCCTCGTCGTCCCAGCGGTCCCCCTGGTCGAGACGGACCTGGACGCCCGACCGGGCGCCGAGTTCCTCGATGCGGGCGACGAACGGATCCGAGAGGAAGTGGTGGTGCAGATCCAGGACCGACAGATGGGTCAGCGGCTGGCCGTCCAGCAGGGCCTGTGCTCCGGAGTCACCGAGCGTGCCCATCGAGAGGGACAGCGACTCCAGTCGGGCGACCACCGGTGCCGAGGCGACGGCAGCGGCGATCTCGTCCTGGATCTCGCTGTTCTGCAGTCCGAGATGACGCAGACGCGGGAGCGCGGCCCCGGAGAGCACGGGCGCCAGATCCGCCACCGTGGTGTCACCGCCGTACCACTCGGAGCCGAACCAGAGCTCCAGGTGTTCCAGGGCGGGCAGTCCGGACGCGCCGACCGCGCGGACGACGTGCCCGGGCAGTCCGCCCGACTCGAAACGGAGCGTCCTCAGCGCCTGATGGCGCACCGGTCGCAGCTGGAGGCTCCCCTCTCCCGGTGCTCCGTCGCCGCAGCCGCGTACGCCGAACTCCTCCAGGAGCGGGAGAGCTTCCAGCACCGGAGTGATGTCGCACAGCTGCAGCCAGGACAACTCGCACTCCTCGCTCTCCACATCGCCGAGGAACAGCGCCCGCAGGGCCGGGAAGCGGTGTGCGTCGGCGACGATCGCGTCGACGACCGGTGAGAGGGAGGTGTAGTCCCCGTCCCACCAGGGGCCGATGAGCAGCGCCCGGACCCCGGTGGTGTCGACCTCGTCGAGGAAGCGCCCCCAGACGTCCTCGAACGGCAGCTCGTACGGATAGCAGTCGAGCCGCCATGCCACCGAGCCGGCGGCGGGCGGTGCCGTCGGATCGGTGGGGGAGGGTGGCTGCAGGGTGTGGACCGGCAGGCCGTGGAAGCTGTCGTGGTGCGTGATGTCGGTCATCGCGCCGTCACTCCGCGACCGCGGTGTAGCGGCCCTCGGGGCCGAGGCCGTCCCACGGCTCGGAGCGCCCGGACAGGTCGACCGACACGCCGTGCGGCTCCAGGGCCTCCGCCACGCGGCGTTCCATCGGCTCGGTGAGGAAGTGGTGGTGCAGGTCGAGCGAGGTGAGGTGGGTGAGGGGCTGGCCCTCGAGCAGCGCGGCAGCGCCCTCGTCGCCCAGCGTGCCGTTCGACAGATCGAGTGTGCGGAGCTGCGCGACGACCGGCGCCGAAGCGATCGCCGAGGCTATCTCGTTCTGCAGCTCGCTGTTGCGCAGGCCGAGATGGCTCAGTCGTGGGAAGCGGGTACCCGCGAGCAGCGGTGCCAGGTCCGGGACGACCACGTCGCCGCCGTACGAGGAGACCCCGAGCCAGAGATCCAGGCTTTCCAGTGCGGGGAGCTCGCTGTCCAGCACGCCGCGCAGCGCCTCCGCGGGCAGTCCTCCGCTCTCGATGACGAGCCCGCGCAGGGAGTCGTGCTTGACCGGGGGGAAGGTCAGGCCGGTGCCGCCCCGCACACCGAGATGGGTCAGCTGCGGGAAGGCGGTGAGCAGCGCCGTGACGTCCGACTGCTCGATCCAGGAGATCTCTGCCTCCTCCGCCACCAGGTCCCCGACGAAGACCGCCCTGAGCGAGGTCAGCCGGTCGGCCGCGGCGACGACGAGACCGATGGGGTAGGCCGAGGTCTCCTCGTACGACTCCCCCCACTGGCCGATGATCAGAGCCTCCACACCTGACGGGTCGACGGCTTCGAGGAAGGCTTCGAACTCGGCCTCCCAGGCGACGTCCCCGTCGTACGGATCGACGGATACGCGCCAGGCCACGGCACCGGCCGGGGGACGCGTGGCCTCTTCGGCCTCGCGCTGGAATTCGACGGCCGGAAGGCCGAGCAACTCGTGCAGACGGTCCGCGTCGGACATGGCACTGAGCTCCTGATACTCGAGGCGACTGATGTCCGCAAGGTTTATCAAGCGCCACTGACAACGGGACGACCGGCCCCGGACCGCCGAGGATCCGGCGCCGAAGGAGTGGGACGGCAACCCGTACGCCCGGGGGCGGGTAAGGAAACCCGTACGTCCGGGGAGGCGGTACGCACACCCGTACGGGACCGGCCCCTTGCTCAGCCCTGTCCGTCACCGGCCTGCTGGATCCGTCGCCGGCCACCGCGTTGTCAGACCCCTCTCGTAGCGTCTTCCCTGTCGCCGGCACAGCGTGTGCCGGGACGGAGGGGAGACGTCTGTGTACCGGCAGGGCGACGTGCTGATGATGGCGCTGGAGGAGTCGGAGGTGCCCCGGCACTTCCTCGACGCACCGGGCGAACCGCGCGACGGCCGGGGGAGGATGGTCCTGGCGCTGGGCGAGGTCACCGGGCACGCGCACGCCGTGCAGGGGCCCGGCCGACTGCTGAGGGAGGCCGGGCCCTTCGGCCCGATGCTGCTCCATCTCCCCGAGGGAGGGCGCGTGGTCCACGAGGAGCACGCCGCGATAGCGCTTCCCCAGGGATGGTTCCGCGTCGTGCGGCAGCGCGAGTACGCCCCGGGCGCGGTCCGCATCGTCGCGGACTGAACATCCCGCGGTGCGCGGTGGGGCCGATGCCTCGTGGCCGACGACGGCCCGGTGGGTGCGGCCCGGTGAGGTGGGGTCGACAACAGTGACAGGGGACGGGGAATACCGATGCAGTTCGTGAACACATGGCGTGCCGTGGCGGCGGCGACGGGCAGGGCCGACCGGGGAGCGGCGGAGGCCGGGGTGCGGCTCGCCTACCGAGCCGCGGGGCTCGCGGAGCCGGAACGCGTCATCTGGGCGGATTCGCCCAAGGCGGCCGTCGAGGTGGTGGAGAAACTGACCGGGGCGGGGCGCTCGGTGCGTGAGGAGGTCCGCACCCGTCCATGGGCGGAGGAACGGCGCCGCCTGTACGACGAGTTGGGCCCGGCCGGATGGTCCGCCCTGTGGTCCGCCACCGGGGCACAACTGTGGGAGACGACGGCCGCCCTCGCCGAGCGGATACGGACGGGAGTGGTCGCCGAGCTCGCCGCACGGCCCGAGGACGAGTCCTCCATCCGGCTCGTGCTGCTCGACGCGGTCCTCGGCCAGCACGACGCTGCCTGGCTCGCGGCGTTCGACGGCCGCGGCGACCGGCTGACCGGACTGGCGGAGGTCGCCAGGAACGCCGGGTGGTGGTGGCCCTACGAGCACGCCGTGGTGATCGTCGAGCGACCCGAGGCGCTTCACCGGGACGAGGCGGGACGGCTCGACCGGGCCGACGGACCCGCCCTCGCCTACCCGGACGGATTCGCCCTGTACGCCTGGCGGGGCATGCCCGTGCCGGCCGAGTTCCTCGACGGCCTGGCGAGCCTGACCCCCGACCGCATACGCGCCGAGGAGAACGCCGAACTCCGTCGCGTGATGCTCGAGTACTACGGCTACGACCGCTATCTCGCGGAGTCGGGCGCGGAGCCGGTGCACCGCGACGAGACCGGAATCCTGTGGCGCATCGCGATGGCGGGGGACGAGGACGTCGTCATGGTCGAGGTCGTCAACTCCACCCCCGAGCCCGACGGCACACACCGCACCTACTGGCTGCGGGTGCCGCCCAGGACCCGGACCGCGAAGGAAGGGGTGGCCTGGACGTTCGGGCTCGACGGGGAGGCGTATGCGCCGGTGCGCCAGACCTGACCGGACCCGCGGCCGAGACCGTCAGGCGGTCAGGACCTCGTGGTCGATGCCGAGTTCGCGGGCGAGCGCCTGTTCGGTCCACCGCAGCATGGTGGCCCGGGAGAGCGGACCGGCGTACGACGTCATCTGGACGGCCAGCCCGTCCAGGAGCGCCGTCAGCCGCCAGGCCACGGACATGGGATCGTCGCAACGGAACTCGCCTGCCGCGGCTCCTTCGTCGATGACCTCGGCCAGCTCGGCCTTCCACTGCTGGTCGAGATCCGCGGCGACCTCGCGCAGCACCGGATCACGCAGGGAGGAGGCCCAGCCCTCGATCCAGAGCCGCCACCCCTTGGCCTGACCGGTCGGCGCGTACCAGCGGACGGCGGCCCTGAGCCTCCGGACGGCGCTGGTACGCCGGCTCATCAGTTTGCGCAGATGGGCGAGATCGGCCTCCGCGGCGTAGGCGAAGGCCGCGGCGACGAGCTTCTCCTTGGACGAGAAGTGGTAGAGCACCAGGGCGTTGCTCACCCCGAGGACGGCGGCCACATCGGCGATCCGTACCGCCGACACGCCACGGACCTCGATCTGCTCGACGGCAGCGCGCAGGAGTTCCTCCCGCCGCTCAGCCACGCTCAGCCGTACTCTCGCCATCCGGTCACCTTAACCAACGCCCCGGCCGGGGTCTCGGGCCGTTCGGCCGAGGGGCTGTCCGTACCAGCCGAACCGCTCCGCCATCACCGGCAGCCGGTCGGCGGCGAGGGCGTGCGCGGCCGCCCGCGGTGTGCAGCCGTCCGCCGCCGCACGCTCCAGCACGCGGTCGACAAGGGCGCGCATGGAGCGGCGGGTGTGCCGGAACGCCTCCTCCGCGTCGGGCCCGATGTCCCCGAACAGCGTCCACCACCACCACGCGTTCGTCGCGGAGTTGACGACCACATCCGGCAGCACGGTGATCCCGCGCCCGACGAGCAGTGCTTCCGCCTCGGGGAGCACGGGCATGTTCGCGGCCTCGACCACCCAGCGAGCGCGGATCGCAGCCTGGTTCACGGCGTCGACCGCGTACGACACGGCGGCCGGTACCAGGATCTCCGCATCGGTGCCCAGCCAGGCATCGCCCGGCAGCTCCTGATCCTCGGCCCGCAGAGCACCGCGGTCCACCGCCCCGTGAGCGTCCCGCGCGGCCAGGAGCGCCTCGACGTCCAGGCCCGCCGGGTTGGCGATCGTGCCCTTGACGTCGGCGACCGCGACGATGCTCAGCCCCGCGTCGGAGAGGAACCGTGCCGTGGCGCCCCCCATGGTGCCCAGCCCCTGCAGGGACACCCGGGTGCCGGAGTGCGCCACGCCGGCCCGGTCCAGCGCGGCGAGCGCGGACTCCGCGACTCCGCACCCGCCGACCAGCTCGTCCAGCCCGATCCCCCCGACCGTGACGGCGAAGGCGTCCGCCAGCCGCCGGCGGGCTTCCTGTTCGTCCTCCAGCAAGGGGTAGACGGCCTGGACGGTGGAGACGAGCCCGGCTTCCTCAGCTGCCCGGTCCACGACGTCCTGGCCGAGACCGAGGTCCTCCCCGGTCGTCCAGACGTTCTCCACGTACGGGCGCACGGCCCGCAGGAAGCGGACGAGCACTCCGTAGGCGGCCGGATCCCGGGGGTCGCAGTCGATACCGCCCTTCGCGCCGCCCAGCGGGATGTAGCGCGCCGGCGAGTCGGCGTCGAAGTGCAGGGCCTCCTTCATGGTCATGCCCCGGGCCAGGCCCGTGACCTCGGCGAGGGTGCAGCCCTTCCGCATCCGCAGACCACCGCTGGACACCCCGCGCACCAGCCGGTCGACGACGAGGTACCCCTCCGTGCCCGTGACGTGGTCCGTCCAGGTCAGGGAGATCAACGGGGCGGGGGAGGGGGACGGCACGGAGCGGCTCCTTGGTCACCGGGGCTGACTACTGAACAGCGAGTCAGTATTGAGAGCCTCGGCGCGGCTGTCAACGCGGCCGGGGCGCCTGCTGTGACATCGCCGTCACCCGAATGCGGAATCCTTCGGGGGGTACGGACGTTGGACTCGGCATGACGGACATCGAACCCGGGCGCGAGGCGCTGCTCCGGCTCATCGGGCAGCACGACGGCGGCGTGCTGGTCACCCTCAGGCGTGACGGCAGGCCCCAGCTGTCGAACGTGAACCACGCCTACTACCCCGACGAGGGGGTGATCCGGGTGTCCGTCACCGAGGACCGCGCGAAGACCCGCAACCTCCGCCGGGACCCACGGGCGAGCTACCACGTGACCAGCGACGACCGGTGGGCGTGGACCGCCGCCGACGTCACCGCGGAGCTGACGCCGCCGGCGGCCGGCACCCACGACGCGGTCGTGGAGCAGCTGATCACGCTCTACCGCGACGTCCAGGGGGAGCACCCCGACTGGGACGACTACCGCCGCGCGATGGTCCGGGACCGCAGAGTGGTCCTGACCCTGAGGATCGACCATGTCTACGGCCGGCCGCGTGCCTGACGCGACACCCGGGACGACAGCCACGGCGACACCTCGTGCACCGCTGCGCGGCGCTCATCCGTATTGCTCCGTTCACCGCGGTGCCCTCGCCCTGTTCTGCCTCCCGACCATAATGAGACGACACCGACTCCCTCAGGAGATGTTGTGACCGGCGCCGACCACCAGCCCTCGCTCCGTACCAGACTCCGCTCGCTGCGCCCCGTCGCCTTCGGGGCGGACCCGGCGGGAGAGCGGATGGAGCGGATCCGCCGCTCGCCCAACTTCGCCGACGGGGTGTTCCAGAATCCGGAGGGGGCCCGGACCAGGCCGTCCGGCTCCATGCTCGAGTTCGCGAAGGTGTACTTCTCCAAGGAGGAGCGGGCACGCAGGTCTCCGCTCGGGACCGTTCCCGTCCACGCCACGACCCTGGCCGATCTGTCCGCACCGCCGGCCTCGGGCCTGAGGGTGACATGGCTCGGCCACTCCAGCGTGCTCGTCGAGATCGACGGCCGACGGGTGCTGTTCGACCCGGTCTGGGGCGACCGGTGCTCGCCGTTCGCCTTCGCAGGGCCCAAGCGGCTGCACCCCGTCCCCCTGCCGCTCACCTCGCTCGGCCCGGTGGACGCCGTCGTGATCTCCCACGACCACTACGACCACCTTGACCTGCCGACCATCAAGGCCCTGGCGGGGACGGACACGGTCTTCGCGGTGCCCCTCGGTGTGGGCGCCCACCTGGAGCGATGGGGCGTTCCGACGGACCGGGTCCGCGAGCTCGACTGGAACGAGACCACGCAGATCGCGGGCATCGGCCTGACCGCCACCCCCGCACGTCACTTCTGCGGCCGTGGACTGCGCAATCAGCAGCACACGCTCTGGGCCTCCTGGGTCGTCACGGGCTCCGAGCACCGGGTCTACCACAGCGGGGACACCGGCTACTTCTCCGGCTTCAAGGACATCGGAGCCGCGCACGGCCCCTTCGACGTGACGATGATCCAGGTCGGTGCCTATTCGGAGTACTGGCCGGACATCCACATGACGCCGGCCGAGGGCCTGCGCGCACATCTGGACCTCCAGGGCGGCGCGCCGCACGGAGCGCTGCTGCCGATCCACTGGGGCACCTTCAACCTCGCCCCGCACCCGTGGTCGGAGCCGGGTGAGTGGATGAAGGACGTCGCCGACGAGGCCGGCCAGGCGGTGGCGCTTCCCCGTCCCGGCGAGCCGTTCGAACCGGCCGGGAAGCTTCCCTCGGACACCTGGTGGCGTGCCGTGGCGGCGCCCGCCGCGCAGCCGTGGCGTCGCTCCGGGGCCGCGGAGGCACCGCCGGTGCACCAGGAGGAGGTCGACCTCGCGGGCGAGCGGTGACGTGAGAGGCGGGCGGTCCCGCGCGGCGGATGCCTCGCGGACCGTCCGACCGGTCCCCTTCCCGGGCGCTCAGACGGGGTAGGCGTGGGTCTGCGTCGCCTTCACCGTCGCCCAGACCTCCGCTCCCGGCCGCAGATCGAGTTCGGCGGCGGCCACGGTGGTCAGGTCCGCGGCCAGGCGCAGCTCGCCTCTGAGGTCGGCACGGATCTGGTCACCGTGGGTTTCGAGACCCGCGATCTCGCAGTGCCAGAGATTGCGGGCGCTCGTACCCGCGGGCCGGTCCCGGTGGAGGGTGACCGCACTCGGCGGGAAGGCCACGAACACCGGCCCGGACAAGGCCTCCGCCGTCGTGAGGGAAGGTCCGTCGTCGAGGCGGACGGTGTGCCCGTCGGCCTCTCCCCGATACAGGTTCAGGCCGACCAGTTGGGCGATGTAGTCCGTGCGCGGGCGGCGAGCGACGTCGGACGGCGCGCCCTCCTGCACGATCCGGCCGTCCTCGACCACGACCAGCCGGTCGGCCAGCACCATGGCATCCAGGGGGTCGTGCGTGACCAGGACGGCGACGGCCTCGAAGTCGGCCAGATGCCGCCGGAGCTGGGAGCGGACCTCCAGGCGGGTACGGGCGTCCAGTGCCGCCAAGGGCTCGTCCAGGAGCAGCAGCCGCGGCCGGGTGGCCAGCGCGCGGGCCAGGGCGACACGCTGGGCCTGGCCGCCGGAGAGCCTGCGCGGCTTCGCGCCCGCATGGTCCGCGAGCCCCAGACGGCCGAGCCAGTCGGCGGCCTGTTCCCTGGCCGACGCCTTGGTCGCGCCGTGGCAGCGAGGTCCGAAGGCCACGTTGTCCAGAGCGGTGAGGTGCGGGAAGAGCAGGTAGTCCTGGAAGACGACGCCGACGGGGCGGGACTCCGGCGGCATACGCTCCAGCGCGGTGCCGTCCAGGCGCAGATGACCGCCGGAGAGAGGCGTCAGGCCGGCGAGGGCCCGCAGGGCGGTGGTCTTGCCGGCGCCGTTGGGGCCGAGCAGGGCGACCACTTCGCCGGGCGCGGCGGTCAGCGCCACGTCGAGGCGGAAGGCACCGCGCTCGACGACCAGGCGGGCGTCGAGTCCCGTCCCGGAGCCGTCGGGGCCGTGGCCGCGGGCGTCAGGGGTGCGGTGGGGGGCGCGGGCGTCGCGTGTCCCGTGGGCGGTGTCCGGGGTCTCGGTCATCCTGCTGTCATCCAACGGTCGCGCAGGCCGGCCAGCACCGCGATGGACACGGCGAGCAGGACCAGGCTGAGGGCGATGGCCGCCTCGGGGTCGCTCTGCAGCGCCAGGTACACGGCCAGCGGCATGGTCTGGGTACGGCCGGGGAAGTTGCCGGCGAAGGTGATCGTCGCGCCGAACTCGCCGAGGGCGCGGGCCCAGGCGAGCACGGCGCCGGCCGCGATGCCCGGCGCGATCAGCGGCAGGGTGACCCGGCGGAACGCCGTGAACCGTGAGGCGCCGAGCGTGGCGGCGGCCTCCTCGAAGCGGGGGTCGGCGGCGCGCAGCGTGCCCTCCACACTGATGACGAGGAACGGCATCGCGACGAAGGCCTCGGCGATCACGACCCCTGTCGTCGTGAAGGGCAGCGTGATCCCGAACCAGTCGTCCAGCGACTTCCCGATGATGCCGTTGCGGCCGAGAGCCATCAGCAGAGCCACGCCCCCCACCACGGGTGGCAGCACGAGCGGCAGGGTGACGAGGGCCCGTACGAGGCCGCGGCCGGGGAACTCGACCCGGGCCAGCAGCCAGGCCAGCGGCACACCGATGACCAGGCTCACCGCGGTGGCGGCCGTGGCGCAGACCAGGGAGAGCCGCAGCGCCTGCCACACCTCGGCACTGGTCAGCAGCTCGGGCATGCTGCGCCAGGGAGCCCGTACGAGCAGCGCGACCAGCGGGACGATCAGGAAGGCGAGGCCGATCAGCGCCGGCAGCAGCAGCGGAAGCGGCACCCCCGGACCGCCACGGGTCCGGACGCGCCGCGGCCCGCCCTTGGGAGGGCCGGTCGCGGCGCCGACGTCGAGCTCGGTCACGGCTTCAGGAATCCGGCCCCGGTCAGGACCTTCTGGCCCTGCGCGGACCGCACCAGGGCGATGAACGCCTTGGCGGCCGCGGCGTTCCCGGTGTTCTTGAGCTGGACGATCGGGTAGTCGTTGACGGCATCGGCGGACTCGGGGAATTCCACGCCCTCCACCTTGTCACCGGCGGCGTGCACATCGGTCTTGTACACGACGGCGGCGTCCGCCTCCTTGAGCTCGACCTTGGTCAGAGCGGACTTCACGTCCTGCTCGTACGAGACGGGCGTGAGCGTCAGCCCCCTCGCGTCGAGGGCCTTCTGCGCGGCGGCACCGCAGGGCACCTCCTTGTCGCAGAGGACCACCTTGAGGCCGGGACCGGTGAGGTCCTTCAGCGAGGAGATCGTGTCGGGGTTGCCCGGGAGGGTGGCGATCTCCAGCTGGTTGCGCACGAAGGTGGCGGGGGTTCCGGACGCGTCCCCCGCATCCGTGACGATCTTCATCGTCTTGGGGCTGGCCGAGGCGAACACATCGGCCGGGGCCCCGCCGGTGATGCCCGCGGCGAGGGAGTCGCTGCCCCCGAAGCTGAAGGTGACCTTCGTGCCGGGGTGGGCCTTCTCGAACTCCTCGCCCAAGGCCGTGAAGCTCTCCTTCAGGGAGGCGGCGGCGAACACGGTCACCGTGCCGGACAGCTCGTCCGACGACGAGGCGGAGGAGCCCGACGCCGCCGACGAGGAGTCGTCCGACGACGAACAGCCGCTCAGGGCCAGCAGGACGGCTGCGCCTGCGCCGGCCACCTGCAGGGCCCGGCCTGTCGGGCGTGCGGTACGGGTCATGATGGGTCGCTCCCTCTTGTCCGGATGGACGTGATCGCCAGTGGTCCTCGCGGACCGGCCACGGTCGTCCCGCCAACACCTGGGCCGCCTGGAGTGGTCCGGCGGCCCGTCGCGCTCGTGGACCCGTTCCTCCCGCCGTCGACGGTGCGCCGCACGGCGCCGGCGTCGACAGCGGCCCGTGCGGCAGCGTCCCCGGTCCGGCAGGCGTGCATGCGCTGATCATACTGCCGCAGATAAGAGGGAAAAGTCTCCTGTTGCATCGCATGAGTAAGAGAAGTCGGTGTCTTGGCTTGCATGTGCGTTTGCACAGGCCCCGCGTCCGGGTACCGTCGTCTCGGAGGTGGTACCTGTGGGTCAGTCCCTCGAAGCTGCCGCTACGACGGCCGGCCAGGTGCCGGAACTCGCCCTCACCGGCGACGTGGCGCGTCCGGCCCGGCTGACCGTGCCCGACCTGCTCACCTGGCCGCAGTACGAGACGGACGTCAGCTTCGAGTGCGCGACCAGCGGCGTCCAGTACCACCGGTTCACCGGGCCGTTGCCGCACGACGTACTCATGGGCGCCGGGCCCCGCTTCGCCCCGGCCCGGCGCAAGGACCGCCTGCGCTTCCTGATCGCCGTGTCCGGCGCGGACGGCCACCACGTCCTCCTGTCCTGGGCCGAGATCGATCCCGACTTCGGGCAGGCCCGGGTGCTGCTCGCGGTCACCATCGACGGCACGCCGCTCGACCGCGCGGGGCCGCAGCTCGTCCTCCCGCAGGACCGTTGCGGCGCCCGCCACGTCAGCGGCATCGACACCCTTCATGTGGACGGTGGTTACACCACGTGGACGTGACCCCGCCCGGTTCGCGCGGAGCTGCGGCGAAGAGGCGCCGGCAGGCCGGGTGGGAGGCGCCCGCACATGGATCGGCCGAGGCTGAACGGCGGGGTCAGTTCGTGGAGCCGGGCCCGGGCGGGATGTGCACCGTCATGATCAGGTGGCAGGTCCCGGAGCCCGAGCCGCGATAGGCGTGGGTGGCGTCACCGTCGAAGGTGGCGGTCTGACCCGCCTCGACGGAATGCTCCGTGCCGTCGACGACCAGCGTCATCCGGCCCGAGGTGACACTCACGGTCTCCACGACGCCGGCCTGGTGGGGGTGGCTCGGGCACTCCTCGCCCGGTTCCAGTGTCCAGCGCCAGACCTCCACCGGCGCCGGTCCCGAGGTCGTCAGCATGAGCCGCGCCTCGCTGCCCCGCTCGCCGGCCCACAGCGGCATGACCGCGTCGGCCGACACCACGCGGACGCGGCCCTCGGTCGGTCCCTCCAGCAGAGCCGACACGGAGATGCCGAGCGTGTCGGCGAGACGTACGAGGGTGGCGAAGTTCGGGTTGCCCTGAGCCTTCTCCAGCCCGACCAGCGCGCCCTTGCTGACCTTGGCGCGCCGGCCCAGCTCGTCCAGCGAGAGCCCCGCCCGTGTGCGCGCGGCCCTGACGTTGCGCGCGAGCGTACGCAGGGCTTCGTCTGCCTCGGGCACTGATCCACCGTCCTCATGTGTGCGGGTGTCTGCCGGTACGCGGAGCATCGGAGTGGACCACGCGGTCGTTCGGTTGACTCTCCACGGTCGTTTCATTGTACGGTTGAGTCGTTCCGTTGTGGAAATCGTGATTTCCCGACCTCGCACAGGCGGCCCGGACGCAGGGCCGTCGCCCCCCGCCCCACGCAGATGAAGAGCAGGACACCGCATGACCGTCTTCCGTATCCACCCCGACGTTGCCGACGCCTTCCCCGGCACCCGCATCGCCCTCGTCACCGCGACGGGCCTGCGCGGGCGTGAGCCCTGGCCCGAGGCCACCGCCGCCCTCGCGCACCTGGAGCGGGATGCGGCCGACGGTGTGTGGCAGCCCGCCGACGAGAGCGACCCCCGCATCGAGGCATGGCACACGGCCTACCGTTCCTTCGGCACCAACCCCCGCCGCATCCGCCCCAGCGTCGACGCCCTGGGCCGCCGCGTGGCCAAGAAGGGGGCGCTGCCGCGGATCAACCCGGCCGTGGACTCGTACAACGCGGTTTCCCTCCGCCACGGCCTGCCCGCCGGTGCCTTCGACCTCGCGCACGTCTCCGGCGACGTCGACATCCGGTACGCCGACGGAAGCGAGCGATTCACCCCGCTCGGTGAACCGGACACCGTGGAGAACCCGAAGCCTGGCGAGATCATCTACGCGGACGCCCACGGCGTCCTCACTCGGCACTGGAACCACCGCGACGCCCACCGCACCCGCGTCACCGAGGACAGCACCCAGGTCACCTTCGTCCTGGAGACCCTGCACGCGCACCGCGACGGCCACCTCCTCGAGGCAGCGGCGAAGGAACTCCAGGCGCTGCTCCTGCCGCACGCCGACCACTGCACGGTCCGGTACCTCGACCCCGCCGGTCCCGATGCGGCCGTCTGACCACCTACGGCGCCCACCGTCGTGACCTGCTCCGACGCGGTACGGGGTGGGCCTGCGACGTGAACCCCGGGGCCCGCGGAGGCCGAGGCCGAGCCGCCGGGAGCCGTCGGGCCCTCGCGGCCGGGGAGTCGCCGGAGCGTCAGTGCGAGGCGAGCCAGTCCGCGTAGCGGGTGGGGGCGAGCGAGGCGTCGTTCCTGCCCGTCAGGACGTCCCCGCGGACGACGGAGAACATCCCCGCGGTGTCGTCGGTGACGACCGTACGGCCGTCCGAGCGGGCCGCGAGTGTGATCCGGCCGAGTTCGTCCAGCGGGAAGACCTCGGGGCCCGCGATGTTGTGGACACCTCGCAGCGGAGTGCCCATGGCGGCTTCGGCGACCGCGTCGGCGACCTCCTGGGCGGCGATCGGCTGGAGCGGGGTCTCGGGCAGCCTGACGGTGTCACCGTCGGAGCTCCAGCTCATGATCGCGTCGACGAACTCCATGAACTGCGTGGCGCGGACGATGGAGTACGGGATGGGTCCCGCCGCGAGAAGTTCTTCCTGGAGCGTCTTGGCGCGGTAGTAGTCCAGTTCGGGTACCTGGTCCACGCCGACAATGGACAGCACGACGAAGTGCCCCACCCCCGCCTTCCGGCCGGCGTCCAGCAGATTCCCCATCGACCGTCGGAAGAACTCCGGTGCGGCCTCGTCGAAGGTGGGGGAGTTCGTCAGGTCGACGATCACGTCGGCCCCGGCGACCGCCTTCTCCACCCCCTCGCCGCTGATGACGTCGACGCCCGTCGACTTCGCGCAGGGCACGGCCTCGTGTCCGTCGGCGCGCAGCTTCTCGACGACCTTCGATCCGATCAGCCCCGTGCCGCCGATCACCGCGAACTTCATGACTGGCCTCTCCGCCGACGGACGTGCCTGTCCTTCTCGCAGGTCACCGGTCCACTGAAACACGCGGTCCTCCGGGGCGCACACGCTCCGTCGCTGCCTCGGACGACGAGGACCGCAGCCCGTGGTGGGGACGCCGTGCCGCCGCGCCCGGGCTCACTCCGACGCCGTGAAGCGCCCCCGCCACAGGTCGCGGAGGAGCGAGACCTCGGCCATGTGATGGATGAACTCGAGGTTGGCCCCTGCCAGCACCGCGACGAACGGGTCGTCGGAATCGGAGCCGTACGGGTACCGGGAGAAGCCGACCGTGTCGAGCTGTTCCTCGGTGACGGTGGCCAGGCTCTCGCGCCAGCGGTCGATCAGGTCCCAGAACCGGTGGAGCGCCACGGAGGCGGAGGGGGAGAAGTCGACCAGCAGCCTCGGTTCCCGCCGCCGCTCGCCGAAGGTCCACTCCCACTGGCCCGCCAGACAGGAATGCAGGTGTCCGAGCCGCCACGCGATGGTGGTCACAGGGGTCTCGTCGGGCACCGGCTCACCGCGGTGGGCGAGGACCTGCTCGACCCGCTCGACGCTCACGCTCCAGTCCTCTGCGATCTTGGACACGGTCATGCCCCCGGCGGCCTGCCGGGCGACCTCCGCGTACTCGGCCGCCGGGATGTCCGGGGCGCCCCGGTCGAGCACCCACTCGCCCGGTCCGTACGCCCGTGGCGTCGGCGCCTCGCCCCTGCGCCGGATCGACCAGGAACCGGGCACCGGCTCCCACAGGTACTCGTCGTCACCCAGGCCCTTCAGCCGCACCCGGGCCATCTCCCCGGCCTGGTCGAACTGGCCGAGCAGCAGGCCCAAGCGGTCGGTCCTCGTGCCCTCGGTCATCCCCGGCTCCCCTTGCGTCGCGGCTGCGTCCCACAGCGCTCCGAGGCAAGGTAACGACTCGGATCCCGGGGCGCGAACCATTTCACCGGTTCACCGGGGCCGACGCGGAGCGTGGCGCTGTCGGCGCACGCTCGTGATGGCCCAGCGTTTCGGGTCCCAAATGGCCCTGGGGGGTGGGTAAATGCGGTCGTAGATTCGTATCCATGACCGAGAACACGACCACCCCGTTCCACCCTCTTCTCACCCGTCACGCCGATGCGGAGACCTGCGTCGACCCGAGCAGCACCATGCGCCTGCTCGGCGAGGCCGGTGACGCCGACGGAGGGTTCACGAGCTACCGCTCGACCTTCGCCGAGGGAGCGGTGGGAGCACCCGCTCATTTCCACACCAGGGCGACGGAGCTGTTCTTCGTACTCGACGGAGCACTGCGGGTGCTGGTGGGTGAGGAGGTGACCGTCCTGCGGAAGGGCGACTTCCTGGCGGTCCCGCCTCACACCGCGCACGCCTTCGCCGCCGCCCCCGGCCACGCCGCGGACGTCCTGTTCGTGTTCGACCGCGCGATGGACCGCTTCGCGTACCTGCGCCTGCTCGGCCGGGTCATGCGGGGGGAGGCGGATCCGAAGGAGATCGCCGAGTCCGCCGAGCGGTTCGACAACCACTACGTGGAGAGCGTCGTCTGGCGTGCCGCACTCGACGCCTCCTGAACGAGGGACGGCCGCCTGCGCCCGTGGGACGCGGCCCGGCCCGGGACCGGGCGCACCGCCAAAAACGGGCCGCGGGCCGGTGAAGGGGAGGGGAATGCGTGTGTCGCCGAGTACCGGGTACTCGGCAGCGCAAGGCGTAACCGATCACAGAAGGGGTTGTTCTCCATGTCCTCCTCCCTCGTCGAGACCGTCGACATCAAGGCGCCGGTCGCCGTCACCTGGGCTCTGTGGAGCGACGTGACGCAGTGGCCGAAGTTCCTCAGCCACGTGCGACGCGTGGACCCGATGGACGAGCGCAGGTTCTCCTGGCAGCTGTCCCTGCCCGGCGCCGACAAGGCCTTCGTCGCGGAGCTCACCGAGGTCGTCCCGCAGGACCGGATCGCCTGGAAGACCATCGAGGGTGTGCATCACGCCGGCGTGGTCACGTTCCATCGTCTCGACGACACCTCCAGCCGCGTCGCCCTGCAGATCGAGTACGACCCCCACGGATTCGTGGAGCACCTCGGCGCCCTGACCAACCTCGACTCGGCCCTGGCCAACTACGACCTGGGCGAGTTCCAGAAGCTGGCCGAGGCCACGGTCGCGGGAGACGGGCCGCGCACTACCTGAACCAGGACGCGGCCGGTCCGGACAGCCGCGGGCACGGCCCCGTGGACGATGACCGCCCGTGCGCCTGCAAAGTGCGCACGGGCGGTCACGTGTGTCGCGATACGTGACGGGCGGTCAGTGCCGTGACCCTGCCGAGGACTCGGCTCCGCGCGAGGCCGGAGCGTTCGCGTCCGCAGCCCGTTCCAGCCGCGCCTCCTCCCGTGGGGCGGATTCCGCCGACGCCCGGCGGCTGGTCCGCAGAGGCGACTGGGTCCATTCGGCGAACCACCAGACGCCGGCCACCACGCAGGACCACAGGAGCCCGCTCCGCACCGCACTCGGCCACGGTGCTCCCTCCGCCCATCGCTCCACGGCTGTGAGCGCCACCCAGCCACCGAGCAGCACGGTCAGAACTCGTACACGCCTATACCTGAACATCTCGGCCCGCTACCCGGTCCACGCGGGATTACACAGCGTCACCTCGAAAGAGTTGCGGTGCATCACCGGAGACGTCGCCGTCGAAGCGGCGCCCGGTCGCACGGCGCGGCGTCCGCCGGATCCCGGTCCCCGGTCCGTCTCTTCCCGTGGAACGGGGGTTGTCGGGTGGAGCGGAAGCGGCTGGGATACCTCCCATGGAGAAAGCGCTTTCATCGCTGTCCGCCGAACCCCTGGCACCCTTTGACCACCTCGATCACCGCTACCGCGGCGAGAACCCGGTCCGCACGCTCGGCCACCTCTTCCGTCCCGACCGGGGCCGGCTGGCCCTCGCGGTCGCCATCTTCGTCGTGAAGCACAGCCCCATCTGGCTGCTGCCCCTGATCACCGCCACCGTCCTCGACGTGGTCGTCCAGCACGGTCCCGAGTCGGGGATCTGGAAGGCGAGCGGCGTCCTGCTGTTCATCCTCGTGATCAACTATCCGCTCCACCAGTGGTACGTGAGATGTCTGGCCGGCAGCATCCGGCGCATGGGCACCACTCTGCGCTCGGCCCTCTGCCGCCGGATGCAGCAGCTGTCCATCGGCTATCACTCCCGGGTGAGTTCGAGCGTGCTGCAGGCGAAGGTGGTGCGGGACGTCGAAGCGGTGGAGCAGATGGTCCAGCAGAGTTCCGACATGGGGCTCGGCGCGGTCGTCACGCTGATCGGCGGGCTCGTCGTCATCGGTGTACGCGTGCCCGAGTTCCTTCCCGTCTTCCTCGTCGTCGTGCCCGCCTCCGGCTTCCTCGTGATGAAACTGCGCGGCCGGCTGCGCAGCCACAACGAGTCCTTCCGCCGCGAGGTCGAGCAACTCTCCTCCCGCGTCGGTGAGATGACCACACTCATTCCGATCACCCGCGCCCACGGCCTGGAGCGGACAGCGCTCGGCCGGGTGGACGGTTCGCTGCGGCAGGTGTTCGCGGCCGGAATGCGCCTGGACATGATCAACGGCCGCTTCGGGTCGCTGGCCTGGGTCATCCTCAACACCCTCGGCGTGCTGTGCCTGACGGGCTCCGCGCTGGTGGCCTACCACGGGTGGATGGCCATCACCCCCGGTGACGTGGTGATGCTCAGCTCCTTCTTCACCGTGCTCACCGGCTCGGTGACGACACTGCTGGGTCTGGCGCCGATCCTCACCAAGGGCCTGGAGTCCGTGCGTTCGGCGGGCGAGGTGCTGCAGGCACCCGACCTGGAGAACAACGCCGGCAAGGCCCGGGTGGAGAGCGTCGTCGGCCGTATCGACTTCGAGGACGTCGGATTCGCCTACGAGGACGGCAAGTCGGCGGTCGACGGGTTCACCCTCTCCGCGCGGCCGGGGGAGACCATCGCGCTCGTCGGGGCGTCGGGCGCCGGCAAGTCCACGGTCCTCAACCTGCTCATCGGATTCATCCGGCCCACCTCGGGCCGCATCCTGCTCGACGGGACCGACATGGCCGGACTCGACCTCCGGACCTATCGCCGCTTCCTCTCGGTGGTGCCCCAGGAGTCGATCCTCTTCGAGGGCAGCATCCGTGACAACGTCACCTACGGGCTGGGGGACACGGACGAGGGGACGCTGATGCGGGCCCTCCGGGACGCCAACGCGCTGGAATTCGTGGACCGCCTGCCGCGTGGCCTGGACACGGTCATCGGGGAGCACGGAGCGCAGTTGTCGGGCGGCCAGAAGCAGCGCCTCGCCATCGCGAGAGCGCTGATCCGCGACCCGAGGGTACTGGTGCTCGACGAGGCGACCTCCGCGCTGGACAACCGTTCCGAGGCCCTCGTGCAGGAGGCCCTCACACGGCTGGTGCACGGCCGGACCGTCTTCGTCGTCGCCCACCGGCTCTCCACGATCCAGGGTGCCGACCGCATCGTGGCCATGGAGGGCGGCAGGATCGCCGAGGTGGGAACCCACGAGGAACTGCTGGGCACCGGCGGTGTGTACGCGGGTCTGCAGCCCGCCCACCCGAGGTGACGTGGACGGCCTCTGCCGGAGACCGCCGAGGTGGTCGCGCGCCGCCCGGACGAACCGGACCCGGGCGCGCCG
>Ga0164308_10000061_pt1 | contig 49635 bp, 40 predicted proteins | sample Whisoiple_246_MG_FD_109983 | JGI IMG/M metagenome (GOLD analysis project Ga0164308, IMG submission 109983) | Soil microbial communities amended with fresh organic matter from upstate New York, USA - Whitman soil sample_246_MG | ecosystem: Environmental > Terrestrial > Soil > Unclassified >... | reverse complement strand
GACGGCGCAACGGAGGTGCTCGGCCATGCTCTTGCCCAGGACCTTCTGGTCCTTGTCGTAGTACTTGAACGAAAGCGGGTTCGTGCTGTTTTTGCCTTCGAACTTGATTGGAGCAATGCCTTGAAAGAATTCAGCCATGATTTTACCTGTTCTGTTTTCGCGATCTGAACCAGCGCTAGCACTTTAGCAGGTCAGAGGCCGTTGTGATAGCGTTATCACACTGGACCGAGTTCGAGTGGTTTGCGGCGGATCCGCGGATCCGGCGCGTCCGGCTGAAGTACTACACCCCGGCTACACTGCAAGCGCGTGTGGGCCACGGCCCGAGGTTGACGCAGCGCGTGCAAAAAACCGCGCAAATTCGCCGGTGCGCCCCTCGACAATCGCCGCCCGCCGCGGAGGTTTCGAGCTGCCGTTCGTCCGGTCGCCCAAGCCCAGGGCTCCGACTCGGTGCGTTATCGTTATCATCTTTTTGTGGTTCGGACGCCTGCTCGACTGGCGGAACGCTGGCGCCCGGCACCGCAGGCACGGTATCGTGCTCGTGATGAGAACCCGACGAGGCAAGGGCGAAACCGCGACGATCACCACCGTCGCAGCCAAAGCCAACGTCGCGCCAATGACCGTATCGCGCGTGATCAACGGCGGCTACGCGAGCCCAGCGGTGCGCGCGCGCGTGGAACGCGTGATCAAGGAAATGGGCTACGCGCCCTCGTCCACCGCGCGCAGCTTGCGCTATGGCCGAAAGGGTTGCATCGGCGTGGCGGTCGAGTCCATCCACGACGCCTGGTTCATGGGGCTGCTCGGTGGCATCGAAGAAGAGCTCGCCAAGAGCCACGTCGGACTGATGCTCGGCAGTTGGAAGCCCGCGGACGGCGCGTACGATTCGAGCACCATCGCGGCCTGGATCGACGAACGCCGGGTCGATGGCTTCATCATGGTTCGCTCCACGAAACGCGAACTGCCGCTGCTCGAAGCGGCCTCCGCAGCAGGCGTTCCGGTCACCTTGATTTGCCCCGACCAGGCGGCAGACGTCGGCTTCACGGTGCGTTGCAGAAACTTCGACGCGGGCAAGGCGCTCGGCGCGCATTTGCTGGCGCAGGGGCATCGCCGGCTGAGCTTCGTCGGCGGCCCGAAGGATTCGATCGACTCGATCGATCGCTTGCGCGGGCTGCAGGAGGTCGTGGCAAGTTGCAAGGGCGCTTCGTTGCGGCCTGAAGATGTCTCCTTTCAGAATTCGTACATGCCCGCGGCCGGCAAAGCAGCGGCCTTGGAGTACCTCAAGCGCCCTGCAGCCAAACGCGCGAGCGCGGTGGTCCTCGGCAACGACATCATGGCCATCGTGTTCATTTGCGAGATGCTGCGGGCCGGGATTCGCGTTCCAGAAGACGTGTCGGTGAGCGGTTTCGATGGCATCGAAGAAGGCGAGCGTTGCTGGCCCACGCTGACCACCGTTGCGCAACCGATGCATCGCTTGGGGGCTGCGGCTTGCCGAGGCCTCCTGGATCGCATCGAAGATCCATCGCTCGACCCTGGCATCACGGCTGAATTTCCGATGTTGCTCGTGGAGCGAGAGAGCACGCTCGCTCCGGCTGCGACGGTGAAGCCGCGCAGGCCGCGCAAACAGGCCGTCGCCAACGCGAGCTAGCGTCATTCTGGCCGACCTCGCCGGGCGTCGAGCGCAAGCGACCGGCTCGGCGCGCACGTCGGGAGACGCCCTGGCGGCCTCCGACGGAGAACGGCCCGCTCATTGTACCTTTGGTAGATTCGCCCAAGGCTATCAAACATTTTACTACTCGAGCGCGGCTAGCTGCAGTTTTCTCGGTGCGATCGGCCGCGCGGAAATCGCCGGGAAACGCGGACGATGCGTCGGCTATATAGAAAGTGGCAGATCCGTTACAGTATCTGTGCGATTGTCTGACACGTAGATTTGGAGTTACTGATGCCAGGCGACTCCCCTTTTCGGATAACATCGGATCGAGGCTCAATGAGCAGCGAAGACGCTGTACGGCAGATGTTTCTCGAAGGCCAACGCAGGTGGCCACTCGTCAAGTTGGGCTTCGACGTGTTCTTTGGCCATTGCTCTCGTGTGCTCTCGCCTTCGGAAACGTTCGCCGCGCATGAAGCCGCCGATCTCTACCTGTGCTGCGCTTGCGCGGAAGCTCAGCCGGAGGCATTGCGCGCGTTCGAGAGCGAGGGCTCCGGCGTCGCCAAGGCCGCCATCGCGCGCATCGATCGCAGCGCGGACTTCGTACAAGACACGCTGCAGGAGGTTTGGGATCGTTTGTTGCTCGGTGCGGAGCCCAAGGTGAAATCTTACTCGGGCCGAGGACCGCTCAAGGCCTGGGTGCGCGTCGCGGCCACTCGCGTCGCCCTCGACCGTCAACGCGCAAGAAACCGATTCGCCGGACACCACGTAGAGTTGACAGATCGCCTGGCGGCACCGGGAGGCAGCCCGGAGGCAGTGCTGCTCAAGGCTCGCTTCGGGCAAGCGTTTCAGCAGGCACTGCGTGACGCCGTGGCGAGGTTATCCCGACAAGAGCGCAACGTGTTGCGTATGCACATCGCCGGGCATTGCAGCATCGACGAAATCGGGCGCGCGTACAGCGTGCATCGGGCGACCGCCGCGCGCTGGCTGGAGCGAACTCGCACACAAATCTACGAAGAAGTACGGCAGGAGCTGTGTGTGAAGCGCGCCCATCTCACGGCCAGTGAGTTCAAGAGTCTGGCGACCATCATGGGCGCCGAGCTCGAGCTGAGCTTGAGCCGCAGCTCGGACCGCCTTTCAGCCGACGTCAGCCAAAGCGGGTAGCCGCGCAAAGAGTCGTGGAGGCTGCGGTGATTCCAGCAAAACTCGATGTCGTCGCTTCCGCTTCGAACGATGCCTCCGGCGCATGCCTGAGTGACGAAGAAGTGCTCGCGTTCGCCAATGGCACACTCCATGCCGACCGCCATCTGGAGGCTCACTTCCATTTCGATCAATGCGAGGTCTGCCAACGCTTGTTGAGCGAAGCCGCCCACGCACTGGCCACGGCCGTGACAGCGCCCTTCCTGGAGAGTGAGCAGCTCAGCTGGCACACCACGTTTCAGCCAGGCACCTTGGTCGGACATCGCTATTTGATTCGACATTTCATAGCACGCGGCGGCATGGGTGAAGTGTACGAAGCCTTCGATCGCGAGTTGCAAGAGCGAGTCGCGTTGAAGACGGTGACGTCGACCGCTTGTGACAATGCGAGCGCCGTGCGCCGACTCAAAGCCGAAGTGCAGCTCGCGCGTCGGGTGAGTCATCCGAACGTGTGCCGGATCTACGACTTTGGCACGCACGTCATAGCCGAGACCGGCGCGCAGATTTCCTTCTTGACGATGGAGTTCGTGGACGGAGAAACGCTGGGTCAGCGCGTGCGCTTGGCCGGCCCAATGCCGGTGGACGAGGCGCGCGCGCTCGGCCGGCAGTTGCTGCGCGGCCTCGCTGCAGCCCACGAAGCCGGAGTTTTGCATCGTGATTTCAAGAGCGACAATGTCATGCTTCGGGCAGAGCCAAGTGGCGGATGCTCGCCGCTGATTTTGGATTTCGGTCTCGCCCGCGCGCTGGACGCGGGCTCACGGAGCACGAGCGGCAGTCATTCCAACTTGCTCGGAACCTTCGGTTACATCGCTCCCGAACAACTCGAGGGTCGTCCACATACCACCGCGAGTGACGTTTATTCGTTCGGCCTCGTGTGGTTCGAGATGTTGACCGGTGAGCTCCCGTTCGATTCGCCAACCTCACCGGTGAGCCGCGCGCTGGCGCGCCTGCAAAGTGCCGCTACTGCACCAAGCAGGCGCAATCCGCTCGTCCCTGGTGACCTCGATGCGGTGGTTCTCGGCTGTCTGCGTCGTTCGCCCAAAGAACGCTACCAGACTGCTCGAGACGTGTTGGAGGCTCTGGACGCGCTCGAGACCCGCGCACGCCGCGTGTCCCCGAAGCGCAAACTCTTGCCGCTGTGCCTCGGTGCGCTCCTCGGAGGGGTCGCTGCGTACGCCACACTCGTTTCATCGAGCCATCCGCCGCCCCGCGAAATCACGTTCCAGCCCAATCTCCCTTCGCCTGCGGAGCAAACGACTGCGTTGGGCAAGCCGCCTGAACTCGCGCCATCCCCAGTGCAGCAGCCCAACGTGCCCCCCCTGCCAGGCAGCGCACCACGGGAAACGCCGCTCCCGACCCCACCGAGCCGCGACCTGAAAATACCGAAAGCGCCTGCGCCATTTGCAGCGAGCGCGACTGCGTCGGCAACCACGGCAGAGCGCGATCCCCCAGCCGCGCCCGCGCCGACCGCCGCCGGCTCGGCACCGCCGTCCGCCACCGCGGGACATTTTCCCGATGCTCCTCCTGCTCGGGATACTCCACCTAAGAAAGCGCTTCCGCCGTGGGAGAATCCGTTCGGCGATGGCACGGCGAGCGCGCACGCCGCAGGCGGCCCTCAGTGATGGCTCACACTATGCTGAATCAATCGGTGCACCACGGCGCCGCGTCCCGAAACACCGAGTTTGCGAAATACCGTTGCCAGTTGATTTGCTACCGTCCGGCGCGAAGTCGCCCGAAGGTCGGAGATTTGTGCGTGGCTACGGCCGGCCACCAGTTCACGCACGACGGCCGCTTCAGCGTGTGAAAGGGGCACCGGAAAGTCGAGGTCCGGTCGCACCACGCTCACCACCCAATAAGCCTCGCCGTCCAGCTCTAGCCGACTCAAGCGTCCCTGCGTCGGCGACGATTCGGGTTGATGTGCTGCGCACGCAGCCATCGTCAAAAGAACCGACGCCTGGGAAAGCCGGCCGGGGATCCCCATCCCGAGCAGGCAATCTTGAATGGCAGCGGCGACGGAAGACAAACCCATTCGAAGATCGATGGCGACCGATTTCGGGGTCTCCCCGAGTAGAACTCGCTTGAGGACGGTCAATTTGCACGCCTTGAGCGGTTGCGGGAATCGCACGCTGGGTTCCTCAATCAGAGCGATGTATCGACTTTCGGTCGGGAACGTGTCGCGAAAGCGCCAAGTGCCGCGGCAAAGCTCCAGCCACACCCGCGCGAGATCGAAGGTCTGGCTGACGGCTCTATCGCGTTCGGCTGCCAAGAGCCGTGTCACCGCTTGCGAATTCCGCATTGGCTCCGCGGTTGATCGTCCGTTCAGATGAGAATTATTGTAGTTGTCAGTATCGGGACTAGAAACGGTGTTAGCGACGATGTGAATGGTCTCGTGCTCGGTCATCGGGTCTTCCCTCTTGCGTTGAAAGACGATCGACCGCGGACCAAGTCGCACCATGAAATTAACTATGTGTGGCTATTCGCTCAGCGGGCGTCGTGCTATCGGACGACAAAAGTGAAGCGAGCCTCGCGAGTGCTGCGTACAGCATCCATTTGGGCGCCGGTCGTGTTGTCGAGCGCGCACGCGCTGGCCGATGATAGTCCTACGCAAAAGGTGCAAGCAGCCAAGGCCGACGCCAATGCGCGCACGGAACCGGTCGAGCCGCACGACCAGGGAATGACCAAGGCGAGCTCCGAGCAGCTCGCCGCCGTCGCCTACCAGAAAGCCGTCGCGAGCTACGCAAACGGGGATCTGACGGGAGCCTTGGACAGCATGCGAGAGTCTTACCAACTCTCGAAAAGAGCAGAGTTACTGTACAACCTGGCGCAGCTCGAGGAAGAGCTGAAAGCGTGCAGCGACGCCCTAACGGACTATGGCCGCTACCTCGAGCTCGTACCCAATGGCCGGTACCGAGAGTCGGCCAAGCAGGCGCGCGTCCGGCTCGAGCAGGAATGTGCACCTCAGACACCCGCGCCACCGAGCCCTGCCCCCCTGACGCACGATCCGCCCCCGGCCGAGCGTGCTGTCGTGCCGGAGCAAACCTCCTATTGGACCGCAGCACGGATCATCGGTTGGTCAACCGTCTCCATCGGGACGCTCGCTGGCGCTGGTGCAATCTATCTCCAGCTCGAGGCAGTTCAGGCCAGGAACGAGCTGCAGCAGAGCATCGACAACGCAAACGCAGGCGGACCAGCCGTCGACATGGCTCTGCAAGATCGAATGCATCGTTACAATCACGCGGCGATCGGGCTCGGGATTACAAGCGGGGCAATGATTGCGAGCGGCGCGTTGGTACTTTTGCTGGATCCCGGTAAGGCCGAGCAGCGCGCGCACAGCGCGAGCCTCTATGCTCTGCCGGGGCTAGTCGGCGCGACTTACGCGCAGTGCTTCTGACGCCTAGTCAAATCTTCCTCGCCCCTTGTCGGAACTCGCCTCTCGAGCGCATGCTTCGCCGCACGAGTCCGCGCACGAGACGCGTGAGACTCGTGCGACTTCGACGTGCGAATTCCGTCAATCAATCAGCCCATGATCAAGCACACCGATCCCATACTGCGTTCAGCATCAGAGCGATGCGCGCGAGAAGGCCAGCTTTGGCAGCGGCCCCTCCTGCTGGCGATGCTGACCCTCGGCTTCGTGTCGAGCGCGTGTTTGTCAGATATCGATGTTTCACAATGCGCGCTGCACGGCACGTGCGGCGGCGCGGGGACGACTGGATCTAGCGGTGCCAGTGCGGGTGGTTCTGAGTCGAGCGAAGCGGGCGAAGGCGGAGAGCCCGGCGGTGCGAACGGCGAAGGCGGAAGCCAGGTCGATGCAGGCTCAGGAGCCGGTGCGGCGCCGAGCCCCGGCGGGAGCAGCGGCAACTCCTCGGAAGCAGGCAACGGAGGAACAGCTGGTGCAGCTGCTGCAGGCGGAGGGACTGCAGGTGGCGGGAGCACGGCAAGCGGAGGGACTGCAGGTGGCGGAGGGACTGCAGGTGGCGCGACGGGAGGTGAAGCAGGTGGGCCGCATATCGTCACGACCGCAGTGCCGTCGCCGTGCGGAAAAAACCCGTATTCGACGAGGTTGCGAGTGGAAGCGGGCACCCCCCCGTACGTTTGGGGAGTGTCGCCGGAAATCGAAGGGTGGCAAGCGACGGACGACCCTGGCAATGCCGACAGCGGTTTCGGGTTGCTGACGAGCGCGCACGCCGGTGCGGCCGCCGTCACGGTGGTCGTCACCGACAGTGCCGGCAAAAAAGACCATGTAACGTACGATGTCACACCGCGAACGTCGTGTTGGTTTGCTTACACCGCTTGGACAGCCGCAGATGGCGCGACGCTCAAGGTCGTCGATCCGAACACAGGTGCAACGCCCCCGGTAGCGCTCGCGCACAACCAAGGTGTCTACGATTTCCAGTTCTCCCCGGACGGAAAGTACCTCTGCTATCGGTTCGGAGCGGATCTCGATCATCCACACGGAAGCAAACTGGCCGTCGTCAACCTGACGACCTGGACGGATCAGCAGCTCAGCCTCAGCGATGAGCCGGGTAGCTCGAGTGACGCCGTCACGGCCTACGCATGGTCTTCGGATTCGTCGACGCTCGCGGTCGGGTTCGTTCACTCGGGGACCGAATACCTCGGAGGCGTTCGCTTCGCCGCTGATGGGCAGCTCACCAAACTGACACCGAAGCAAACCCCCATCGGCGCGGATTCGAAGCTCTACTGGATCGGAACGAGCAGTGTTGCGTATTACGCAGACGGCATCATCGATACGAGCTCGGATTCCCCAGAACTCGTCCCATACGAAGGGTTTGCGACCGCCTACTACAGCCCACTCGGCGTCGTCGGCTTTTCCGAAGCCAGGTTCGGGGCGGACACCATCTATCAGTTGCCTGTCTTCGTGCAGACCACCAGCGAAGGATTTTATCTGAACAGCCCCTCCTGGCCGCGACTGCAATTCACGTGGATCCAGCCAGGAGGACCGTTTTCGGTCGACCACACGACACGGCTCGTCTCGCCCAGCGGGCGCGTCACGGCAGATTTGTCCAACCCTTCGCTAAAGCTCTATCGCGCCGAGCTCTTGCCCGAGATAGCCGCGAACGCGACGGATCGCGACTGTCCGAAACTGCTGACCTGGGCGAAGAACAAGGAACGGTTCGTCTGTGTGCGCGACGTGGCCGCGAACGAGCAACACGAAAAGTACGGCGAGCTTCGAATCTTCGATTTGGGAGCCGACGATACCCTCACGGTAGCGGCCGTCCAAGGAGGCTATTGTGACGCGCCATCGCAGCAAGCCGGTGAAGCGTGCTCGGTGCCGACCTACGACTACTCGATTATCAAGTCGACCGAACAGCCCCGGGTCCTTTCCGGTTCAGGGGATTGGCTCGCAGTATCGGTAAACACCGACGCTTCCAGCGACCTCTACTTGGCGGATCTGCGCCAGCTCCCGTTCGGCCTCCAATGGACGCACCAGCTCATCCCCACGAACGGCAACGCGGTTCCGACCGTAAAGCTTGCGTTTTCGCCCGACGAAAGCCTGCTACTCCAATTGCTCGGTGGAACGCTGATCGCGAATTCGGTCATCGATCGCTCGCACGTGGAACTGCCACGTTTCGACGAAGACATGCCGACCGGCACCCCGAGCTGCACGGACGATTTCCAGCAAGCTCCCGATCGTTGGTGCGGAAGCGCCGATCGTGCGCCGCCTTTCAAATGGGACCGGCGGTCGCGGTCAGTTGCCTATCGCAGCAGAAGTTCGGCCGATGACGAGGCGATCATGATCGTCGACTTCACTCCGTCTCCGGGTTTCGCCCAGCTCGACTTCCCCGCGCCTCGGTGCGGCACGAAGTGTAGTGGGCAGTTCGACTTCCAGCCCTGATCTACACCCACCAAATTCGGCATCAATTCAAACAACAAGAAAAGAAGACAACCCAATGATCATCACCGACTCGTTCCCCGTTTCGATTGCCTCGCAATCGAGCAACCAAGTTACATTTACGATCACCCTCCCAACCTCGCCACTATTCTTGGGAACACTCCAGGTCGACGGTCTTCCCGCCGGCGCGAATGGCGTGATCGGGACGCTTTCGCCGGTAGGCGACGCGGCGCACCCGTCAGTGCACAACTTTCACTTGGGCAACGCGAGGTTTCAACAACTGCTTCAATCGCTGGGCAATCCGGTGCTGCCGCTCTCGATCCAGATCACCTACGACAACGTGACCCTCAAGGCGACGGACTTGAGACTACCCACGATGCAAATGGCTGCAAACGGCTGAGTGAGACTGATTCGAATTCGCGAGGCGCAGCTCGCGTGAGGTTCTCTCACCGCGCCGGGCAATTCGAAGTTTAGTGTTGGGGACGAGACAACGACGGCGCGACGCCCGCGCCGAACGGTCGTGTTACGTCCCCGGCACGCCATTTTTGCGAGCTTCCCACCCCTCACACCTAGCCCAACTACGGCACCCCCAAGGCCAGCAAGGCCTCGTACCATTGGTTCGCAATCAGCTGTCCCCCAGCAGCGTTAGGGTGAACGCCGTCACTCGTATACGTCGAATTGGGCGTATAGCTGGCTGCGGTGAACGCCGAGTGCAGATCCACGACGAGCACGGGGGATGTCGCGCTGCTCTTGCTCGATGCCCATCCGGGGATTTGCGAATTGAGCGCGACGACTCGTGATTCGCACGCGGAGCAGCCGGAAGGGTTGAGGGGAGTAATCTGGGCGACCAGCAAAATGACGTTGGCGTTCGCTGCCCGCAGATCGTCGAGCACCGTGGAATAGGCCGCGAGGATCGAGCTCGGGGAGCGATCGTTCCAGACGTCGTTCGTGCCGAATTGCATGAGCACCAGATCGGCCTTGTTGCTGTTGCACCATTGGGGCAACTCGGCTGCGTGCATGCCGCTGCCCACCAGATCCGTCACCAGGTAGCCGCCGTGTCCCTCGGTCTGGACGTTTGCCGCGCCGTTGCAGCTCTGGTTGTTGAGGTTGCTACCCACGAACGTGAAGTTCGTTTTCCCGTGGTCGATGAGCGCTTTGGACAGGAGCTGGGGGCCGCATGTCGTTCCGGTGATCGAATCACCCAGCAGGGTTATTCGCCAGGGACCTGTGTGGGGTGGGCTCGAGGGCGAGCCGCCCGCACCGCTCGCGCCAGAGTGCGAGCCCGCATCGCCCGCGCCCGCCGCTGCACCTCCCGCGGCGCTACCAGCAGCGGCCAGTGCTCCGGCCGAGCCGCCTCCAGCGCTGGCGCCGGGCGAGCCTGCCGTCCCCGCGACCGCGCCTGCCGCTCCGGCCGTGGCGGCGACGCCGCCGTCGTTCGCGGCTCCCGCGAAGCTCCTGCCAGCGTTGCCACCCGAGGCCGGCGCGCCTGACTGCGCAATCCACCCCCCAGCCGCGTCACTCGCCCCACCTCGCTCGTTGGTCGCCACGCAACCCAGGGCGACTTGAACGACGCCGGCGATCACGAGCGCGCCCCGCACGACAGAGTGCGGGGCAGTGCGGATAGGGAACCAGCGGGCCATGAATCGCAAGCTCTGAACTATCACGCATCGGCAACTGGCTCGCACGCTCCGCGAGACGCAGCGCCTTCGTTCGCCGTTCGGGAATGCCACCGAGAGCGCGAAAATCCAGGGAGCTCACCATTCTTGCTGGATCCCTCTCGGGAGGGGCCCTATCGTTTTCGGTCATGTTGAAGTTCAGCCAGGACGGGCCGACCGCAGACAAACAAATGCGCGCGGTCATTTTCTACCTGACCACGTTCGGATACATCGACGGGGATTTCGACGACGCCGAGAAGGAGTTCGTGCGCGCGTACGTGCGTAAGCTCATCGAGCATCGCGTGCACGACGCGGTTCCGGAATCGGACCAGAAGCTGCGCGCCGAGCTGGTCAACAAGTTCACCAACCACTTTCACGAAGTGTTCGAGGGCATCAACCGGCAGGTCAAGGATCTCTTCACCGAGGCCGTCGCGGAGGGAGAAGCGCAAGACACCTTCGTGCACTCCAAGCTCAAGTTGCGCTGCTTCGAGATCTTCAAGGGTTTCGACGCGGCGAATCAGGAGCAACTGATGAGCACGATCGACGAGCTCATTCATGCGGACGGCCAGGTGCACCCCGCGGAGCTGAAATTCCGCGGCGAACTCGCGGCGCTGCTCGAGGCCGACCTGGGAGTCGAATTGCTCGACGACGAGGACAATCGGCGCACGAGCGCAGTCGCAAAAGACGCGAAGCTGGTGCCCAGCCTGGAGAATCACCCCTTCTTCCAGCAGTTCGAATATCATTACACGAGCGATCCTGCGCGACTCGGCAAGCAAATCGAGTCCGATCGCAAGCTGATCGATCGCGTGATCGCGCAGCTCGACAAGCAGCGCTCGGCCGGCACCGGTAAGCTCAAGGGCAAGCGCAACGTCGCAGAGTTCCAAGGCAGCGAACCGTTCTTGGACGGGCACGTGCACGTGCTCCCTCCCCTGCCAGGCCGCGAATACGAACTGATCGTCGTGGGCGATTTGCACGGTTGTTACAGCTGCTTGAAGGCCGTACTGATGCAGTCGGACTTCTTCGCCAAAGTGAATCGCTTCGTCGACGATCCGGAGCACAATCCAGAGCCCAAGCTGGTGCTGCTGGGCGACTACATCGATCGCGGAATGTTCAGCTATCAAGGCGTGCTGCGCTCGGCAATGCAGCTGTTTTTGCGCGCGCCGGATCACGTGTATTTGTTGCGAGGCAACCACGAATATTACATCGAGCATCAAGGGCGCGTGCTCGGCGCCGTGCGTCCGAGTGAAGCGATGAACACGCTCAAGCCGCACCTTTCCCAAGAGGTGTTCGCGCACTACATGCAGCTGTTCGATGCGCTGCCGAACATGCTGTTCTTCGAGCGACTGCTGTTCGTCCACGGCGGGATCGCGCGCGATTTGTTGCTCAAGGAACGCTACAAGGACCTTTCGAGCCTCAATGATTGGGACATTCGCTTTCAAATGATGTGGAGCGATCCGAGCAGCGCGGACGTCATTCCTGCTGCGTTGCAGGAGCAGTCCTCACGGTTCCCATTCGGGCGTCTGCAGAGCCAGGCGTTCCTCCAGCGCGTGGGGTGCCACACCCTGGTGCGCGGGCACGAAAAGGTGAACGAGGGCTTCCGTCGAGTATACGACGATCCGAACCAGCTGTTGATCACGCTGTTTTCGGCCGGCGGCAGCGACAACAAGGACATCCCTGCCGACAGCAGTTATCGCTCGGTGACGCCGATGGCCATGACGGTCAAGTACAAGGACCACAAGAGCCAGATCATTCCTTGGGAAATCGACTATCGCCGCTACAACTCCGCCGACAAGAACAAGTTCTTCGAGTCACGCCCGGAGATCGAGCACTTGCCGGGCTGACGCCAGCGCGGCGCTCCAACGGGGACCGCACCGAAACGATCGGCGCGCGGGCGCTAGCGCTCCATGACCGCGGCGGGCCCTCGACCCACCGCAATCACTCGGCTGCCAACGAGCGCACCGAGAGCAATCAGCACCAATAGCGGCAACACGTGACCGAGCAGCAAATGCGGGATGTAGCTCACGGGGCACCACAGATCGACGAGCACCCACGCGCCGGCTCCTGCGGCGGCGCCCAAAGCCGCACCCGTCAGGCGCGGGTGCACGGGGTCGCTCCCGCGACGCAGCCACAGCAAGCCCAAGAGAGGCACACAGGCCAAAAGGATACTCAGCGTGAAGCAGCGCAGCCCGGGTCGCTCGGCCCACTCGAGCGTCATCTTCGGATAGCGGGCACTGAGCAACGCACGCCAACCGAAGAGCAGCACCGGCGTGAGCAGCACTTGCGCGAGGAGCAGCGCGCGCGGTCGTCCCAACATCGAGCGCCCACGACCGATGCCTACGATCGCAACCCCAATCGCCAAGATCGCAGAGCCCAACGCGGTCGCCACCAATAGCCGTTCAGGCCGCGGCCCCACGCGAACGCCGCCCGATGCAACGAATACAAGCAGAGGGACGAGCACCAGCAGACTCGAAATGAGCGCCTGTTGCAGCGAGAACTGCGCGCGCGTCGGTGATGGCTCACGCGCACTCCGTTCGATCACTCGCGCGCGCAACAGCGCATCGGTCAGGCCCGTGCGGGCATCGGAGGCTGGCGGCTTGGAATCGGACATTTCACTGCTGTTCCGGCTTACACTACCCGCAACGACCCTGCACCCGCGCTACTTGCCAACCGCGGGCGGCGCAAGCGGACAGCCGAGCACGGTGCGAATCGCAGTATACGCTCGGAATGCGCGGAGTTTGACCGCATTCACGGTCGTACCAAGCGCCTCTGCCGCCTCTTGATGCGAAAGTCCGTCGACTTTGAGCAGTTCGAACGCCACCCGTTGATTGCCAGGCATGCGCAGCAGCTCCGCCTCGACTAGACGCGCGGCCTCGCGAGTAGCCACTTCGTCGTCGGGCTGAGCCCACGCGCGTTGATCGTCTTCGCCCACGTCGCGGGCGCTCCACAGCGCATCGGTCTTGCGGCGCCGACATTCGTCGATGTAGAGACGCCGCGCGATCGCGAAAGCCCATGGCAACACCGGCAAGCCAGCTACGTACGTGCCGCGTTTGCGATGTATTTGCAGCAAAGTCTGCTGCAGCAAATCATCGGCAATAGCGCGATCCCGAGCTTGCCGAATCAGGTACGCGTGCACTCGCGGCGCTACCGCATCATAGACGCTGGCAAAGGCCGATTCGTCCCCTTGCGCATAGCGTTCCATCGCGGAGTTCGCCCGCTCGGTGCTACTCTGGATCGCGGCGCTGGGAATGACTCGCTCGAATTGCCGAGCAGCGCTCGCGCCCATGTCCTGTGCTATTTTCCCTGCGAATGTGGCCATGCAGCGATTGCCTCCGTGCAGTCCCGAGGCAATACGCAGGCGAACACCGGTGGTGACGTCCAACTTCGAAAATAGTTCGAGTGGCGTCCTTTCGTGCAGGAACGTACCAGGGGCTCGATCCGCGGGCCGAAACATCGGCAACCGAAACGCGCTGCCGCGCACTGCGTAGTGTTGCACGGTCGCACGGGAGTTTTCGAGCAGCTTCGAAAGCTGAGTCGCCAACGTCCGTCCGTCGATCATCCAACGATTGCTCGTCGAAAACACCGGTTCGGAGAAATACATGTTCGAATATCGTGGCGGAATGGTGGCGATGACTCTGCTCTTCGCTTGTGCCTCCGCGGGCGCGAATGGCGCCGTCGCAGCGAACGACACCACGCCCATCGGCCTCCAAAGCGAGCGACTCAAGCCCGCTCCTCCACTGCCGAGCCCCAACTTGGCGGTGCCGGATGACAGCCGCCTCGCCTTCTCATACGACGCGGTCGGCTTTCAGATCTACGTCTGTCAGGCGGCGGGCAACGGCTACGCCTGGACGTTCCAGGCGCCTGAAGCAAGGCTAATCGATGCGCACGGCCGCTTGGTAGTCAAACACTATGCAGGACCCACCTGGGAGTCCGTGAGCGATCACAGCAAGGTCGTTGCCAAGAAGGTTGCCGAGTTCAGCGCCCACGCCGACGCGATCCCGGAGCTGTTGCTGCAAGTCACGGCCCACGATGGCAACGGGACGATGGCGGACGTGAGCTACATCCAACGGCTTGGCACCAAAGGAGGGCTTGCGCCGACCACTGACTGCGATAGCGGCCACATCGGTGCGACAGCGCGCGTTGACTACACCGCCACCTACGTTTTCAGCCGTCCGAAGAACCACCGCAAGTAAGACGCTGGAACGAGCCGCCCCGCGCCAAGCGCGCGCTCTCTCGCGCGCTCCGTTTTACATCCCTGGGACGAGTGACGGCGCTGCACTTTGCCTCAGTGAGACAAGGCCGATGCGCTGCTTCAGAGGATGCGTGCCCGCGACGTTCTAAAGGCCACTGACCGGGGCGGCATCGTCTCCCATCGGGGGCGATAGCTGGGGCATTTTGAAACGGGCACCGATTGCCGCCCCGTCTAAAATCCTCGTCTAATCCTGCGTGCGCGCAAAGCCGTAGTGTGACCTCGTCGCCAATGCTTTCTGCGCAACCGAGCTCACCGCCTCCGCCTGTGGTTTCACCGGTGCCGGTCGAACTCCCCGCGGACAGCGCCCCAGGACTCGCGCCGTCGACCCCACCGACAGTTCCGCTGCTGCCAGCGATCGAGGCGCTCCCGACGGTATCCGTGGGGATCCGAATCAAGCTGATCGCGCTGATGGTGGGGATTTGCTTCCTCATTGCCAGCGTCCTGACCTCGTACCTGACTGCCCGTCAAATCGCCGGGCTGCGCGCGGATGTGCGCGAACGCGCCGCCGCGTACGGGCGCCTGGCCAGCCTTCAACTGCGCTCGGCCGTTGCATTCAAAGACGAAGAAACCGCGCGCGAAGTTTTGAGCGCAATCGTGAAAGATCCGCTCGTCAAAGGCGCCGGATTGTTTCACGCGGACGGAGCGAGCTTGCACGTCGAGGGCACGCTGAGCGAGCTCGCGCGCGCGTCTCGACGCGGCTTCGGTGACCCGCGAACGTTCGCCTTGCCGGGGCGAATCCTCATTGCCCTTCCGGTGCGCAGCTTGGAAGGTCCGCGCGGAACGCTGGTCATGGAGCTGACGACCGCGCCCGCCAACGCGGCACGAGCGCAGTTGATCCGCGCGGCGGTGACCATCGGCGCGGGAGCGTTGCTGGTCGGCATTCTGCTCGCGTGGGCGATCGCGCGATCGCTCGCACGACGGGTGGAAGACATCGCGCACGCCGCCTCCGAAGTCGCCAAGGGCGACCTCGAGCGCAGCCTGACTTTGGGCGGGCCGAGAGACGAGATCGGCGTTCTCGCGCACGCTTTCGATGCCATGGTTCGCCATTTGCGTGACCTGGTCGGTCACATCCATCGCACTGCACGCGAGGAAAAGGTCCGACTCGAGCAATTGGTGAGCGAACGAACGTCGCAACTCGACCGCAAAAATGCCGATTTGAAGTTGGTTTTGGACAACGTCGAGCAAGGCTTCGTCACGGTCGATCGAGCCGGCAGGGTGGTCGGCGAGCATTCTCGAGTCGTCACACGCTGGCTGGGAACGTTTTCGAGCGGCGATTGTCTGTGGCAGATCCTCGACCGGGCAAGACCGGGCCACTTCGGTAGCTTCGACGCTGCTTGGTCACAACTCGTCGATGGCTTCATGCCCGCCGACGTGTGCCTGGCACAGATGCCACGAGAATATCTGATCGCCGGACGCCATTTGCGCTTCGAGTACAAGCCACTGGGCGCCGGCGAAGACTTCGACAAGCTCTTGGTCGTGATCTCGGACGCCACTGCCGTGGTGGAGCGCGACCGCACCGAGCAGCAGGAGCGCGACCTGCTCAACTTGTCGAGCCGACTGCTCCGCGATCGCGCGGGCTTCCTGGAGTTTGCTCGAGAAACCGAGCTGCTCCTGGAGCGCATCAGCCAAAACACGACCGACCAAGTATTGCTCAAGCGCGATCTCCACACGCTCAAGGGCAATTCCGGCTTATACGGCCTATCGTCGCTTTCCGCGCTGTGTCACGTTCAAGAGTCCAACTTGGACTCCGGGACGGACATCGATTGCACCGCGATCGTCGACCAGTGGCAAAGCATTCGTGAGAAGACCCAGCAACTCGTGGGTGAGCGCTCCACGACGGGACTCGAGATCGACCAAAGCGAGTATCAGGCAGTGCTCGGCGCCGTCCGCGGGGGACGCCGCCACGCGGAGCTTGCGCGGATGCTCGAGACTTGGAGCCTGGAGCCGGTGCGCGTCCGGCTCGAACGAGCGGCGGAGCAGCTCTCGGCGCTCGCCGAGCGCACGGGCAAAGGCGCCCCGAAGATCGTCGTCGAAGCGGGGCGCGTGTACCTCGCTCGCGAGGAGCTGAGCGAGTTCTGGAGCGTTTTTGCCCATGTCGTGCGCAACGGCGTCACTCACGGACTGCTTCAGCCAGAGGATCGCCCACGCCGAAAGTCGCACGAGAACGACTTCGAACTTCGGGCAGGCATGCAAGACGGTGCGCTCTTCGTCGAGTTCGAAGATAGCGGCCCGGGCATCGATTGGAACGTGATTCGGCACCGCGCCAAGCAGCACGGTCTACCGTCGGACACACAAGCCGAGCTGATCGTAGCGCTGTTTGCCGATGGCATTTCTGCGGAGAACGAAGCGACGGAGTTCTCGGGACGGGGAGTCGGCCTCAGCGCGGTGCGCGATGCCTGTCAGCGGCAGCGCGGTAAAGTCGAGGTCGCGACCGAGCGAGGCGCCGGAACGCGATTCCGATTCTCGTGGCCCGCTAGCCAATTCAAGACACTGATTCAACTCGATAGCGGACCTTCTGTATGAACCACCCGGCGACGACGCTCATCCGACGCTGCCTGGGCGCGCTGCTCTTGGCAGCTTCGCTGCCTGCCTGTGAGGAACCCGACGAGACGCCGCTGCTCCTGAGCGCCCTCCAGGCGAATTCGCAAGTCGAGGGCGAAGCAGCACCAGCTGTGACCGCGCCAAGCGTCGATATCAACCCGCGCCTGCTCCGTCGCTTCCAGCCGCTTCGCAGTCAAATCGAGACCACGACCAACCCGATCACTCAGGCCAAGACCGATCTGGGTCGGATGTTGTTCTTCGAGCCACGGCTGTCGAAAGACCAAAAGACATCGTGCAACACCTGCCACGTCCTCGCCAACTACGGCGTCGATGGCTTGTCCACCTCTGTCGGCCACCGCGGGCAACACGGCACGCGAAATTCACCGACCGTGTTCAACGCTGCCGGATTCTTTGCCCAATTCTGGGACGGTCGCGCGGAGACGGTCGAGGAACAGGCGACTGGGCCAATCCTGAACCCGGTGGAGATGGCGCTCACCAGCCCCGAGCAGGGCGTGAAAGTGCTGAGTTCGATGCCCGAGTACCGCGAAGCCTTCAGCAAGGCCTTTCCGGGGGAGGCCGCGCCGTTGACTTTCAGCAACGCGGCTCGCGCGATTGCCGCGTTCGAGCGACGCTTGACCACGCCTTCGCGCTGGGATGACTACCTTAGAGGCAATCTCAACGCCTTGAGTGTCCCCGAGCTCGAAGGGCTCAAGGTCTTCACGAACATCGGTTGCATGGTGTGTCACACCGGTGAGTTCGTCGGAGGTGCCATGTACCAGAAGGTAGGCATCGTCGAGCCGTGGCCGGACCAACGCGATCAGGGACGGTTCGTGGTCACCAAGCAGGACACCGATCGCATGATGTTCAAGGTCCCCACGCTACGCAACATCGCGAAGACCGCGCCCTATTTCCACGACGGCTCGGTGCCCACGCTCGATGCTGCAGTGCGCCGTATGGGTCGCTATCAGCTGGGGCTGTCACTGTCAGACCAAGAAGTTGCCGCGATCGTCACGTGGCTCGGTTCGCTCACCGGGGAATTGCCCCGCGAGTATATCGAGCAGCCGTCCCTGCCCCCGAGCACGCCCGCGACGCCCAGCGCGGACCCGACGTAGGTCCCGCGGCAACTGTGACAGCCCACGTTCGTTGCTGTTTTGTACGTCTTTGAACGTCGAACGAGATTCATAGATTTACTTAAGACAAACACGAAATCGGCCGATCGTTGAAGGGAGTCCGTCAGCGCGACGCCCGAGTCGCCCAACCGCGCAAATTAGGCACCCCGTGAAGAGCATCTCTCCCAAGAACCATCCTGACTTCGAGCTCATGGACCATCACCTGATGGACGTCGCCGTCGAACTATTTGCAGCTTACGACGTGCCCATCGAGCACTGCCTGCCACCGTCGGAAGAAGGGCTCGGACAAGAAACCTACTGCATGTCCTCGATCGGCTACGTCGGCAACGGCGTGAAGGGCGTGTTGATACTCGCCGCGACACGGGCCGCCGCAGAAGCCTGGACGAGCGCGGCAGGTGGCCTGGAGTGTGATTTGGTCGATACGGTCGGGGAGTTCTCGAACATGCTGCTCGGGCGCCTCAAAGGACGGCTGCTGCGGGAGGGGATTCCGATCTCGCTCGCAACACCGATGACCGTCATCGGCGACGGGCTGCGCATCTCGGTCGCGCCGGGAGTGTCGAGCTGGCAGTTCTTCGAAGGACCGGGCTGGCACTTGGGCACGCGCCTGGATGCGGCGTTCGATCCTGACTTCCGACGTGAAGCAACCCCTGCCGCCCCTGCAGAGGCCGGCGACGCTATTCTTTTCTGATACTCGAGGAGACAAAAATGACGGCACGAGTGATGGTGATCGATGATTCGATGTTGGTTCGCAGACAAGTGAGTGCTGCGCTCAAGACCCCCGGCTATTTGGTCACGGAAGCCGTGGACGGCGTTGATGCGCTGGAAAAGCTCGCCGGCCTCGCCGACACGAAGCTCATCGTGTGCGACGTCAACATGCCGCGCATGAACGGCATCGAGCTACTCGAACGGCTCAGCGCCCAAGGTTCGGCCGTGCCAGTCGTGATGCTCACCACCGAAGGTCAGCCGGAACTCATCCAGCGCGCCCGCTCGCTCGGCGCGAAAGGATGGATCGTCAAGCCCTTCAAGCCAGAATTCTTGGTCGCGACCGCGGCCAAGCTAGCGCCGCTCGGCGCTTGAGAAGGGGCCGAGGCGAGGGAGCGCAGTGAGGGTCATTCTACTCAACGATCGGCGTGCAGAGCGCGACGCAATGGTTCGCGCGTTACCGCAAGACACCTATCGAGTAGAGGCCGTAGCTGACGAGACCGCAGCACTTGCGGCGATTGCTCGAGAAGCCCCCCAGGTCGTCGTTTTCAGCGCGCCGTCGAAAGGCGGTCAGGACCTGGCGCGAAGGCTGCGAGGCGGTGAAAACGCAGCAGAGGCGTACTTGCTCGCGATCGTCGAGGCAGCGCCGGCAAACAAAGAGCTTTCGAACCTGATCAGCGCCGGCGTTCACGATTTCATGCGCCGCCCATTCGCGGACGTGGAGCTGCTCGAGCGAGTCAAGGCACCCGAGCGATTACTGCGCTGGTCCAGATCGGTTTCCAAACCTTGCGCGTTCGATTTCTCGACGGCGCTCGACGTGACCACGCTCAGGGCGTGGCGCAACTTGGGTCAATTGGTGGCCGAGGATCTGAGTGAGATGGCGGGCTCACCGTTCAGCGTCAGTACGGGCTACCCCGCACATCTCGGCGCCGATGCCGCCTGCGCGTCGATACCGATGTCGCTCGCGGGTGACCAATTGGAGCTACGCCTGTCGATCGTTGCCGACACCCCAGCAACCAAGTGGATTCGCGAAACTCTCCTGAGCGATCCGACGGCGCAAGAGAGCACGATGCGCGATGCTCTCCGTGAGCTCGCCAACACCGCAGGCGGCTCATTGAAGCGCGCCGCGCTGAGCGAAAGCATCACGCTCACCACGGGCATTCCGCGCGACGATTCGACGGCGCGCTTTCCGGGCAAACACCTGTGTTGGAGCCTCAAGCTCGAAGGCGGCGCGGGCTGCCTCGCGGTGGTAGGCGAGGTGCGCAGCCACACCAACCAGCGCATCTCGGCCGCCCAGCTCACCGAGGGCATGGTGCTCGCTCATGACATTCGTAGCGAGGGCGGAGTGTTGATCGTACCGGCGGGTTCGAGGCTTACCGCGACTAGCGCCAATCGGTTGGCTGCGATGCTCGGACCGCGCTACTTCTTGGAAGTCGCGCCCGCGGCCTGAGCCGGCAGAACGGCCGCGGTGATCCGTGGCACGGGTGTTGCTCTTGACGCCTTCGAGCAATTCGGAGGCATGATGGACGACGTGACATTGTTTTGGCCGCTGGTGGGTGTGGCGATCGCGGCGCTGGTGGTCATCTTGATCGTGGCGAATCGTCACCGTGCTCGCGTTCGTCGTGCCGAGCTGAAAAGCAGATTCGGTCCAGAATACGATCGGGTGGTGGAAGAATTCGGAGCGGATCGGGCAGTTCACGAGCTCGCTTCGCGGGAACGACGCGTCGAACGCTTGCACGCTCGCGAACTGAGCGCAGCCGATCGCGAACGATTTCTGACCAGCTGGGCGAGCATCCAGACGCGATTCGTGGATGATCCAGGCATGGCGGTGTCCGCTGCCAACGAACTGATCAACGAGGTGATGCGAGCTCTCGGTTATCCGACGGAGCACTTCGAACAGCGTGTGGCCGACCTATCGGTGGAACACGCCGCGGTGGTGCAGCACTACCGCGCCGCGAAGGCGCTCGCGGATGCGAACCGCAATGGGCGAGTGAACACCGAAGAGTTGCGTCAGGCTGTCGTTCACTATCGCGTTTTGTTCGCCGATTTGCTGCACGAACCGAAAGTCGAGCCCGGACTGCAACGAGCGCACGCTTGAGTTAGAGTTGCCCGACGCCGGAGAGGGGCAGCCGCACGAAGAAGTCGGTGCCCTCCCCTGGACGAGTTTCGAAGCTCAGTGCACCGGAGTGCGAGGCAACGATGTCGCGCGCGAGGGTAAGCCCCTGCCCGGTTCCCTTGCCAACTGGCTTGGTCGTAAAGAACGGGTCGAACACCTGATGTTGGATCTTCAGCGGGATGCCGCCACCGTTGTCGCTGATTGTCACGGTGATCGCCTCAGCGTCGCAGCGCGACACGATCCTGATCACACCGTCGCTGCGCTTGGTTTCGGCGATCGCGTGGGCGGCGTTGACGATCAGGTTCAAGAAAACCTGGTTGAGCCGCCCCTGAAAGCAAGAGATGGGCGGCAGTTGCCCGAAGTCGGTCTCGATCTTCGCGACCGACTTGTACTCGTTCTGCGCCACGATCAACGTGTCTGCCAGCGCACGATTGATGTCGCCTGACGCTTTTTCATCCTGATCGACGTGAGCGAAGGACTTCATCGCGCGCACGATGTTCGACACGTGTTCGATGCCTGCTCGCGAATCCTGCAAGGCTTTGGGCACGTTCTTCAGTAGGAAGTCGAGCTTGAGTTGAGTCTTGCTGCTCTCGAGCAGCGCCTGCGCTTCGCCCAAGGAGCTCGCCGTTTCTCCGGAAGTCGCGCGACGCGCGACTTCCATGTACTCGATGAGCTTGGCGAACGCCCGAGACAAGAAAGCCACGTTGTCACCCACGTATTGCATCGGAGTGTTGATCTCGTGGGCGATGCCGGCCGCAAGTTGGCCGATCGACTCCAGTTTCTGTGCTAGCCGCAGATCTTTCTCCAAGCGTTCGCGCGTCGTCACTTCCTCCTGCAGCTTGCTATACGCGGCCTGGGTTTCCTGCTGCGCGGCGCGCAATGCTTCGTTGTTGCTAGCCAACGCGTCGCGCGCCTGCGAAAGCTCGGTCGCGCGATCCTGTTCGGCAGCAGCCCAGCGGGTGGCGGTTGCAAGCTCTTCCTGCACCGCACCCGAGGCACGCGCCGTGAGGACGATTCGACTTTGGTCGAGCGATCGCGCCGAGCAGACGATCAACGGACGCGGAGTGCCATCCCCCGCGGTAAAGATCAAATTCGTGTCACGCGTCGAGCCGGCGAACATGGCCTCCACACCGAGGAGCTGCAACATGTCCTCCGCGGCCACGATGGCTTCGACCGGCAGCCCGACGACCTCACCTTGCTCGCGCCCCAACAGTGCGAGAAAAGCCGTATTTGCGAGCTCGACGTGGCCGGTCGCGCTCAGTACGAGCACCCCGTCTGGAAGATCGTCGAACGTCGGGCGCGCTTCGAGCGCAACCCTTGGGGGAACGACAGGTCTCGCGGAGCTTGCAGGATTCGACATCGGCTGTGGCAACTCGGAATTGCTGCGAAAGCAGAGCAACCAGTGCCACGTGATGCAACGGCCACCGCACCACACGCTTAACGGGGCATGTGGCAGCTTGTCACACTGCGGACACGAAATTCCGTCGCAATTCCGCTAGAATTTAGTGATGAGTTTGCACGCGAAGACCGGCGCGCGGGTGGGCCCGCGATATCCACATTTGGTCGTGCTCGTCGGGGCTACGGGAGACCTATCCCGCCGCAAACTGCTGCCCGGCTTGTTTCACCTGGCAAGCGCAGGGTTCATTCCGGGCTGCCGAATCGTCGGCGTCTCGCTAGACGATCTCGATGCGGACGGCTTTCGCAAGTTTGCGCGTGCGGCGCTCGATGAGTTCTCGCAGCGCAAGGTCACCGACGAGGATTGGACGGCGTTCGCGCAAACCTTGGACTACGTCCCACTATCGGCTGGTGTCGAGGCACTCAAGGCGACGGCCGAGCGAGCCGAGCAAACATTCAGCGGCGAGAGTCGGAGGCTGCACTACCTGAGCGTGCCGCCGAACGCTGCGTTGTCCGCGGCGCGTATGCTCGGTGAAGCGAACTTGATCGAGCGCTCGCGGGTAGTGATGGAGAAACCGTTCGGCACCGACCTCGCAAGCGCGGTGGCGTTGAACGCAAAGCTGCACGAAGTATTCAGTGAACAGCAGATCTTCCGCATCGATCATTTCTTGGGCAAGGAACCCGCTCAGAACATCTTGGCGTTTCGCTTCGGTAACGGGCTATTCGAGCCCATTTGGAATCGGAACTTCATCGACCACGTGCAAATCGACGTACCGGAGACGCTCGGCCTCGGTAAGCGCACTGCCTTCTACGAGACGGTGGGCGCATTCCGCGACATGGTGGTCACCCACCTATTTCAAATCCTGGCTTTCATGGCCATGGAACCGCCAACATCACTCGCGCCGACCCCAATCAGCGAAGAAAAGAACAAGGTGTTCCGCAGTCTATTGCCGCTTCAACCAACGGACGTCGTGCGCGGACAGTACATCGGTTACCGCAAAGAAGAGGGGGTTCACCCGGAGTCGGACACCGAAACGTTCATCGCTTTGAAGTGCCACATCGACAATTGGCGCTGGGCCGGGGTGCCCTTCTACCTGCGCACGGGCAAGCGCTTGGCCGAAGGGCAACGCATCATTTCGATTGCCTTTCGAGAGCCCCCGAAGAGCATGTTTCCCCCGGGTTCTGGCGTCGGCTCGCAAGGACCGGACCACTTGACGTTCGACTTGGCAGACGCTTCGAAGATGTCGCTCTCGTTCTATGGCAAGCGCCCCGGACCCGGCATGCGCCTCGACAAGCTCAGCTTGCAGTTCGCGATGCACGACACTGGCTTTGCCGGTGACGTCCTCGAGGCCTACGAGCGCTTGATCCTCGACGCGATGCGGGGCGACCACACACTATTCACGGCCGCCGAGGGCATCGAGCAGCTTTGGGAAAAGTCCATGCCCCTGCTCGAGGCGCCACCACCGGTGCGCCTGTACACCCCCGGCAGTTGGGGTCCGAACGTGATTCATTCACTGATTGCCCCACACGCTTGGCGACTGCCGTTCGAGCGAGCTTGGCGGGACCCGAACCGTACGGGCGGCTGAGCTGACTATGCCGGAGGCGCGCTCTTTCTCGCCTGGAGCGGCGCGGGGCTACCCAGAAAATACCCTTGCAGAAAATCGCAGCCGGTTTCGACCAGAGTGTCTCGTTCGCCGGCATTCTCGACGCCTTCGGCGATCACCGTTTTGCCCATGTTGTGGCAGAGTCGGACGAGCGCCTGCACCATCTTCTGCTTCGACGGATCCTTGTCGACGCCGCGAATGACGGAAAGGTCGATCTTCACGAACTCTGGTTCCAACTGGGCAAACGTGCCCGAATCTCCTTGGCCGGCGCCCAGGTCATCGATCGCCACGCGAAACCCGAGGCCGCGCAGACGATCGAGCCGCTCGCGCACGTCGCTCACCGAATCCAGCGATGCGCGGTCGGTCAGCTCCAGGACGACTCGCTGCGCGACACGAGTCAGCGGCGCCGAGGGCAAGTAGAGCGCGGGGTCGAGCAAGTCGTCCGGATGGATATTCAGAAACGCGAAGGCACCGGCATGCGGCATGCGCTCGATATCGGAGGCAACCGTATCGCGCACTTTGCGCCCGACCTCGTGAATCCGCCGCACTTTTTCGGCAGCTTTGAACACGGCCTTCGGCAGCAAGAGCAATGGCTCCTCGGTACGCAGCAGAGCTTCGTAACCGTACACCGAGCCATCCGTCGCGTTCACCAGCGGTTGGTACGCCATCCATAGCGACCTCAGGGCGCGATCGAGCTTGGCGTCGACACCCGCACGGTCACCGATATAGAACGAGCCGCTACCGAACTCCTGCGCACACTGGCGCTTGAGCCGTGCCAGCCGCCCGACGTCGATTGCGCGCGCGACGACGGCGCGCAACCGCTCGATGGTGACCGGCTTGATCAGGTACTGAAACGCTCCGTATTCGACCGCCAGGGTCGCAGTTTTGATGTCCGGGTTGCCGGTGACCAAGATCACCGGCAAGTCCAAGTCGTGCTCGCGGACCGCGTGGAGCAGCTTGAGGCCAGTGATGCCGGGCATCATGATATCGCTGACGATCACGTCGAAACGCCGCTCGGCGAGCAACTCGAGCGCTCCGGCTCCGTGATTGGCGAGGAACACGCGCGCGTGCGAGCCTTCGAGCGCCCGCCGGAACATCGTCAGCACCGTCTCGTCATCGTCGACCAGAAGGATCACGGCCTCTTCCTCTACCTCACCCATCTACGAAAGATATCATCGTGCAGGGAGTGTGCTCGAAAAGTTCTCCCTCGGTGCAACCGAGCGGACGGAAACCGCCCAGCCCGCGCGACCGTGATCAATTTTGCAGCGGCTTTCCGGATTTGGGACGAAGTCGGTTAAGGCACGGGCCAATCGATCCGTTCCGGGTAGGTGGGAATCGAATCACGGCTACGAGTGCGCCAAGCGCACACCCTCGACCCCGATCCGGAGCGAGCCATTGCCGCAATCTCTGCTCGAGTCGACGCTCGAGATGCCAGCGTCAACTTGCTCTTCTGCGCTCCAACGTACGACCTGGACGGACTCGCGCGCGCCATCGACCAAACCTTCCGAGGTCCCGTCGTTGCGTGCACCACTGCGGGACAATTTGGCCCGAGCGGCTTTCAAGACACGGGAATCACTGCGGTTAGTCTCAGCAGCGATGAGCTGCACGTGAGTCAATACTTGATCGCGCCCCTGACCGAGAGCCAAGCGCGGGCATCCGAAGCTGCTTTCAGCGCGATGTCGGGCATGCTCGAACGCGGCACCGAGCGCGCATTCGGCTTGGTGTTGGTGGACGGACTCTCGGGGGCCGAGGAGCGCCTGGCTGCGACCTTGTATCAGTCACTCGGCACGATTCCGTTGGTCGGAGGGTGTGTAGGAGACGCGCAGGGCGGTCTGGGGGCTCAGGGTCTGCACGTCTACCACGAAGGGCGATTCCTACGGGATGCGGCGCTCTTCACGCTATTCGAAACCACGTTGTCCTTCGCGACCTTCAAGGCCTCACACGTCGTCCCCGGCAAACACAAGCTGGTCGTGACGATGGCCGACCCGGAACAGCGCGTGGTCCAAGAATTCAACGGAGAACCGGCCGCCGAGGCCTTCGCCGAAGCCTTGGGGTTGGAGCTGGACGAGTTGAATCCTTCGGTATTTTCTCGCAATCCGCTGCTGTTCCTGAGTGGTGGCGATCAATTCGTACGTTCGATCCGGAGCGTCAACGAGGACAACAGCCTGACACTGTATTGCGCGTTGGAGGTCGGCCTCGTACTCACGCTGGGCAACGGAGCCGACCCCATCTCCGGACTCGAGCACGCGTTCGACGCCGTCGAACAAAGGATTGGTCAACCGCAAGTCATTATCGGTTGCGATAGCATGCCTCGACGCTTGGAACTCGAGCAGGATGGGAATCGACGCGCGGTCGGAGAGCTCATGGCTCGTCACCGAGCAGTTGGGTTCAGCGGCTACAGCGAGCAATACAACGCCATGTTCGAAAACCTAACTTTGAGCGCTGTGGCGCTCTCTTCCACATGACGCAAAGCGACTTCTTCACCGAACTTTCCTTGCCGGAGCTGACGCTTCGCGTGGGGGCGCTGGAGCGCAAGTTGCGTGCGAAAGAGAAGACCATTCGCGTGTTGATTCAGCGCATCGAGGACAGCTCGAGCGCCGGGCATTCGGCCTTTTGGGTGCTCGAGCAGAACATCACGCTCGAGAAAATGGTGGCCAAACGAACCGCGGAAATCAACGCGCAGAAGGAGCAACTCGGGCTGGCGCTCGCGCAACTGCGGGGCGCCCAAGCCAAGCTGATTCAAGCTCAGAAGCTCGAAGCAATCGGCCAGTTGGCAGCAGGGATCGCACACGAGGTGAACACTCCGACGCAGTATGTCTCGGACAACACCTCCTTCGCGCAGAAGGCCGTGGCGGGACTCATCGGCGCTTTGCAGGCGGCGATGGCGGTCGTGCAGGCCGCAAAGGTCGGCCCAGTCGATGCCGAGCTGATCGCGGCTGCGGACGCGGCGATCGGCAAAGCCAAGGTTCCTTACCTGATCCAGCAACTGCCGCGCGCCCTCGATCAGTCGCGCGAAGGTCTCGAACGGATCGCCAGCATCGTGCGAGCAATGAAAGAGTTTTCGCACCCGAGCGGCACCGAAAAGAAGCCGGTCAACCTGCGAGATGCCATCGAAACCACGATCGCCGTCGCACGCAACGAATGGAAATACGTGGCAGAAGTGGAGCTCGACATGGCGCCCGAGCTCCCACTCGTGCCGGTGCTGCGCAACGAGTTCAACCAGGTGATCTTGAATCTAATCGTCAATGCTGCCCATGCCATCGGCGAATCGACGGCCGGAGGCTCGCAGGGCAAGGGCAAGATCCGCATCGTTGGACGACTCCTCGCCGAGCAGGTCGAGATTCGCATCAGCGACACCGGCACGGGCATTCCGGAGGCCGCGCGAGCCAAGGTGTTCGAGCCGTTCTTTACGACCAAGGAGGTCGGCAAAGGCACCGGGCAGGGCCTGGCTATCGCCTACTCCGTGATCGTCGACAAACATCAGGGCTCGATAGCCTTCGAAACCGAGCTCAATCGCGGCACGACGTTCGTCATCTGTTTGCCGCTCGTGGACTCGGCAGCTGGGGCTGCCGTGGAGGGGGTATCATGAAGGTGCTATTCGTCGACGACGAGCCGCGCGTGCTGGAGGCGATCGAGCGAACGATGTTTCAACTCGATTTGGATTGGGAGGTCAGCTTCGCCGAGGGCGGTCCTGCGGCGCTCGCCGAGCTCGAGAAAGGACACTTCGACGTGGTCGTCTCGGATATGCGCATGCCCGGCATGGATGGCGCTGCGCTGCTCGGCGAAGTCTGCGCGAAGTATCCGCACGTTGCCCGCATCGTGCTGTCGGGTCAAACCGACGAGGCAGCGGCGTTCCGGGTCGTGAAGGTCGCGCATCAATTCTTGGCCAAGCCGTGCAGCTCCGAAAACCTGCAGCAAGTGATCGGGCGCACCCAGGAACTTCGCAACTGGCTGAGCGAAGAGCGGTTGCAGGCGGTGGTTGGGCGACTCGATCGCCTGCCCTCGACGCCACGGCTATTTTCGGACCTGTCCCGTGCGCTCGACGACGAGCAGACCTCCGCCGACACGGTCGCAGGCATCGTGCGCCAAGATCCGGCGATGAGCAGCAAAGTGCTCCAAATCGTCAATTCTTCGCTATTTTCTTCAGGCACGGCGGTCAGTGACGTCCGCGCAGCTGTGCTGCGCTTGGGCATGAAGACCATCCGCAATTTGGCGCTAGGTATTGGAGCATTCGATTCGGTCGGAAAGACCAGTTCTCGCTCCAAGGACTCGATCGAGGAGCTGCAAAAGCGATCGCTCGCGATCGCACAGCTCTCGAGCCGCATCGCCCAAGGCCGAGACGACACGGATGCGGCCTTCATGGCCGGCCTCGTGTGCGACGTGGGGCAGCTGATTTTGGCGAGTTCACCGGCGGACGGCGCGTTCGAGTGCCAGCCGGACGCGCTCACTCACGCCGAAGTCGGCGCATTCCTGCTCGGTCTTTGGGGGCTACCCTTCCGAATCGTCGAGGCCGTGGCGAATCATCACGCGCCACTGCGAAACGCGCACGACCGCTTGGGACTGCCGCAAATCGTCTGGCTCGCCTCGTGCCTGGTGTACGGCGAGGAGCCCGACCCCCAATACTTGAAACGGATCGGAGCAGACGAACTGCTCCCCAAGTTCAAAGGAATGATGGCGTGACCAAAGCCAGCAACCGCCGCATCCTGTGCGTCGACGACGAAATTCGCGTACTCGAAGGCTTGGAGCGCACGCTCTTCGAGCACTTCGAGGTAACGACCGAGAGCAACCCGCTGCAAGCGGTGAAGATCCTCGAGGCTGGACCGCCGTTCGCCGTCGTGCTCTCGGACATGCGCATGCCGGAGCTCGACGGCGCGGGACTGCTAGCGCGAGCCCGGGAGCTCGCGCCTTTTACCTCGCGCCTGCTGCTGACGGGTCAAGCCGACGTCAACTCCGCGGTTGCGGCCGTGAACGAAGGGCAGATCTTGCGCTTCTTGTGGAAGCCTTGTCCACCGGACACCCTGATCGCTGCGCTGGAGCTCGGTGTCGAGCAATACCGGTTGGTCACGGCCGAGCGCGAGCTCTTGGAGCGCACCGTGACTGGCTGCGTACGGTTGTTGAGTGACGTGTTGTCGTTGGTGGCGCCGGCGCTGTTCAGTCGCACGCAACGCATCAAAACCCTGGTCGCGCACATGACCAAAAAGCTCGCCTTGGAAGATACCTGGCGCTTCGAAGTCGCCGCGCTATTCAGCATGATCGGCTGCGTCGGTTTGCCGGACGCCACGCTGGAACGAGCGCTGGCCAAACGCCCCCTCGACCCGGCCGAGCAGAAGGCATTCGACGAGCATCCGTCGATGGGGCACAAACTGCTCTCCGAGATCCCGCGCTTCGAAGAGATCGCCGCGATGATCAAGCTGCAAACCGGTGGTCCACATCGGGCGCCGCTCGACGACATCGAGCGCGGTGGCGCCATGCTGCGGGTTGCGATGCAGGTCGAGCGCGCGACCTCCGACGGCGCTGCCGTTCCCCACGTGCTCGCCTCGTTGGAGAAGAAATTCGGCCCCGCGGAGCAACCATTTCTGAAGGCGCTCGCTGACTTTCGTAACGCCGAGGGCTCGAGCACGGTGCGGGCTTTGATGGTCGGCCAGATGACGGCCGAGATGATCTTGGAAGAAGACGTGCGCACGACCAACGGCGTCGTGGTCGTGCCCAAAGGGCGAGATTTGTCGATGGTCCTGATCGAAAGGCTATTCAAGTTCTCGCGTGCAGGCACGCTGGTCGAACCGATACGGGTGCGCGTGCCGAGCTGAGGACGGCCATGGTGTCCGGCGTGCGCAAGATCGCGTTCAAGTTGGCAGTGCTCGCCGGAATCCCAGTGATCGGCGCGCTGCTCTTGTCCGTCGAGGTCGAGCGCTCCGCTCGTGAACGTTCTCGCACTGCAGAAGCCATCGGCTCGATCGAGGATCTGGCCGAACTCTCTGCACGCATGACGGCGACGGTGGACGAGCTGCAGACCGAGCGTGCCTTGGCAGCGCTAGCGCTCGGGCTCCGGCAAGCAAGCCTACCGCTGAACCAGCGGGTTCAAGGCGCGGAAGCCACGCTCGCCAATCAAGAAGCGAAAACCGACGCCGTCGTCGCTCAGATGGAAGGAGCTCTGGCCCAGCGTGAGGTCACGCGCTTACCGAGCAGAAGGTTGCAGAGCGCACTCCGAAACGCCCGCGCGGAGCTTTCGCGAATTCACGCAGAGCGCCTTCGCCTGAGCGACCCCCAGACGTCCGTCGACAGCGTATTGAGCTACTACTCCAACATCAACGACCGGCTCACCGACGCGACCACCGCGTTGACTCGGCTGAGCAAAGACGGGGATCTGCTCCGCGCATTGTCGACCTTGGTCGCGCTGATGATGGTTCAAGAGCGTGAATCTCGAGAGCATGCCGTGCTGAGCCATAGCTTCGCGGCCGGCGAATTCGCGCCCGGGATGTACCGCTACCTCGTGGCGCTGACCACCGAGAAGGACGTCTATTCTGCGTCTTTGCAAAACTTTGCGACGTCGGAACAAGTCACCACCTATCAGCGCGTTCTGCAACAGCCGACCGCACGACAATCGGCAGTGATGCTCCGCCTGGCCCTCGAAGCCACCGAGGAAGGTTTGACCATCGATCCGAACGCGTGGTTTTCCGCACAGGCAGCTACCGTCCACGATCTTTCGTTGATCGAGAAAGAGTTTGCCCGCGACGCACAACGAATCGCACAAGGCAAGCTCGCCGAAACGCGCCGCGCCGTCCGCTACAGCGCGGCGCTGGTGCTTGGCGTACTCGCGGGCTCGCTCACCTTGGCCATGCTCGTCGGTCGAGCCATCACCCGCAGCATCATGGCGTTGCTGGCGGTGATCGACAAGGTTCGCAGCGGGCAAGATTTCTCCCTCCGGGCACAGAAAACCACCTCTGACGAGGTGGGCAGCTTGACCGAGGCGTTCAACGAAATGTTGAGCGGCATTCAGCTGCGCGATCAAGAGTTGCACGCTCACCGCGAGAATCTCGAAAGAACCGTACACGCGCGGACCATCGAACTATCGAAGCGCAACGAAGACATGCGCCTCGTTCTGGACTCGGTCGAGCAGGGACTCGCCACGGTGGACGAGAACGGTCAGCTCTCGACCGAACGCTCACGAGCGTTCGACGCTTTTTTTGGTGCCCCCGCTGCCGGCGTTCCCTTCTTCCAGCACATCGCGGGCGCCGACCCCGAGCTATCGAAGGCGCTCGAGTCGGACTGGTCGCTGATGGTCGCCACTAGCGACCGGAGCGGCCCTCAGCGGCCGAGCAAGCATCCCTTTCGAGTCGGCAGCCGTCATTTTACCGTCGCCTACAAGCTCATTCACCACGACCAGCGTGTCGAGGGCGCGCTGCTGACCCTGTCTGACGTCACCGGCGAAGTTGCCGAAGCGGCGGCTCGAGAACGCCTCGAAAAGGAACTTCAGCTCGCGCAAAAACTGGAAGGCGTCGGTCAGCTGGCTGCGGGTGTCGCACACGAGATCAACACGCCCATGCAATACGTGGGCGACAACTTGCTGTTCTTGGGGAAAGCTTTCGACAAGCTCGGCGAGCATTTCAGCAACGTCGAGCTGGCTCTTGCCCAGGCCGACGCGAGCTCGTTCGCTCAGGCTCGTGCCGCCATCGAAGCTAGCAAGGTCCGCTTGAAGCTGCCTTATCTGCTCAAAAATACGCCCAAAGCCGTGCATGACTCGAGCGCGGGAGTCGCGCACGTATCCAGCATCGTGCGGGCCATGAAATCGTTCGCTCACGTGGACGGCGACGAGAAGACGACGGGCGACGTCAACCAGGCGTTGCGCGACACCTTGGTCGTTGCGCAAAACGAGTATCGCTCCGTGGCGGTAGTGGAAATTGACTTGGGCCAGTTGCCGATGATCATGTGCTTTCCCGGACGCTTGAATCAAGTGTTCTTGAACTTGATCGTCAACGCAGCACACGCCGTCGCCGATGCCAACCCGGAGGCGGGCGGCAAGATCAGCGTCCGTTCGCACGCCGAGGACGGCGTGGTCGCGGTGACCATCGCGGACAACGGCTCGGGCATCCCCAAACACATTCGGGACAAGATTTTCGACCCGTTTTTCACCACTAAAGCAGTGGGCAGGGGCACGGGACAAGGACTGTCGATCGCCCGTAGCATCGTGGTCGACGCGCACGGCGGGACACTTTCCTTCGAAACCGAGCCAGGCCGCGGTACGGCCTTCACCGTTCGTCTCCCGGTCGACGGACGGCAGCAGCTCGGCCCCTCGTGAAGCGAGCGCGCTACTCTGCCGTTTGCGGGATCGGAATTTCGAGCTCGAATTTTTCGTCGACCGTGTACCCGTCGGCATCGCGCAGCGACCAGCTGCCGTCGCCGACGAGTTCCAGCACACGACGGTGATATCTGAGCACACCTGGATGATGCGTCACGCTGACCAGCGTGATTCCCAGAGCGCGTAACGCTTCATACATCCGATTTTCGTTTTCGGCGTCGAGCGCGCTGGTGGCTTCGTCGAGCACCGCGTAGCGAGGCTTGCCGATCAGCACGCGCGCGATTGCCAAGCGCTGCGCTTCTCCGCCCGACAACACCTTGGCAAAGTCGACCTCGACGTCGAAGCCGCCGCAGCGCTCGGCCAAATCAGGCAAGTTGACGGCACGAAGCGTCGCGTCCAGCTCTTCATCGCTGACGTCGCGGTCGACGCGTGGGTAGAGCAATTGGTGCCGCAACGAGCCCAAGATCATGTACGGTCGCTGCGGCAAAAACAACATATGCTCCAGATCCGGGTAACGGATCGTGCCCATGCCGGCTCGCCACAGACCAGCAACGGCACGCAACAAAGAGCTTTTGCCGCCGCCGCTCGCACCCACGATGACGAGCCCCTGCCCTTCGGCGACGACGAGCGAGACGTCGCGGATCAACGTGCGCTCGTGGTTGGGCGTTTGCAGAGTCACGGACTCGAGTGCCAGCTGTGCGTTCGGCACCCGCTCGATCCAAGCCTTGCTGGGGTCCGGCGGGCGATTTTCCAGCACGAGCACGTGTTTGAATGCGTGCAGGCGCTCGATGCCAGCGGCAAAGGCGCTCAAGGTCTCGAAGTTGTCGACGAACACCGTGAGCGCGCTGAGCATCGCGGCGAAGGCGCCGCCCGCTTGCACGGCTCGACCGACCTCGAGTTCGCCGGAGAGGATGCGCGGCGCGATGATCACGCTGGGCAAGGCGTAGGTCAAAAAGCTGTACAGGTATTGAAATAGATTCAACCCGAGCGTTCGCTTGAGCAAGCGAGTGTAGTTCTCGTACAACCGCGCGAAACGCTCCCGCACGTGCGCGCCCTCCCGCTTTTCGCCGCCGTAGAAGGCAATGCCTTCGGCGTTTTCGCGGATGCGAATCAAGCTGAACCGAAAATCTGCTTCTCGCCTGAGTTGCTGGAAATTCAGGCCGATCATCGGCTTGCCGAAGACGAAAAAAGTGAACACCGTGCCGGCCAGCGCATACAGCACCAACACCCAAACTAGCGTCCGAGAGATCGACCAGAGCACGCCGCTGAACGCGATCAGTTGCAGCAGTGCGCTCACGATCTCGAGCAGAAACGTGAGCGACTTCTGAGTGAACGCGGATACGTCCTCCGCGATACGCTGGTCCGGATTGTCGATGCTCGCGTTCGAAGTCAGATCGTAAAATGCGCGATGACTCAGGTACCTGTGCAAGAAATCGTGGGTCAGCCAACGCCGCCAGGCAATGCCGAGCCGGTCGCGCACGTAGTAGTAGAAGCCGTAGATCGGCACGGCGACGATCAGGGCGCCGCCAAACACGCGCATCGAGCGCCAGAAACGCACCGAGTCCCGCGCGGCGAGGGCGGACGTGAATTCCCCGGATTGGTCGTTGAACACCACCACGAACTCGGTTCGCCCGATCAGCAGAAGCACGAGCAAAGCCAGCAGACCACGCGCTAGCCACTTCTGCTCGTGGAACCAAAAAGGCTTGGCGATTTGCCAGAAGCGGTGCCACAGCCTTTGATCGAAGCCCGGTTTGCGTGCGTGCGTTGCTTTGGCCAAGAACAATCCCGAGCCCGACGGCTCTGTGTTTGGGGCCCCTTTGCAGAAGCCGTGCCGAGAGTCTACGTCATCGAATCGCTGCAATCCGGCGGGGGGTACTGCCGTTTGCGACGGTGCAATGCGCCTCGCCTGAGCGAGGCACGCCGACTTTAACGCCTCAGCGGCTAGATGCCCATCGGGCCGAGCTCGTGTTTCACGAGCACCCGGTCGCCAATGCGGGGCGCCGCGAGCGCGCGCAAGCCGCCGTCTTTCCAAATCAGCAATGCCAGGCTCGGATCGTCCAGCGAGCGGTCGAACGAGACCGAGAAGCGGGTAGGACGGCCCGAATTTTCCTCGAGAATCCGTACCGTCCAGCTGCCCGCGGTCACGCGGTCGCCGATCCGAAATGGGGCTCCCTCAGGCCGAAATAGCGCCTCGAACGGGCCTTCGAGCAGGGCACCATCGACGATGGCAATCTCGAGATTGCGCTCGTCGGTGCGCTTCACCCAATGGTCATGCGCGGACATGGAGAGCAGCTGCATCGCCATCGGACGCGGTTCCGGGCGCGGCGCGAAGCACAGGGTCATCGGCAGGTACATGCCCAGCAATGGATCGGCGAGTCCGATCCCGGCGACGGCAACGCCTGGCCGCGCAGGGATTTGTGCTTTCGAGGCGATGTCCATCGCGGCATGAGACGACGAAGCGAGCTGCCTACAGAAGAACGCAAACGAAAGCGGAGCCAGCACGACGTGAACGAGCCCGAATACGGCCGCCCCCACGCGGGCGAGCCAGGTGAGAGCCACTGACTTTGCCGCGCGGCCCGCATTCAGCAACAGAACCGCGAGGGCCGGCGCAAACGCCAAGTTTGCCTGAAACAACACGCGGTCGCCAGGGATGCTCGCCGCCCCGGGGAGCAGCGCGAACACCCCTCCGACGAGCAACCAACTCAACGTGCGTTCGAGGCCGGTGTCGCGAGCGCGCACCGCGCGGCGCAGCAAGCCAGCGAATGCGAGTGTCGCGAGCACGCCGAGCACCGCCAACACTCTCGCGGAATTCGGCGCCATGAGTGATAGCTCCGAAGGAATGCCCAGCAGCGCGGCGTCCAAGTAGATGGCCAGACGGCTCGGCAAGAGCGCGAGATACGTGCTCGTTTGCCCGATCGGATCGACGTATCCGCTAGTACCGCGCACGCCAAACCCGAGCCCTTTGTACAGCGCAGCGTAGGCAACGAACAGCGCGCCCCACGGAGCCAACGCGCGCAAGCGAATGGAAACCGGTTCGCGCCGCGCGATCAGCTCATAGGCGGCAACGTAGCCGAACACTGCCAGCGCGGTCTCACCGCCGCACAACGCGATCGCCCCGCAGCCGAGCGCTCCGAGAGCGAGCTTGCGCTCATCGCCCGCACCATTGTCGCGCGCATCGACATGCAGCAAGAGCGCGACCGTGGATAGCGCGCCAGAAATGGCAACGTGTCTCGCCGATGGCCATGCCGCAAGCATCCAATGGGCAGGCGAAACGGCGAACAGCAAGGCCGCGAGCGAGGCTTCGCACTCCGGCAAGAGTCGACGAAAGAGCAGCGCCGCAGCGAGAGCTGCAAGCACGTACCAGACGATCGAATGCAGGTGATATAAGAGTGGGTTTCGTCCCGCTAGCGCATGATCCAGGACCAGCAGTGCGCTCGACAACGGCCGAAAGAAATTGAGCCGGATGCCTTCTACGGTAAACCAAGGCACCGCGCTCTCCCGAACCAGCCAGTCACGTTCCCCAGGTGCCCCCGTCATGAACGAATACAGGTGAAACGGGCCGGGAATCGGCGCTGGGGCAACGCCTTCGATGGTCAGCACCATCGCCTGGTCATCGCAGTAGAAATCGGCGAATAGCGAGGGCAGAGCGAGCAACACGGAAACTAGTGCAACCACCCACAGCACCCGAGGAAAGCGGAACACGGTTTCATCAGACCACAATTGAGCGCCGCTTGAAAACGTGCCAATGACCGAGAACCGGATTGTCATGACTCAGCGTCCCAATCCCGCTCCCAATCCCGCTCCCTCGTCCGACGGCCTTGCGGTGCGACCGACGAGCGCGCCGCCGGCCGATCGCCGCGCGGTGACGGACACGTTGTCCGACGTGCTTCGCGCGGTGCGTCTCACCGGCGCCGTATTCTTCGCCATCGATGCTTCGAACCCGTGGGTGACCGAAGCGCCGCCTGCGAGCGCGATTGCTCCGCACATCATGCCCGGCGTCGAGCACGTGATTGAGTACCACGTCGTCACTGCTGGTTCTTGTTGGGGGGGCGTGGTCGGCGAGCCGGCAATTCGCTTGGAGGCGGGCGATATCATCGTCTTCCCCCAGGGCGATCCGCACGTGATCTCGAGCGCGCCGGGAATGCGGGCGGAGCTCGACCTCAGCCCACACGAACGCGCCAGCCAAAGTCCACTGCCGATCGCCATTTCCATCGATGGCGGCGGCAGTGAGCGCACGCAAATGATCTGCGGTTTCTTGGGCTGTGACGCGCGGCCCTTCAATCCGCTGCTCGCCACCTTACCGCGCGTGATTCATCTGCAAGGCAACGGCGAAAACGGCTCGGTTTTGCGGCATTTGGTGGAACTGGCCGTCGTCGAGTCGAGCGCCCCCAAAGCCGGGAGCGACTGCATCTTGTCGCGCCTCAGCGAGTTGTTGTTCGTCGAGGTCGTGCGCCGCTACGTAGCTGCGTTGCCCGCCGAAACCGTTGGTTGGTTCGCAGGCCTGCGAGATCCGCAGATCGGCCGCGCGTTACAACTCCTGCATCAGCGCCCGGCGCACCCGTGGAGTTTAGAAGAGCTAGCCAGGGACGTGGGCATGTCGCGGTCGATGTTGGCCGAGCGCTTCGCTCATTTCGTGGGTCTCCCACCGATTCAATACCTGGCAAAGTGGCGCATTCAGCTCGCCGCGGGTCTACTGCGCACGAATAATTCCGGCCTGGCAGAGATCGCCGAACGCGTCGGTTACGGCTCCGAGGCCGCGCTGAGCCGCGCGTTCAAGCGTTGGGTCGGAGTCGCGCCCGCGCTCTATCGACGCGGCGGTGAGCCGATTTCGGGTTTGCGGTAGTGCGGACCGGACGCGCAGCCATTCTCGGCCACGGTCCCGATCCCTAAGAAGCTCTCGCGGCGAATTCGCCCAGGAGGAGAGCAGTGATGTCGAGCGAGAAGCAGTATCAGGGTCGTTGTTTCTGTGGCGCGGTCGAACTCCGGGTCACCGGTGAGCCCGCGGCCATGGGCTATTGCCATTGTGAATCCTGTCAACAGTGGTCGGCGAGCCCGGTCAACGCGTTCACGTTGTGGTCGCCCAGCGCGGTGACCATCACTCGCGGCGCGGATCAACTCGTGTCTTTCAGCAAGACCGAACGCAGCATTCGCAAGTGGTGCAAGAGCTGCGGCGGACACGTGTTGACGGTGCACCCCGGTTGGGATTTGATTGATGTCTACAGCGCTGTGCTTCCCGACTTGCCGTTCAAGGCGATGCTGCACGTGAACTACCAGGACAGCGTGCTGCGCATCAAAGACGGTCTGCCGAAGCAGAAGGACTTCCCGGCGGAAATGGGTGGCTCGGGCGTGTTGCTCCCGGAGTAAGTCCAAGATGCGCCGCTCGTGAACGCGAACGGCGTCGTCAGCCAAGCGCGCAGTGCATTTCGCGACCATGAACGCGTTCGGACGTGACCGTGCCGGGATTTTTTTGATGGGGCCCCATCCCGGCGCGGCCCGTCGCAGCCTTCGGCGTCCCTGGGCGACTCGCCGGGAATTCGATGCGCGCCGAGCGCGTTTGCTGCGCGAAAATGCGACGAACAACACGGGCCGCGCTGGGCATGGTCGGGCTTCGACTAATTTCCGCCTGTGGGGGCCAAGCGCAAACAGCGACCGAAGAGCTTCCGGTCGACGGCTTCTATCAGGTGACGACCTTCACTCGAAACGACACCTGCTCGCCCGCCACCCCACAGGCTACTAGCCAAGAACTCGTGCAAGGAACGAGCGCCGTCGTCAATTTGAACCTGTGGTCGGGCCTGCGCCAAGACGTCCCCTGGACAGGCAGTGAACCGATCGAGATATGGCACTGCGCTGCCAATGACGCGGAAGTCAGGACCGAACCAATCCTGCGAGTGGACTACGAAATCAGCGCCCTTACAGCGCACTCCTTCAAAACGGTGAGCCAATTCGACTGGCACGACCCAACGGCGTGTCCTCCGCGAGAAAGCGTGGTCCTCCCGTCCGCCCCGTGCTCGGTGGAGCGAACGCAAACCTTCGAACTGATCGCGGCCTGTCCTACTGAGCTCAACAACGCGGGCTGTCCCGCTCCGAGTCGATAGACTCACTCGCCCACCGATCGCCTCGACCTTCGCGCTGAGCGACCGGCCCGCAGATTTATCGCCAACTGCGCGAGATTGTTAACGTGGAACGCGCGCCTGCGACGCACCCGCTTCGCGTCGCGCACTTTGGCAGAGTCGTGGTAACGTCCTCGCAAAACGAGGAGGTTCGCGTGAGAAATATTGTCGGGTGGGGATCGTGGGTGTGCGCGTTCGCGGCTTGTGCGTGCAGCGCGGGGGCGCATCGGGGTGATGATTCAGCGGCAATCGGCGTCCGCAGCGCGGCCCTCGAGCCACTCGTCGGACCGGAGATCGGGACGGACGCGCCGGCGCTGGTTCAGACCGATCTGGGTCACAATCCCGTCGTGGCCAGCGACGGGAACGGCTTCCTCGCGGTGCAAGAGGTCGATTCGCACATTCGCGCGGTGCGCGTCGATGCCGCGGGCAAAGTCCTGGACGCCACCTGGCTGAACTTCGCGGAGGGCACCGAGGCGCAATACTATCCGAGTGTGGCCTTCGGCGGAGGGCACTATTTGGTGACTTGGTCGGCGTTCGACGCGCAGTCGACGGTGCGCGGCCGCTTCGTGCGCCCGGACGGCACTTTGGAAGGAACCTCGGCCTTCACGCTGACGACCGGTCAAGGGCTTTATCCGAGCGTGGGCTGGACCGGCAGCAAGTTCCTAGTCAGCTGGCTCGGACTCGGTGATTCCGACAGCGCAGTCGCCGTCGCCGCTTTCGATTCGAACGGCAACAAGATCGCCAATTCCGAACACACGGTGTCCAACCCCGGCTCGATTGCCTATCCGCGAATTGCGGTGGGCAGCAATCGAGCCCTGATCACCTGGGAAAAGTACACCCACAGCGACGAAGCGGGTGACATCGGGCGCATCTACGGCGCGCTCGTCGACACGAGCGGCACGCCTGCCGGGGCCGGTGAATTTGCGCTTTCGAATAGCCCGAGCAGCGAAGTCACCGCAAGCGTCGCCGCCGCGGGCTCACACTTTTTGGTCGTTTGGAATACCCAAGACGATCCGACCAGCATCTTCGGCTCCTCGATCAGTGACACTGGTGCGTTCGACAACGAGGACGTAACGATCTCACGCTCGACGGAAAACGTGGGGCTGTCGTCGGTCGCCTTCAACGGCACGAACTACCTGGTCGCGTGGACTGACGGTCGCGATCAGCAATCGATCTACGGCACGCCGGTTTCGACGACGGGTGTCGTCTTGGGCAGCGCCGACCTCAAACTCGCAACCGGCTCCCCGCTCTACGTCGGTTTCGCCTCCGATCGCACAGCCCTCGCCTGGAGCGGCTCCAAGTACCTATTGAGCTTCCTCGGCCATGGCATCGAAGGCAGCTTGATCGGCGGCGATCTCCAAATCCAAAACGGACAGATCGGGCTCACCGCCGTCGCGAACTCGCAGAGTTATCCGAGGTTGGCCTACGACGGCTCGAACTACGTCGTGGAGTGGACGGACGAGCGCGATTCGTCGACCGATATGAGCGTGCGCGCGGTTCGCATCGATGCAGGCGGCCATGTGCTCGACGCGAATGGCATCGTATTGTCCACTGCAGAGTCGACGGCGTTCAGTACGTCGATCGCGTCGACCGGCAACGGCAGCTCGCTGTCCGTGTGGATCGGAATCAGCAGCGGGAACTTTCGACGCACGCTCACCTCGAACGGTTCGCTCGGCGCCCTCGCCCCGTTCAGCGATCAGCGGTTGGATTCGACGCCCGCGCTGGCCGGCAACGGCAACGGCTATCTCGCCGTGTACACGACTGGAGACTCGAGCAACGGTGCCGTTTTCGGGCGCCTGCTCGACGCGACGGGCAGCGGCGGGAGCGATTTCCGCATCGACTCTTCGACGCTGAATACCGGGGCGACTGCGTTCAGAGCCGCGGGCGGCGGTTATCTCGTGACCTACTCCCAATCCGGCACGCGGCTGATCCCGGTGAGCTCGACCGGTCAGCTCGGAGCCAGCCTCGAACTGTCCACGAGCACCAGTATTACCGCCGCCGCGACGGGCGGGAACAAGACGCTCGTTGCGTGGACCGATACGAATGACACGCAAATCCGCGCACGCTTCTTCGAGAATGGCGCGCTAACCAGTAACACGCTCGTCTTGAGCGAGAGCAGCCTGGGCTGGGGCGCAGCGCTCTCTTGGGACGGCAGCGGCTATTTCGCGATTTGGGAGACCCCCGATCACCACCTCGACGGTCGCAGCATCGGCACTGACGGCACGCTCGGTCCCGTGTCCACTTTGGTCAATGAAGAGGCCTACGCGCCTGTCTCGGACAGCAATGGCCAGGGACAGGTGCTGGTCAGCTACACCAAGTACGGTGAAAGCTTCCGCAGCCGGCGCATCGTATCGCGCTTGATCGGTTCGGTCGTCGATGGAGGCGGAGGCAGTGGCGGTTCCGGCGGCAGTGCAGGCGCGACCGGTGGCGCCGTGGGCAGTGCGGGTGCGGCCGGCACGGCATCAGGCGTCAGCGGTAGCGGCGGCGTTGCGGGCACGCCCGGGAGCGGCACCGCGGGCAGCGGCACGGCCGGCACGACGACGGGCAGCGCGGGTAGCGGCACCGGCGGCGGCAATCAACCGCCCGTCGTGATCAACTGCAGCATCACCCAAGTGGGTGAGCGTGGAACGGAGCACGGGGCAATGTTCGGTGTCGGTTCACTGCTAGCGGCAGTTGCCAGCGCGTTTGCCCGCCGTCGCCGCCGCGAGCGCGCTCAGCGCTCGCGTTGAGTTCTCAGCAGATTTCTCGCTCCCGTCGACGACTGGGTCGGCGCCGGGAGCGAGACGCGGGCCGGTCGCCTTGCCGTTTGCCTTCGGCGGCGCGAAGATTGAAACCATGGACGCAGACGAACTGAGGCAGCTTCAGGCGCCGCTCAAGGCGCGCTACAAAGAGCATCCGGAGGCCGCCTTGGTCACGCTGCGGGCCGTCGGCCGCGTTGCGCAAAGTACCGTCACTTGCGCGATCGTAACCGGGAAACCGGGAATCCCGGTCGGGCTACATCCGGCGGCAGGCGGCGACGGCTTGGCGGCTTGCTCGGGCGACATGCTGCTCGAGGCGTTGGTCGGTTGCGCAGGGGTCACTCTCGCCGCGGTAGCCACGGCGATGGGCATCGAACTCAAGACAGCGATCGTGTCAGCCGAGGGAGATCTGGATTTTCGCGGCACGCTCGGTGTCTCACGCGAGGCTCCGGTCGGCTTTTCGCACATCCGCTTGCGCTTCGAAATCGACAGCGACGCGCCCGCCGACAAAGTGCACAAGTTGGTCGAGCTGAGCGAGCGCTATTGCGTCGTGTTCAAGACGCTCGCGCAGCCGCCCGCGATTGAAGTGCGCACTCTGGTTGCGGGCGAGCACGCGCAGGAGTCTGCGGGTTGAGGGTCACGATTTTGCGGCAATTTTCGGCCTCGCATCGGCGACCGTCGACGCCGATGCTCCGGGAGGCAACGCCGCTCCTCCCTACTTTGGTCTGACTCGGTTCACCTCGAAGGCGCGCCGAGACGCCGGGCCGCAAACGCGCGGCGGCTCCTCAATGAGTCTTGCGCGCGCTATTTCTTCGTCCCCGACTTCGGCGACGCGGCCCTTTTTGCGGGCGCCTTGCTGCTCGCGGTCTTCTTCAGCGCAGCCTGCTTGGCGGGGGCTTTCTTCGCCACGGCTTTCTTCGTGGCAACCTTCTTTGCGGGCTTTGCGGGCGCTTCCTTGGCTGGCTTGGAGGTCATGGCGCCGTCGATCGCCTGCGCAGCGGTCTTGAGTTGCTGAGCAAATTCCTTGTTCGGCGGCAGCTCGGAGACGTCACTCACGTCCGCAAACTTGGGCATCATGCCGGTCCAGACACCGACCTTCACGTGCTGCTTGAAGGCGGCCATGCTGGCGAGGATTTTATCGCCCAAGAGGAAGAACGGCACGTTCCACTTGATCGTCTCCTCGGCATGGGGGAAGGCCTTGCCGACGCGATTGCGTGCCTCGCGCAAGATCGGTTGGGCAAACGGCGGAGCTTTCTCGATGTATGCATCCACACGCGGGTCGGTCTTCATGCCCGCGAAAATTACCGCGCTCGGCCTGGGCTGTCGCCATTTCTGTGCGGGTTTTCGTGAAAGATTTGTGGCCCGCGCCGGCCCGTAGCAGGCTCCGCCGCTCATGCCCGTCGAGTTTGCACTTCGCCCGCGCATCCGTTTGCGCGAGGCCCCCGCGCCGCCGCGTCGCGCGCGGGCGCGCCTACCGAAGTTTGCCTTGCCGGCGCTCGCGTATTGGCTCGTCATTGGCGGCTTGGTCTATGAGTTCGTGCAGCACCACGAGCCGAGCGTCTTGCCAGCGGAATCCGCAGCCACGCTCGCCCCGCTCCCGGAAGCACCAGCGGTCCGCCCCTGGTGGCGTCCCCTCCCCGCAGCCGTTCCTGCGGCGTCGGACGTACCCGCGCCGCGACCCCTCGAACCGCCCGCTCAACTGCCTGAGCTCACGGCCCCGGATTCCGAGACTCCGCTGGCCGAGCTGCCCGCGGTCGAGCCTGCCACGCCGGAGCGCTCGGTCGATTCCGCGCCTTCCCTCGCCGAGCAGTCCATCAGCGCGGAGCCCGTGCCTGATTCTGAGGCTCCGCTCGACTCCGAGGCTCCGCTCGCGGTCGCGCGTCGCGCGAAGAAACGCGCCCCAACGCAGACTCTTAGCAACGCTCCCTCCGAGCGCACCCACGCTCCGGATTCGATTGCAGCGCTTTCCCTTCCCGCGCTCGAGGATCAACCGTCCGGCTCGATCGCGGTCCCTGCTCCGGCACCGATCCGTAGTCCGGCGCCAGACACAGTGCGCCCCTCCGCGACGAGCGGCCTGCCGAGCTGTGAATCCGCGATCGCCTCGGCGAGCCAAGACGTCGATTTTTCTGCCGGCAATCGGGCGGCGGACCTGCCAAGCCAGGCGATCGCCGCCGTGCTCGAAAATGGCGCTTGGCTCACGAGCTGTAATCTCCCTGAACGCACTTCGCTCGAGATCTGTGTCGCCATCAAGGGCGGGAGAGTCGTCGGCGCGAGCGTCAGCTCACGACCCGCCGACGCAACCCTCAACGCTTGCGTGAGGCGGCGCGCATCGTCATTGCAGTTCCCGTACAGCCCGCACCTGGACGTCGCGCGCACGCGCTTTTAGCCTTAGATCCGAGGTTCGCAAAAGCTCGGGCGTGTGCTTCGTTGCGCGTCATCGCCACACCGAGGCATTCCTGCCTGTGCGGGCGACGTTGTTCAAATATCGTCCTGCCTGCTGGAACGGCCGAAAGACGAGCTAGGCACTGGTCTTGCTTGGATTGCGGGCAAACTTGCCCAAAACGATTGTCCAGATGCCTGCTCCGCCTACGACTACCTCGCCTTCCGAGCGCTCTCCGCTCGGTCCCGGAACGATTGTGGGCGGCAAATACCGCATCGACGGCTTTCTGGGCACGGGTGGCATGGGCGTCGTGCTGAGCGCGAGGCATTTGGAGTTGGACGCGCCAGTCGCGATCAAGATCGTGCGTGACGATTTTGCTGCGAATGAGGCAGTCGTGTCGCGTCTCTTGTTCGAGGCCCGCGCTGTGGCGCGCATGCAGAGCGTCCACGTGGTGCGAGTATTGGACGTCGCGCGGCTGCCCAACGGCGCGCCGTACGTGGTCATGGAGAAGCTGCGCGGTGCCGACCTGGCCGCACTGCTCGAGCAACGCGGCTCGCTGCCGGTGGCAGAAGCCATCGGCTACCTACTGCAGGCATGTGAAGGCTTGATCGAAGCGCACAGCCTCGGCATCGTCCATCGCGACCTGAAGCCCGAGAACTTATTTCTGGCCGTCACCCCCGAGGGTATGGTGCTGAAGATCCTGGACTTCGGCATCTCCAAGGACCTGAGCAGCGCGGTACGCGAAGGTCGCCGCACGACCCTGACCAAAGGCGGAGCAGCGATTGGCTCGCCTTCTTACATGGCGCCGGAACAGATCCGCGCAGAGCCCAATCTCGACGCGCGCGCCGACATTTGGTCGCTAGGGACGATCTTGTTCGAGCTCTTGACCGGCCGCTGTCCCTTCGAGGCCGAAACCGTCGCCGCGATGTATCAAAAGGTGTTGAATGAAGATCCGTCTTCGTTGCTCGACTTCCTGCCGGACGCGCCCCGGGAACTCAACACCATCATTCGACTTTGCCTGCAAAAAGATGCCAATGATCGCTTTCAAACGGTACAGGAGCTGGTCTGCGCGCTGCGCGGGCTCTCACGTCCGATCGTGTCCCCGCGCGCTCGTTTGGAGTCCGGCATCGCCTTGGTTACCGCTCCGCGCGCGCCTGCACCGAGTGTGTCCGTGCCGGTCAAACTCGGTCTGTTCGCGACGACAACCGTGCTGATCGCCGCGTCCGTCGCCTTCTGGCATCTTCAGTTCCGAAACGCGCCCGCACGAGAGGCCCTGTCGCTTCGACCTTCGACAGCAGCCCAAAGGTCCGACGCGCGCGTCACACCACCGCCCGTCGCGAGCCTCGATGCGACGTCGGTTTCGAGCTCCGAGCGCCCCCTGCTGCAGCCTGAATTGCCCGTGTCGAAGCCCGAACCGCCCATCACCCGGCCCGCGGCGCCCACGCCCAAACCTGAGCCCCCTGCGCGGCCGGCACCGTGGCCTGCCACCCGAAAGCCGATCCCGTTCAGCGCCGGAATGCGCTACGGCTTGTAAGCCGCTTCGGAGAACTGCTGGCGCAACCGTCGTGAGTTCTTGATAGGCTGCGCCTACCATGAAAATTGCGCGCGCCCTTTGGGCACTGGTAATCCTCGGCGTTACGTTGGGTTGTGACGACAGCGAAGAGCTCGCTGCCAAGGCCAAGGCGGAGGCTGCAACGAAGGCCGCTGCCGCCGAACGCGCTGCCGATGACGCCAAAGCAGAAGCCGCGCGCCAACAGCGCATCGCTGATGCCAAAGCGGCCCCCGCACGCGCCGAAGCGCGAACCGCGATCCAAAAGACGCTGAGCACCGGTGATCGCACCGCCATGGACCTCAAAGAGCGGATGGCCAAATTGAAAGGCAAAGCGAAGACCAGCGCCGAGGCGGCCTCTGCCGAATACGACAAGCTGCGAACTGCAGCGGAACGCGACGTCGAAGGGCTCAATCAGACCAGTGGCGCGGCGTGGGATACCCTCAAAGCACAGACGGACAAAGACGTGGAAGCGCTCAAGGCCGCACTCGACGCATTCACCAAAGCAGTCGGGCACTAGCCCCGAAGGCAGGCTTCCATGTGTGGTCGCTACAAGCTGAGTACGCCCGGCGACGAACTCTGGGAGCATTTCGATCTCCACGGCGAGCAACTGCCGCTCGTGCCGCGCTACAACATCGCGCCCACACAGCCGATCGCCGTGATGCGCGCGCCTCATGCGCTCGAGTTGGTGCGCTGGGGCCTGCCCATGACGAATCGCAAAGCGGGCGGCTTCAACGTGCGAGTCGAGAGCTTGGCGGCGCCCATGTACCGCGAGGCCATCAGGCAGCGCCGTTGCCTGATCTTGGCGGACGGATTTTACGAATGGCGCGCCGAGGGCAAGCACAAGCAGCCGTTCTTGCTCGAGCGCGGCGACCGGCAGCCCTTTGCGTTTGCCGGGATTTGGGCCGAGCTGTTGCTACCGAACGGTGAGCTCACACCGGCCGCGGCGATCCTCACCACGACGCCGCGCGGCGTCGCGGCCCAGGTCCACGACCGCATGCCGGTGATTCTCCCTGCAGAGTTTCAAAGTCGCTGGCTCGATCCGAACGCCCGCTACAAAGAATTGCTCGCGCCGGATGCCGACGCACTCCAGCTGATCCCGATCTCCAACTTGGTCAATTCTGCCCAAAACGACGACCCACGCGTGATCGAACCAATCACCCTAGAGAGTGATTGATCGGCTCGGCGCTCAACGCAGCGCCGGTTGCGAGAGCCCGCTCAAGCCGGCGTTCAGCAGCTCGGCGCGCGTGAGCTGTCCCGCCAAGGTGAATGGCAAACTGACGTTCAAACTTTCACCGCCGAGCGTGGCATTGCCGTCGAAGCGATAGGGCACCGCCGCGGGCGACAGCACGAACGGCGCAAGCGCGGCGAGGTTCGTCCAGCCGATCGCGATTTGGCTCGTCACGGTGCTAGTGCCCTGCGCGGGAATACTCGAGGCGGGCTCCGCGTGTGCCTTGCCGAGTTCGACACCGGCGCCGGCCCCGAGGAAGAAACGGCCGTCCACCGCGTGCACGACCAGCGGAAAGCGGTTGGGGTTGGCGACGTCGAAGGTGACGGCGAGCATCACGCCAGTGCCGGAGGCCGCGAGCACTAGCGCGCTCTTGGGAGTAATGGTCGGAGGCTTGGGCTTGGCACAAGCGCTCGACAACGAGAGAGCGACCAACGCAGCCCAATGCCCGGGGCGCATCGAAATGCGGACAGCAGCGCGTCTGGATGCAAGGGAGGACAGCATTCTCAGCGGAGATTTAGCACGCGCGCTCCGGCGGGCGGAACCTCTTCGCGGCTCAGATTTCCGCCTTCTCCAACCATTTCGGGTTCTTCGCAGTTCCGTCGTATTTTTGAGCGGTTTTGAACAGCTCGTGCTTTCCGTCTTTCGCCGCGGGCAACGTGCGAGCAAGGAGACTCGTGCGCTCTTCCGCCGAGAGCGGCTTGAAGGTCCGCGCCACACGAAGCGCCTGCGCGAGGACTTCCTTGCTGTCGATGCCGGTGATCACGACCGAGGTTGGGAGACTGAGCGCGTAGCGCAAGCATTCCTCCGGCTGAACCACGCCGCTCTTCAGAATGTCACCAGAACCCATGGATTTCATGCCCAGAACGCCGATGCCTCGCGCTTGCAACACGGGCAGCACGTTTTGCTCGAAGCTCTTGTAGTGCGCGTCGAGCACGTTGAGGGGCATCTGCACCGTATCGAAGTGAAAGCCAGCCTTGTTTGCGGCTTCGAGCATCGCCAAATGAATCGCCGGGTCTTTGTGACCGGTGAAGCCGATATAGCGCAATTTGCCGGCCTTTCGCGCTGCTTGCAAGGCGCCGATCACGCCGTCGGGCGCGAACGCGCGCTCCGGATCCGTCATGCGGATGACTTCATGCACCTGCACCAAGTCGATCACGTCGGTCTGCAGGCGTTTCAATGATTGCTCGAGCTGTCCTTGAGCTGCCTCGGCGTTGCGACCGTCGAGCTTCGTCATCAAAAAGACCTTTTTGCGGAGGCCTCCCTCGTGAAGCGCCTTCCCCATTCGCTCTTCGCTCGCGCCCTGATTGTAGTCCCAGCAATTGTCGAAAAACGTGATGCCGCCGTCGATCGCCTCGTGCATCAGCGCAATTGCCTCGTCGTCGCTCAGCTTGCTATCACCGATGTGCGCGCCTCCCAATCCCAGCATCGAGACCCACTCCCCGGTCGAGCCCAGTTTGCGCTTGGGCACACCGGTGGACGCGTCCGCGTGCACCGGTGAAGGTGCCGAGCCGACGTTACTGGCCTGCGGCGGTTGTGCTGAGGCTTCCGTGCCGACGGTGGCCTTCTGCCCCGGCGTGCTGGCCTGCTTGCGGCACCCGGCAAGGCCGATCAGGCCCGAGAGTGACAAACGGCAGAAATCAGCGCGTGTGAGTGGGTGCATCATTCGCCCGAGCCGTGCAACCGATGTGCCGGGCCAGTGCGTGAGCCGCGCTGGCGTTTCGGCCAGCTAGGACGTACTTGGTCCGCCCGGCAAAGGCCGTGCTGGATCCTTCCGCCGAGCCGTGTTGGGCTCGCGAAGTGATCGAGCGAGGTTCTCGTTGTGTTGGATGACGACGCGGAAAACGCCGGCCTCAAGCGGCTGGCCTCGGTGTTCACCAGCCTCGTTCGCAGCCGCGGACTGGAGTATTTCGAGACCGGGCGAGTGTCCGTGATCGAACGAAGCGCCGACGTGCTCGTGGCCGAGGTCAGCGGCTCCGGGGAACGCTACCTGACGCAGTTCCTGCGGCGCGGCCCAGACGTGCATTTTTCATGTACTTGTCCGCACTTCGAGCGCGAAGTCCGCGGCTGTAAACATCTGTGGGCCACCGCGTTGGAAGGTGCAAGCTCGGCCCTGGTCCTGAGCACGGTCCGGCAAAGCCGCCGCTTGGTGCCCGACCCCGCTCTGGAGTGGGACGACGAAGTTCTCGATCCAGATGATTTCGATGACGAAGACGGCGACCTAGACCTCGAGGACGAGGCTGAGCTCGACTCGGAAATGCTGGGCGAACCCGCCGCCGAAGAACCGAGTTCGACGAGCGGTGTGAGCTGGCATGACCTACTCGTGGCCGAGCGCCAGCGCGAGCCGGAAGCCGCGGAGCTGCGCTACTTCATCGCGGAAACCTTCGGTCACGATTGGCGGCTGGTGATCGGCAAACGCAAACGTGGGGTCGAGCTCGGGCCCTTGGTTCCCGTGGGCGAGTCGGCCCACCTGCTCGCGACCGACGGCGTCGATCGAGAACTGACTCAGCTGCTCCATGGTTTTCGTGATCGCCACGCCTACTATTCACAACGTCGCGACGATTTGAGCGTCGCGGCGCTGGCCGTCCTGCTGCCGCGACTGGCCGCGACGGGTCGCTGCCACCTGCTGGGCTCCGCCGCTCGTGGGCCTTCTCCAGAGTGGTTGCTGTTTTGTGACGGCGCCGGGCCAAAGTCCTCGGCCGCGCGCGAGCTGCCCCATGGTTACGCACCGCTCCTCGAATTGCCCATCCTCACGGTGGACCAAGGCGGGCCCTGGGAGCTCGAGCTCGTGCTCAGCGAACCGGCGCCGCGCGGCTCGCGAAATAGGCCCCCCGAGTACGAGGCACGAGCGCACTTCGTACGGGGCACCGAGATCCGACCTTTGGAAGAAGTGCGGCTGGCGCAGGAAAATGGCGCGTTGCTATTTGCCGACGGACAACTGAGCACTTGCGCGAACCACGACGCGCGCTGGTTGCGCTCACTGCGAAACTTGGGGCGCGGGCGCTCCATCATCGTTCCCGAGGCTCACTTGCCGGACTTTCTGGAGCTGAGCTTCGGCCGAAATGGCGTCTCCCGGCTGATTTTACCGCCGAATTTCGAAAGAGTGAGCAGCCAAGAGCCCGCCCGGGCCGTCATCGAGCTCGACGCGCCGCGCGGTCGCACGACGACGGGTCGCGTGTTCTTCGAGTACGACGAGCACCGCGTGCCCGTGCGACAAGAGGCGCGCTTGTTGCTCTTCGAGCAGCACCGAGT
>Ga0164308_10000059_pt1 | contig 51241 bp, 42 predicted proteins | sample Whisoiple_246_MG_FD_109983 | JGI IMG/M metagenome (GOLD analysis project Ga0164308, IMG submission 109983) | Soil microbial communities amended with fresh organic matter from upstate New York, USA - Whitman soil sample_246_MG | ecosystem: Environmental > Terrestrial > Soil > Unclassified >... | reverse complement strand
GGCGCGCGACCGTATGGACGGCATGCTGGAACGCGAAATTGCTGACTTTGGTGCAAAGCACTCCCCGGGTGCGGTGAGCGAGCACTTCGCAGCGTCGAAAGATGCTGTGCGAACGCAGTATGTTTTGGTCGACACGACGCGACTTTAGAGAGACCGCTCTTTGCCGAGGCTTCGCGCAGCGGGCAGCGCGCGGCGCCGCACCCCGGGTGACAGAGCTGCGAGGGTCCACTGGCGTCGAAAGATGCTGTGCGAACGCAGTATGTTTTGGTCGACACGACGCGACTCCAGAAAAACCGCTCTTTGCCGAGGCTTCGCGCAGCGCGCGGCGCCGCACCCGGGTGATAGAGCCACGAGGAAGGGTTCACCGCGTCGAAAAATGCTTTGCGAACGCAGTATTCTTCGACGCTGCGGTGCGTGTTGGCATCGGGAGCTCGAGTTTGGGCGATCGCGATCCAGCATTGCACCTCGCAGGAGGCCGAGTTCCTCTCCCTTCGCGTCGGGATTTGACGCCGAAGGCTATGACGGAACGCGACTTAGCGCGTGACCATCAATCAATCTCTCTCTCTACTCTCGGCAGAGGGCACGGCACGGGGATAGGAGAGCGAGAGCGTTTGCGCTCGCGTTTAGGGTGCGCCCGGCACGCCGGGCAGGGAGGCCCAGTTGAGGGTTTCACCCTCTTGGGTGGAGATTTGTTGGGCCTTCCAGCTCTTGAGCGACATCAGCCAGATCCCGGAGCTCTTGTTGCGGTTGGAGAAGAAGGCCACGAGCCGGCCGTCGGGGCTGCAGGCGGGGTAGCTGTTGGAGCCCTGATTTTGGGTGAGGCGCGCCATGTTTTGGCCTTTTTCGGCGGCGATCACCAGGTCTTGGCGATTGCCGCCGACCTGCACCGAGTAGATCAATTTGATGCCGTCTTCGGTGTCGCAGAAGGTTGGCGAGGCGGCGGTGAAGCCGGCGGGCGAGACGGGTTTGCCGTCGACCCAGATGCGTTGTGAACCCTGGGCGGGGTCGCCGCCGACCCACGCTAGTTTGCCGGAGGGGCTCCAAGCCGGGCGCGTAGCAAGCTCGCTGGTCGACACTTTGTTCATGCCGCTGCCGTCGGGGTTGCCGACGTAGATCGCGCTCTTGCCTTCTCCGGCAACCGCGACGGCCAGCTTGGAGCGATCTTTGTTGAACGCGAGGCTGTAGACGGAGGTGTTGAACGGCAGCTTGAGGGGTTTGTTCGCGCCGGCGTAGTACTCCATCACTCCGAAGGGTGAGTAGTTGTGGCTCACCGAATAGAAGATGTGCCCGGGCAGGCCGAAGTTCGGCGCGATCGCGGTGTCTGACGGATCGGTGAAGGCGAGTAGCGAATTGCCGTCGGCATCCATCCGGAAAATGCGGCGATTTTGCGCCCATTTGCCGGAGAAGGTGAGTTCGCTGGCGAAGCTGCCGTTGCGGCCGGTGAGCGCGCCCAGCAGCGCGTCCGTGATGCGATGGCCAGTGATGCGCGCATCACCTTTGTTGACCACGATGGTCTTCTGGTAGACCGGCTCTTTGCCGACGTTCAGGAAGTAGGCGATGCCGAGCACCTGGATTTGGGTGTCGTTCTTCTTTTGTGCGGCGACCTTGACGATCGCTTCTGCGCCGAGCTTTTGCCAAGCGTCGACGTCGATCGGGTCGTCGAACCCGTACAGGCCCTGTGGCGCTTTGCTGTCGGCGATCACGTCGTACATGCCGGTGAGCTCGAAATCCCGCCGAACCACGCCGCGCACGATCACGTCTTCCAGGTCCGGCGAGAGTGACGGCAAGATCGCGATTTTGGGCAGCGGCACTTGGCCGGCGTTGGAGCCGGTGATGACGAATTCACCGAGCACGCCTTCATCCGGCGGGGGCGTCCCTGGCGGGGCGGCAGGCGCGTCCGCGCGCGCCGGCAGCGCGAGTGAGAGCAACGCTACGGCGAGGCTGGCGGCTCGGGTGCAGGCGCGGGCGCGGGCGCTGGTTCGGGTGACTGCGGCGCGGGTGCGGGCGTCGCTGGTGCAGGCGATGAATCGGCGCATGGGGCGGTCTTTCCGGAGAAGCTGGGGGTCAACGAAGAGCCGGGGCTCAGATCTGGGTAGAGCGGAGGCGGCGGCGGCAATTGTTGGCCCACGAAATTGTCGAGCGCGGTTTTGACGCGCGCATCGAACTCGGCGTTGTTGCTGGCGCGGCTCATCGTGGCGCCGGTGATCGTGCGATCGGAGCCGACCGAAATGGATGCTGAGGCGCTGAGCGCGTGCACCACGTCACACGGCAAGTTGCTCGGCGCTTGAAAGCGCGCTTGGAACCAAGCGATGAGTTTTGCGCGATACAGGTTCGCCGCGCGCGCTTTGAGTGGATCGGTTTCGGTGCCCTCTTTCACGCCGTCGGCCGCGCCTTCCGTCGGCAAGTTGGCTTCGGGCTTGGGCGCAGCGTCGGTGAGCGGCTGGTCGACTTCTTTGGCCAGTGCGGCGTCGGGGGGCGGGGGCGCGGCGTCGGCTTTGGCGAGTGGGGTGGTGGGGATGGCGTCCGGTGTCTTTGCCGCTTTGGGTGAGGGTGCGCTGGTCTCTTCGAAGCGTTGGACGGGCGCTTGCTTGGTCCACATGTCCGGCAGCTTGGCTTTGACCTTCTTCCCGCCGAGCTTGAGCAGCGGGAGATCGTCCATCACCGGTTTGACGGCGATCGGCACCTCTTCCTTCACTTCTGCCTCGTGCGCGACGACTTTGGCTTTGTTTTGGCCCGCGACGACGATTAGTCCGACCAAGCCAGCTTCGACCAGCGCGGTGAGGAAGACGGAAAGCGCGACCTCCTGCGGCAAGAATGCGCGCACGGCCATCGGTCAGGGCGCCTTTTTGCTGCCCGGCTTTTTCTTGTCGTCGGGCGTGTCGCTTTCGGGCTCGATATCGGGCTGAACGAGCAAGTTGAGCGACTCCACCCCGCTGTTGCGCGCGGCCGCCACGACCGTGGCCACGATGCCGTAGCGCGCGTCTTTATCCGCGCGGATGTACAGCTCGCGCTCCTTCTGCACGCGCGCGTTCTCTTTCAGCGCTTGGTCGATGTGCGACGTCACGTCCTCTTCACCGAACAGCACTTTTTCGTCCTTGGTCACGGTGACCAAGAGCCGAGCGTCTTTGACCGGTGTTTGCGCGGCGTGCACCTCCGGCAGGTTGATGCGCAGACCGGTGGTCAAGAGCGGCGCGGTGACCATGAATACGATCACCAGCACCAACATCACGTCGACCAGCGGCGTGATGTTGATGTCACGGAACCCGCCGCCGCGACGACCCCTGCGGGCGGCGCCCATGCCCATGATTAACCTCGACCTCGAGCGTCGCTGGGGTCGGCGATCAGCGTTTCTACCCACACCTCGGCGGAGGCGGTCAGCTCGTCGAGCAAATCACCAATCCGCTTGTCGACGTAGTTGAAGCCGATGGTGGCTGGAATCGCGGCCACCAAGCCGAAAGCCGTTGCGATCAGCGCTTCACCGATGGCCGGCGCGACCACGGGCAAGGAAGCGCTCTTCTCCACGCCGATGCGCAAGAAGGCGTCCATGATGCCCCAAACCGTGCCGAACAAGCCGATGAACGGCGCGGCCGAGGCGATGCTCGACAGCGTCGGCATGAGCGCCATGGTGCGTTGTTGCTCGGTCGCGATCGCGCGCTTGGCCACGGCCATCAGCAGCTCCGACGTCAGGTGCCGCTGATGGTGTCGCTTGGCCAACTCGAGCACCACGCGCGCGCCGGGCGCCGACTTGTGTTGAATCGCCAGCGCGATCAAATCCGACGCGCGTTCGACGGTGGCGGACGCCTTTTCGAACGCGCGATGCGTGCTCCGCAAGCGGCCGATCTGCGCGGCTTTCAAAAACCAGATCAGCCACACCAAGCACGACGCGACGATCAGGATCGAAAGTACGACCAAGACCACGCCCGAGGCGCTCAGCATCAGACCGATCGGGTCGAGGCTCTTGGGATCGGCAGACAGCGCAGCAAACGCGTGGATCATGGCCTCTTACTTGCCCAAAACGACGTCGACGCGGCGGTCCTTGGCCCAGGACGGCTCGTCGGTCCCGGTGGCGTCGAGCTTGCCACGCGAGGTTGTTGCAATCTTGGCGGCGGACAGGCCTTGAGCGGCGATCGCAGTCTTCACGTTGTCGGCACGGCGGCCGCCGAGCACCATGTTGTACTCGTCGTCGCCACGCGGATCGGCGTGGCCGACCAAGCGCAGTTCACGACCCTTGAGCGGACCAGTGCTGAAGCAATCAGCGAGCTTCTTGAGCACGCCTTTGTCTTGCGGGCGCACATTGGCCGAGTCGTAGGCGAAGAAGGCCTCGGTGTCCGTGATGCCGCAGGCTTTGCGGATCTCGTCCGAGATGTTGATGTTGGATTTGCTCGGGTCGTCACCCGGCTTCTCGAGCGGCTTCGGCGCGGGAGCCGGTGGCGGCGTGGGTGCAGCGCTCGCGGTCGGAGCGGCAGGGGGCGGCGGCGGATCGGAAGCGCAGCCAGCGGAGATGGCGGTGGAGAAGAGAACGAATGCTGCGGCGTACTTCATGACTAGCTCCTTAAAGCACGCCCCTTCCTTGGGGCGGCGCCTGGTATACCTCGATTGCTGTTACAGCCGTGCAGAAGAGCACTCCCAGCACGTGCGTTCGCAACATAGCTGGTGCGCAATGTATTCCAATGTGCGAGACCGATCTCCCGTCTCGATAAAAAGTTCTTTGGATACAGTAGTTTAGACCCGATCAGCGGGTCGAAATCAGATAGGCCAGCAGACCGGCCGCGGCCAAACCAAAACAACCGGCCAAGATCAGTCCGCCGACCCGGCGACCCGATCGAGTCGCCGGAGTACGCGTTGCATGCAGCTTGGCCAACGCGACGATCGTGATCCCCGCCAAGCGCTTCTCCGCGACGGCCGAGCGATCGCGATCGCCCTTCATGCCGCGGTAACGCGCGGCGGCCTCAGGCAACTGATCGGTGATCTGGCAGTATTCGAGGAACGCGCCGTGCGTGCGCTCGTCGTCCCAGCGATCGAGAACGCTCTTCCAGAGTGCTTCGAACGCGGAGTCGGCCATGGCTCAGAGTTTGAGCTCGCGCGTCAGGTGCTCGGTCAGCGCGAAGTACTCGCGCCGCTCGTAGCGCTCGTTCAAAATGTGAAAGTCACGCCCGGTGAGCCCGACGCAGCCGAAACAGTACGAGCAATTGCTGAGCGAAATGGAGCGCACCAAATACGAGCTGTTCGAGCAATTCTCGCAGTCGATGCAATGCTGGCAGTCGTTCAAACCGCGAGAGCCGCGGCAGTGCAAGCTATCGCTGCACTGCACGCAGCGGATGCAGAAATTGCAGCGAATCAAGCGCTCGGAGTCGCTGCAAAAAGTGCAGGAATCACAGGCCACGCAGCGTTCACAAGCCACGCAGGCTTCATTTTCGCGATCGCGACCGATGCCCGCAACGAGCTTTCTGAAACGGCTCTCGAAGGTACGCGCGCTGAACTTCGTGTCTTTGGCCATCGAGTCGTAAAACCGCGGTTTTCAGGTACGCAGCACGCGGCGTAGCTCTGCCGCACGAGCGCGCGTCTCCGCTTCGTCTGCGCCATCTTCGAGGCGCTTCAAGCGTTGTTCGAACACGGGCAATTGAATCGGCGCTTGTTGATCGAGCAGGCCGGTGAGTACGTCGAGCGCCGCGCACACCTCGGCTTCGTCGCGGTGCTCGAGCAACTTCAACTGCACCAATTGCTCTTCGGGAAATTGAAAGCCGCTCTTCCGATAGGCGGTCGCTGCGCGCGTGACCGCCGCCGGACCTTCGCTTTCGAGCAGACGCGAAAGCAAGTGGCGGCGCTCGAGCTCGCTCTCATCGACGGCGGGCGCGCCGACGATACGCGCGGCGCGCTTCGCCACGGGCGGCGCTGCTTCGGCGTGAGCCGTGATCGCTACGATCGGCGGCGACGGTTCGACGCGCGTCGCGTCCGGAGCGACGGCCGCTGGACGCCGAGCCAGCATGACTTCGGGGAGCGGCGCCATGCCGCGCCGCGCTGGCGGATGACGACGCTCGCCCTTGCCGGACTTGGGCTCGGCTTTGCCGGACTTGGGGTCCGTTCGCTTGCTTCGTCGGGACATGGGCGTCGCAGAACGTGCTCGGAACTAGCACGCCCGGCGCGCGGCCGGCTCTGCGAAATGAGCGAGGCAGGCCGCATTCCCCGTGTAATCGGGCTATCGTGGGCGGGCTTGTCGCCACATCACCGCCTTCTTTTTGGCCTTTTGTCGGGATTGACCGCGACGGTCGCGTGCGCTTCGGGGGCACGAAAACCAGCCGCAGCGCCTGCCAACGAGAGCTCGGCGTCGACCCAGGGATTTCTCACCGGCGCGCCCGGGCGAGTGCGTTCACACGTGCTCGATTTTCCGATCGAGTTCACCCTCCCGGACAAGGCCAGCTGGCAGATGACCGAGGGACCGAGCTGGCTGATCGCCGAGCACCGGTCGAGTTCGTCGCAGCTCGCGCTGCGCACGTGGCGGGCCGATCGCGTGGTGCGTCGCGCCGAGTGCGAGGCGCAAGCTCGCCTCGCGCGTCCCACCATTCCGATCGTGCACGACGAAGCAATCGTGGATCGACATGCGATCCCCGCTCCCGCTGATTTCGACAATGAGCTTTTGGTCGGCGTCGAGCCGAACGCTGCCGGGATCTCCGGCTACGCACTGGTGTTCGGCGCCAGTGTCGGGCGTTGCTACGCGGCGGTGTTCACGACGCGTGTCATCGGTAAGGACGCAGAGCTCGAGGTGGCTGCGCGGCTTGGTGCCGTGGTGGACCGCGTGTTGAGCCAGGTGCGGGTGCGCAGCGTCGATGAGCGCGCGCCACGTCGGCACCTCGTGGTGACCCCCAAAGCTGCGGCGGAGTGACCTCGCCGAAACCTGGCAGCATTCCCCATGCCATCATCGCGGCACGTAAACCCGGACACGATGGATCCGAGGTGCGATGTCGTTGAAGTCGGAAGTTAGCCGTCCTGTGCGGGCGCGCATCGTGGAGGAAATCCCGCGACCGCGGGCGACGGATTTGGCGGTGCGTCTTGCTGAACAGGTGCGCCGGCTGCGAATCCAAGCTGGGCTGACTCAAGCCGAGCTTGCGGCTCGGGCGGGGGTTACGGTCGAGACGATTGCGCGACTCGAGCGAGTTCTGCGCGGTCGGCTCTCTGCAAACGCCAACCCCTCGCTCGAGACCATGGAACGCATCGGCACCGCGCTGGGGGTCGAAGTGTCGGAGTTGCTCTCGCCGCCCGGCAAACTCCGGCCCAAAGACGACCGTTTGGCGTCCGTGCTACGCGGCGTGAGCGCTGCTACCCGGCGTCGCGTGATCCGTGTGGCAGAAGCGCTGGTACGCGACGATCGGGCGGATGCAAAGCCGCTGCTGCGCAAACGCTGAGCGTCGAGCGGCGCGCCTGACTAAAACCCGCGCGCGGAGCGCTCCAACCGATCCCGCACTTTGGCGCCAAGTGGACCGACGATCAAAAGATTCAATGACTCGCGCGTGAAGAGCCGCGCGGCCGCGCGCTTCACGTCATCGAGGGTCGTCGCTTCGAGCAAGGCTCGTCGCTCGCGCGGCGTCTTGGCGACGCCCGTCAGCTCACCGAGCCCGTAGAAGCTGCTGAGCGCCGCGGGGTCGTCGTCCTGTTCGGCGAGCTGCCAGGCAAAGCGACGCTTGGCTTTGTCGAGCTCCGCCTGGCTCGGACCTTCGTCGCGCAGCGCGCGCACGACGCCGAAGATCTCCTCCAGTACGTCTTCTGCGCGTTCGGGCGCAGCGTCCGCCGCGATGTCGAACAGGCCGGCATCGGAATACGCCTCGTAACTGGCCGATACGTCGTAACAAAGGCCGCGCACGTCGCACAATCGCTCGTACAGGCGCGTGGCCATGCCGTCATCGAGCACGCGCAGCAGCAATTCCGTCGCGGGTTCGTCTTGGTCGAGCTCGCCGGGTGCGCGAAAGCCGACGCGCACCGACGCTTGGCTGCCCGTGTACTTGACGTGCGAAAAGCGAAGCGCGGTCTGCGCTGCGGGCGCGACCGTCACCGGCTCCGCGCCGTTGGGCAGCGCCTTGAATACCTCGGCGACGTGCGCGAGCGTGGCTTCGGGATCGAGTGGTCCAGCGACGGTGACCACGCTGGCGTCGGCCACGTAACGAGCCGCGTGGTGTCGCTGCAGCAGCGGTATATCGAAGCTCTCGAGCGTGGCGAGCGAGCCCGTGATCGGGAATCCGAGCGGATGATTGGGAAACGCCAAGGCGCGAAGCAGGGTGTCGGCTTCCACCGAGCGCCCGTCTTCGTCGAGGCTCTCCAAAATTTCCTCGCGCACGATGCCTTTTTCCACCTCCAAACCGCTGAAAATCGGCTGGAGCAGGACTTCGGCCAAGACTCGCACCAGCTCGTGCAAGTTCTCCGGAGGCGCGGCCAAGCTGAGCGCACCGTGATCGACATATGTCATCGCGGACAGCGCCCCGCCGAGCGTTTCGAAGGCGAGCGCCAACGCGTGCGCCGACGGGTAGCGCGCGGTTCCGCGGTGCAGCATGTGCTCGAGAAAATGACTGATCCCGTTGTCGGTCGCGCTCTCGAAGCGCGAGCCGATCCGGGTGTGCACGTCGATCACCGAACGGCGCACGTGCGGCATACGCACGGCGCTCACGCGCAGGCCGTTCGGTAACTTGGTTTCGACGCGTGAGGGCTCGTTACTGTCGCCCGACATGGTTGGTGATCCCCGGCGCCGGGAACTCACTCTTCGTCCCGACTGGACGATTTGGGCTCTTCGCCGAAGCGCGCGTCCACCTTCAGCTTATCGCCAGCTTTCTTGCGCAAATCAGCGATGTAGTTGGTGAGCGCTTCGTTGGCCTTGGCGGCGCGCATCGGTCCCAAGAGCTCGGCCTTATTTTTGTCGAAGTCGGCGCGCGATGCGGAGTTCTTCTCTTTGAGTTGGAGGACCACCGCACCTTCGCTGGTTTGGATCGGGGTCTGCCAGACCTCGTCCGGGTTCTTCAGCTCGAAGGCTCGCGCGGCCAAAGGCTCTTTCGGCGTCACTTGCGGCAGCGGATTGCCGGAGGACGGGAAGGGCGCTGAAATTTCGATGCGCGGGCGATCCAAAGCGACGAGCGCGGGCACCTCGGCCGCCTTGTCCTGCCCCGGCTTCTTTGCGCCTGCCGGCAAGAGCGCCGTGAGTTGCGCGTCGAGCGCGTCTTCCAGCTTTGCGCCGGCTTTGGTGCGGCGGATCAGCTCTTCACCGAACGCCTTCACTTGTTCGTCGGCGGCCGCGTGCACGTACAGCTTGCGTGCAACGTAGCGGCGGCCGAACGCTTCGAGGTTTCCGGCGTCGAGCTTGGCGTCGACCTGCAGCAGGTGCAGGCCACGCGGCGTCTCGATGATTCCGGAAATTTCGCCCGGCTTGAGCGCCGCGGCGGCCTTGGCCACTTCCTCGTTGCCGACGCCGTAGCTCGGGCCGACACAGCCGAGTTCACCGCCCTGAACCGCCGTCAGCCCTTCACTCACCGAGCGCGCGACGCTGCCGAACGATTCCCCGCCGGTGATGCGCTGACGCGCGCTTTCGAGCTTCTTACGGATCGCCGCGCGATCTTCGTCGTTCGCGCCGGGTCCGACCTCGAACACGATTTCACGAGTCGGAGCGCAGCCGGCGCTGAAGTTGGCCTTGTCCGTCTCCCACGAGGCGTCGACCAGGGTTTTGTTCTCGGCGGCCCACTTGTCGACCGCGGCGGGGCTCGAGTCGAGCGTGTACTTCGCGAACCAATCGCGAGTGAGGATCGCGCTGCGAACGGTCACGGTGCTCCGCGCCTGATCGTACAATGCGAAGGCCTCGGCTTCCGAGACGCGCACCGGTTCGCGGATCAAATCGCGCATGCGCGCGGCGATCAGCTCGCGCTGCTGCATCTCCTTGAATTCCTTCGGGCCGCGATTGGCCAACATGCGCACTTCACGCTCGTACAGCGCGTAGTCGAACGGCTCGTCCGCCGTGCGTTTTACCCGCAAATAGCGGATCATCGTGTCCCCGCCGGGCTCGCAGCCGCGGCCGTCCTCCGCGTAGCGACACAAGCCGAGCTGAGCGCTCAAACCCAGTGAGTCTTGCGCCGGGATGGATAGATGCGCGCGGCCGTTGAACAGCTCCGCTTCGACGTCGCTCTGGCTTGCGCTGATGCCCAGGCGCTTGGCGTCGGCAACGAGCAGCTCACGCTCGACCAATCCGTCGAGCGCTTTTTTGCGCAACCCGAGTTGCTTGGAGGCGTTCGGATTCAGGTTGCGCATCAAGAGCCCGTACGCGGCGTAGTACTCCTTGGGATCGACGCAGTCGCCCCTGAGCTCGAGGGCGCACTCCTTCTTCAAGCTGGCAGTGGGGCCGTTTCTACCCGCGCGAAACTCCAGCGCGAAGACTAGGATGATCGAAAATGCGATGCCTCCGACCAGAACCTGGGAGATACCGCCGCCTCGGAAGATACTCAGCATTGTCTAAAAACTTTCAGCGCGAACCCACCTGCGAGCCGCGAGCTGCAGCGTGAAGGGCGCGGCAAATACCACGCTCACTGCGGCGGGTCCATGCGCCCGAAAGCCGAGAAGTTCCAGGATTCGTTAGCGCCGGGGCTCGGCTGGCGCGGTTTTTTCCAGGGAAAGTGCGTAGCGCAGCTCGGCGATTAGCTCGGCGTCATTCGCCAGTGCCTTTTCGAAGGCAACCTCGTGCCAAACGTCCAAAGTCTGGGAATCATCCCCGGGATCGCGCACTTCGACGCTATTTTCGCCGATCTCACGGTAGCCACGACCCAGCGCGTCCGTTGCCATTTGGCGGGCCCGCTCGAAAATCGTCGGGATGGGATCGTTGGGGAAGTCAGACGCTTGCGCGCGAACCACGAAGCGCACACAGCGGACGTCCCCCAAACGAGCGGCCACCCCGCTGTCCATGATCAGGTTGTCCCGAACGCGGTCGGCAAGCACGATCTGATCGCTCTGGGTGCGATAGACCTCGAAGCCTTCGGCGAGCAGGAGCTTTTTCAGCTCACTCGGGGTTGGTGGCGACATATCGGGGCGAGCAGCCGTAAAAACACCCGGAACCGTACGCGGAACCGCTACCGAGCGTCAAGATCGACGACAGCGCGCGATCTCGTGCTCGACCGTCCGCGCTCCAGCCCGCCGCCGCGCCTCTGCCCGTGCTACCGTCCGGGGAATTCCGTGACGCGTGAAAAACCCCCAAATAGTCCCGACGGCGAGGTTCGTGCGCCCCGTCGCCACTCGGGCGGCGCTCGCCGCGAGGCGTCCGAGCGCGTCGTCGTTCGCTGCGCGGGCTTCGAAACGAACGGCTGGACGTTGAACGTCAGTCGCGGTGGGATCCGAGCGATCGTCGAAGACCCACTGGCTCAGGGGATTGAGTACGAACTCACGGTCGGCGGCAGTGACGAAGAGGTCGCCGTACCGCGCCGCGCCAGCGTCGTGTGGCTGCAAGACGAGGCGGACGGTCAAATCGTCGGCCTCAAGTACCTGGACGTGGAAGACGGCAGCGACCCCCCGAAGGACGGGTAGCCGGCCTTTCGAATGCCGTCCGCCGCGGAGCTACTCGGGCCCGATGGCCCTCTCGCGCGCAGCCTGCCCGCCTACGAGGTCCGCCCGGCTCAGCTCGACATGGCGCGGGCGGTCGAGAGCGCGCTCGAAAGTGAACGCGTGCTCATTTGCGAAGCGGGCACGGGCACCGGCAAGAGCCTCGCGTACCTGGTCCCGGCGCTGCTCAGCGGCAAAAAGGTGATCGTTTCGACCGCCACGCGCGCGCTGGAGGAGCAGATTTTTTGGAAGGATTTGCCGCTGATCGAGCGCGCGTTGGGGGTGCCCGTGCGCGCGGCGTTGATGAAAGGCATCTCGAACTACTTGTGCCGGCGGCGCCTGGCCGAGTTTCGCGGCAGCGAAGAGAGCCTGAGGCCGCGGCATGCGCGCTCGCTCGCGATCCTCGACGATTGGTTGAAGGAAACCGAATCGGGAGACTTGGCGGAGCTGGCCGGCATTCGCGAAGACGACCCGCTGCGGCGCGAGGTCGGGTCTTCGAGTGAAACCCGGCTCGGTGCGAGCTGCGCGTACTTCAACGAATGCTTCGTGACTCGCATGCGCCGCGAGGCCGAAGCCGCGCAGTTGGTCGTGGTCAATCACCACCTATTTTTCGCGGATTTGGCGCTGCGCGGGCCGCACCCGGCGCGCGTGATTCCCGACTACGATGCGGTGATCTTCGACGAAGCGCATCAGCTCGAAGACATCGCCACGGACTTTTTCGGCATGCGCGTGTCGCGGGCGCGGCTCGAGCGGCTCTTGGCGGATGCGGAGCGCGCGCTGACGACCGTCGGCGCAGGCGATCCCCTGTTCGCGTCGGGCTCCAAATCGCCAACGCTGGCCGACGCGCGCTCCGCAGCGGAGGCCTTGTGGACCGAACTCGGGCGGCGCACCCAAGGTGAGGAAGCCCGCATCACCCTTGCGAGTGATGCGTGGAAGGGCCCGCTCGAACAGCGCTATCACGCGCTCGACAACGCGCTCGAAGCGCTCGGCGCGGCGGCTGCGGCGGCGGCCGGGCGAGGCGTGCTGAACGCTCCCGGAGCCAAGCGCGTGGCCAGCGCCGCGCTCGAAGCGCTCAAAGGCATCGAAGGGCGCGCCGAGCTCGCGCGCGAAGATTTGGCTGCGATTGTCAGCGGCGCGCCCGGTCGCATCACCTGGTTCGACATGGGCGGGCGCTCGGCCGCGCTCAGCTCCACGCCCGTCGATCTCTCGCACGTGTTTCGCGCGCGCATCTTCGAGAGCGTGCCGGCAGTGGTGCTGACTTCTGCGACGTTGTCGATCGCGCCATCGAAGACCAACCCCGACGCCAGCCCTTTTGCGTTTTTCAGGTCGCGCATCGGCCTGACTGGCGACACCGTGCCGGTTACCGAGCTCGTGCTCGAGTCGCCGTTCGACTTCGCGCACAACGCGCTCTTGTACACGCCCAAGGATTTGCCACCGCCGGGTCACCCGCTGTTCGCCAACAGCGCAGGTGAACGGATCGCCGAATTGATCGAAATCACCCGCGGGGGTTGTTTCGTGCTCACGACCTCGCTGCGCTCGATGAACGCGCTGCACGTGATGCTCTCCAAGCGGCTCCCGGGACGGAGAATGTTCGTACAGGGCGCAGCGCCCAAGGCCACGCTAATCAGCGCGTTTCGAGCTGCCGGCGACGCGGTGCTCGTGGCCACGATGAGCTTTTGGGAAGGCGTCGACGTGCCGGGGCGCGCGCTGCGCTTGGTGGTGCTGGAGAAGATCCCGTTCTTGGTGCCGAGCGATCCGGTGGTGCAGGCGCGGTCGTTGGAGCTCGAGCGCGCCGGGGAGAACCCGTTCATGCGCTTGCACGTCCCGGCAGCGGCCATCACCCTGAAGCAGGGATTTGGTCGCTTGATCCGCACGCGCGATGACGCGGGCATCGTCGCACTGCTCGATCCGCGCGTTCATCAGAAGGGCTACGGGCCGCGCTTGTTGGCCGCGCTCCCGCCTGCTGCCCGCACCTCGGAGTTGTCCGAGGTGCGGAGCTTCTGGGAGCGCGTGCCTGCGATCACTCGCGGCGCGAGCTAGCGCTTCTTCTTTGCTGCGGGCTTGGCTGGCTTGGCCGGTGCCTTGGCTGCTTTGGGAGCGCCCTTGGCGGGTGCTGCTTTGGCTGCTTTGGGCGCGGGCTTCGAGCTGGCTTTGCTCGCCTGTGGGGCCGGTTTCGCGGCTTTGGCGGGTGCTGCTTTGGCTGCTTTGGGCGCAGCTTTTGCGACCTTGGCAGCCGCTTTCGCGACCGGCTTTGCCGCTGCCTTCGGCGCGGCCTTACTCGGCTTGGCCGGAGGCTTGACGGCCTCGGGTTTGGCTTTGCCACCCGCCTTCACGATCGGCTTCGCCAAGCTGCCGGCTTTGGCCTTGCCCGCTTTGGGTGCTGCGGGAGCAGCCTTCGCTGGCGCGGCTTTGGGCTCGGGCTTCGCTGATCCGGCTTTGCCCTTCGGGGCCGCCTTCACGGGCGCGCCCTTGGCCTTGGGCTCGATCTTGACCGGTGCGGCCTTGGCTTTGGGCTCGGGCTTGGCCGGCGCCGCTTTGGCCTTCGGCGCCGCCTTCACTGGCGCCGCTTTGGCTTTCGGCGCTGCGGGCTTTACCGCTGCGACCGCTTTGGGCTTCTCTGCTTTTGGCTTGGGCTCGGCTTTGGGCTTCTCCGGCTTCGCTGCCTTCACCGGCTTGGGCTCGGCTTTGGGCTTCTCTGCCTTCGCTGCCTTCACCGGCTTGGGCTCGGCTTTGGGTTTCTCCGCCTTCGGCTTGGGTTCAGCCTTTGGTTTCGGTTCGGCTTTGGGCTTCTCCGCCTTCGGCTTGGGTTCGGGTCGGACAACCGCTTTTGCGATCGTTGGCTTCTCCGACTTCGGCTCAGCCTTCTTGCTCGTCGCCTTCGACGCTTTCTTCGCGGGAGGCTCGTCGTCGTCGTCGTCGCCTTCATCGGCGTCGTCTTCGTCTTCGTCGTCCTCCTCGTCGTCTTCGTCTTCGTCGCCGCCTTCGTCGGCGTCATTGGCGCTGGCGCTGGCGCTCAGATCTTCGTCTTCGTCCTCGTCATCGTCGAGATCGTCGTCGTCCAGATCCTCGTCTTCGTCGAGCTCTTCTTTGTCATCGTCCAAATCTTCATTTTCATCGTCCACGGCGTCTTCTTCCTCTTCTTCCGCATCTGGGCGACCGAGCGCACCAGCCGTTCGGCGATCGAGCGTCTCAGTGATCTTCTCGTCGAGATCGGAAAATTCGAATGGCTTGTCGAGGTAAGCATCGGCGCCGTAGAGCGGCGACGTCATCTCGTTCAAGTTCTCCCCAATGCCGGTGAGCATGATCACACCGGTGTGCGCGAGCGAAACCGCTTCGCGGATCTTGCGACACACTTCCCACCCGCTCATGCCCGGCATCATCACGTCGAGCAGTACGAGGTTGGGCAAGTGGTCTTGCGCGAGCTCCCACGCTTGATCACCGTCCGAGGCTTCGAGCACGCTGAAGCCTTTCGATCGCAAGTGACTCGAGAGCATGGCGACCATGCTCGGTTCGTCGTCTGCGACGAGCACGATGGGCTTTGAATCGTTTGGCATAGCGTCAAGAACTCCGGAAGAAGTAATCAGAGAGGCGCGAATTCATTCGCATTCGAGACCAGCGCACCGTTTCCGGTCAAGCCCCGTGACACGGCGGTCTCCGCTCGGGCCGCGGGCCGTTGTCGCGAACGGTGCGGGGCGCACGGCTCCGCGGTCGGCGGGCTGTCACCTTCCCGCCCAAGGCCGATCGGGTGGGAATGGTCCAAGGCCTACATGGTGACCGCTGTGCTCCGCGCCGTTCGGGTGCTTAACTTGAGTTAGATGACCCCCAGCGACGGCATCGCTCAGCTTCGGCGCGCGGCACGACGAGCCGGGCGCCGGGCGCGTGCGGCAGCGGTTTTCAGCCGGATTGCGCTGCTCATGCCCCTGCCGCTCGGGTACGCCGTGCTGGTTCTAACGGCCGTGAAAGCCCTCCGGCTCGACGCGACGAGTCAGCGTCTGTGGTGGCTGCTCGGGATAGTTCCCGTGCTCGTCTTCCTCGTGGGCGTCGGTCGCACGCTGTTCGCGCGCCGGCCGTCTTGGCAAGGTTCCATTGCCCTGGACCAGTTCCACGGGTTTCACGATCGGGTCACCAGCGCCCTGACCTTCAGCCAAGTCCCGGCGGCCGAGCGCACGCCGTTGATGCAGGCGGCAATCGAGGATGGTGTGGCGCTGGGGGGGCGGCTCGATCCTCGGCGCGCGGTGCCCATCGCGCTTCCGCGTGAGCTCGGCGTCACCCTCGCGCTACTCCTCGGTTTGGGGGTCCTGTCGCAGCTGGAGGTTCGTCACCTCTTGCCCTTGCCTGCGCCTCCCTCGTTCGAACCCATGGTGATGAGTCAGGATGACATCGACCTCTTTCGCGACGTAGCCAAAGAGCTACAAGCGAAGAACGATGATCCGAACGCGCTGGTCGCCGTGCGCCGCTTCAACCAACTGGTAGAAGACATCGCCGAGCACCGCTTGGATCGCCATGAAGTGTTTCAACGCATGGGTGATCTGGAGCGTGACCTGAAAGGCAACTTGGAGCTCGATCGCGACGCGCGCGACGAAGGTCTGAAGGGCCTCGCTCGCGAATTGGAGAAGAGCGGGCTGACCAAACCCGCGGCCGCGGCCCTCGAGGAAAAACGCCTCGCGGATGCTGAAAAAGCCCTGCGCGAGCTAGCCGAGAAGTTGAAGAAGAAGGAGGGGCGACCGAGCGCCGCGGAGCTCGACAAGTTGCGCCAAGCCTTGGAAAAGGCGAGCCGCAGCAACGAAGAGCGCGCCAAGAACATCGATCAGCGTCGGCGTGAGTTGGAAGAAGAGCGCAAGAGCCTGCTCAAAAAGAAGGCGGACAAACCGGATGCAGGCGCGACGCCCGACCTGGACAAGAAGCTCGCCGACAACGAGCGCCGCCTCGAGCACCTCGATCGCGAAAAGGACCGCGCCGCGCGCAGTCAGAAGCAGATGTCGGAGCTCGACAAGCAGCTCGCTCAGGCCGCGCGCGATCTGATGCGTGACGCAGGTCAGAGCGCCGAGGACTTGGAGCAAGGCGCGCAAGACATCAACCGCATGGCCAAGCAGGAGGCGAGCGAAGAGCAAAAGCAAGAATTGCTCAAAAAGCTGCAGGAAATGCGCGAGCTCATGCGCCAACAAGGCAAGGGCGGCAAAGACCAGCGCGAACGCATGCAACGCTTCGGTCAGCGAGCGCGTGGGCAGAGCAGCGCAGGCCAAGGAAAGCCTGGTGAGGGTCAAGGGGAAGGTCAGCAAGGCGGCAAGAAGAATGGCCCGCTGCGCATGGGAAGCGGACCCGGTAGCGTGCCGATCGACATCCCGGTTCCGGTTTCACAGAGCGGTCAGGGTCAAGGCAAGCCCGAGGGCGACAAGCCCGGCGGTTCGGAGCCCGGCGCGGGCCAAAACTACGGCACCGGGCATGATTCGAACCTCACCGGCAACGCCACCGATCTCAAAGGCAAGACCACGGACGTCACCGCTGCGGGCGCGGACACCGGCCAAGGCGCCGCCGCATCGCAGGTAATCTATGGCGCGGCCGAACGCGGCTTCGTTGGCCGCGGCTACAAGCAAGTATTCACCGATTACCAAACCGTCGCCGAACGAGCGCTCAGCCAGGATGAAATTCCGTCCGGCTATCGTTTCTACGTGCGTCGCTATTTTCAGCTGATTCGGCCGCGAGAATGAACTCTTCGCGAGTCGACCACCACCGGAGGAAACGATGACGGATGCCGAGCAGGCGCGGGAAGAAGTGGCCGAGTTTCAAAAACGGATCGGAGCCCTGCGTGAGGAGATCGGGCGCGTCATCGTCGGCAACCGCGAGGTGATCGACGGAGTCTTGTCGTGCATGCTCGGCTCGTCGCACGCGCTGCTGGAGGGCGTGCCTGGGCTGGGCAAGACCATGCTGGTGCGCACCCTGGCGGGCGTGTTGGGGCTCGACTTTTCACGCATTCAGTTCACGCCCGATCTGATGCCCGCGGACATCATCGGTACGGTCGTTCTGGATGAAGGCGCGGGGGGCGCGCGCTCGCTCGAGTTCCGGCGCGGTCCGGTCTTCGCCAACATCGTGTTGGCGGACGAAATCAATCGCGCCACGCCCAAGACCCAGAGCGCGCTGCTCGAGGCCATGCAGGAGCATCGCGTGACGGTGGGCCGCTCCACGCACACGATCGGCGAACCGTACTTCGTCCTCGCTACGCAAAATCCGCTGGAAATGGAGGGCACCTATCCCCTGCCGGAAGCCCAGCTCGATCGGTTTTTCTACAAGCTCTCCGTGCCCTTCCCGACGCGTGACGAGCTGCACGCGATCATCGATCGCACGACCTCGACACAGCACACCGAGGTCAAGCGCGTGGTCAGCCGCGATCAGATTCTACAGATGCAGGCGTTGGTGCGACGCGTGCCGGTCGCGCGTCACGTGCAAGACTATGCCATTCGCGTCTTGCAGGCGACGCACCCAACGGGTGAGGAGGCGCCGGAGCTGGTCAAGCGCTTCGTGCGCACGGGCGGCTCGCCCCGCGGCGCGCAGGCCATGTTGCTCGGCGCAAAAGTGCGCGCGCTGTTCGACGGCCGCTTTGCCGCCTCGATCGACGACGTGAAAACGACCGCGCTTTCTGCCTTGCGTCATCGCGTCTTGCTCAGCTTCGAAGGTGAAGCCGAGGGCGTCTCGCCCGACACTGTGATCAGCGAAATTCTCAAGAAATTGCCCGGATCCAAGGAGTAACCGCGCAACGTGGGCCTTCTGGATCTGTTCCGACGAGACAGCGCGCCACGCGCCAAGCGGCGCGAAGGTGCGCTGTTCGACGACGAGTTCCAGCGCAAACTCGAGATGCTCGCGCTGGTCAGTCGGCGTGTCTTCGCCGGGCGCTTGCGCGCCGAGCGACGCAGCAAGAAAAAGGGCAGCGGGATCGAATTCGCCGACCACCGCGACTACACGGCGGGTGACGACTTTCGCTCCGTCGATTGGAACGTGTATCAGCGCTTCGGCAAGCTACTCGTGCGCTTGTACGAAGAGGAGGAAGATCTCAGCATCTACCTGATCGTCGATTGCTCGAGTTCGATGGCGTTCGGCGACAAGAAGAAGTTCGACCAAGCGCGTCGCTTGTGCGCAGCGCTGGCGTACGTCGGGCTCGCCAACCTGGACCGCGTGACGATCGTGGGCGTGAACGAGTCGCTGATTTCCCGCATGCCGACCACGCGCGGGAAAGGCCGCATTTTCAAGGTGTTCGAGTTCCTCTCGCAACTCGAGCCGGCGGGCACGACCGATCTCGGTGCCGCGCTCAAGACCTTCGTTGCTCAACACAAGCGACGCGGTTTGGCCGTGCTGTTCAGTGATTTGTACGATCCCGCTGGGTTCGAGGCTGGCATCAACGTGCTGCGCTTCAACAAATTCGAACCGTACGTCGTCGAGCTGGTCGACCCTGCCGAGGCGCGCCCGTCACTCAAGGGTGACGTGCGCATCTACGACTGCGAAACGGGTGAAGAGCGCGAGCTGACGATCACCGATGGCATGCTCGACAAGATGCAGCGCGCGGTGACCGACTATCGCGCGAGCATCGAGCGCTTTTGCGCGCAGAAGCAGGTGCCGTATTTCCCAGCCGACGTCGATACGCCCTTCGACGAGCTCGTGTTGCGCGTGTTCCGACGCGGGGGCTTTCTGCGCTGATGGTGCTCTCGGGCTTGCCTCTGGCGCAGCTGTTGCTGATCGCGGGCGCTGCCGCCAGCGTGACCGTGCTGCTGTACATTCTGAAGTTGCGCAGACGCGCGGTACCAGTGCCTTTCGCGCGCATTTGGGATACCGCGTTCCGCGATCAAAAGGCGACCGAGCTCTTCTCCAAGCTGCGCCGCCTGCTCTCGCTCCTATTTCAGCTCGCCTTGCTCGGGTTGCTGATCTTCGCGCTCGGTGATCCAAGACCGAAGCAAAGCTTGCTCGAGGGTCGGCACTTGGTCGTGTTGGTCGACGGCAGCGCGTCGATGAAAGCGATCGACGTGAAGCCGAGCCGTATCGAAGCCGCCAAGGCCGAAGTGAAAAAACTCGTGCGCGGCTTGGGCAGCGCCGATCGCGCACTGATCGTGGAGATGGGTGCATTGCCGAGCCCGCTGTCGACCATGAGCTCGGACGTGACTGAGCTCGACCCCGCGATCGAACTGTTGAGTGCGTCCGACACGCGCGCTGATCTCGAACGCGGCTTGTCTTTCGCCGTCGATAGCTTGCGTGGCCTACCCAAGGCGGAAATCGTGGTCGTGAGCGACGGCGTGCTCGGCGACGTGACCGCAATCGCATCACACGTGGACCTGGGAAAGGCTTCACTCGAGTTCCTGCCAATCGGCAAATCCGGCACGAACGTCGCCATTTCCGAGTTTTCGGTGCGCCGCTATCCGCTCGACAAATCTCGCTCCGAGGTGATGCTGGAAGTGGCGAACACCAACGATCGCCCGGCGCAAGTCGAGCTCACCTTGCTCGGCGACGGCGCGATCATCGACGTCAGCCGCTTCGCGCTGGGCCCGAACGAGCGGCTGCCTCGCTACTATCAAGACTTGGCCGGCGCCAGCCGCACTCTCGAAGCGAAGATCCGCTTCGCCGATGGACATGCCGATGACCTACCCGCAGACGATCACGCTTACGCATTGATGCCGGAGAGGCACCGCGCGCGCGTGCTGGTGATCTCCAAGGGCAATACGTACTTGGAGGCCGCGCTGCTGCTCGACGAATATTTGGACGTGACGACGGCGCTGCCCGGCAAGCCGCTGCCGAGCGAGCACTTCGACGTCGCAATTTTGGACGGCGTTGCCGACGCGCTGCCGGATACGGTGGCTGCGGCCCTTTATCTCAATCCACCCGAGGGCGGTGTGCCGCTCAAACTCGGCGCGCGATTGAGCGATTTCGGCTTCGACACCTGGGAGAAAAAGAGCCCTATTTTGCGGTTTTTGGCGCTGGGTGACGTGCAAGTCGCCGATGGTCGCGCGCTGATTCCCAGCGCTGGAGACCGCGTGCTCGGCGCGAGCGATCAAGGCCCGATTTTGGTCACCGGGGTGAGAGCTGGACATCCGTTCGTCGCGCTCGGCTTCGATCCGCGCAACAGTGATTGGGTGCTGCGCGTGGCTTGGCCCCTGTTCGTGCTCAACACGATCAACGCCTTCGTCGAGGAAGACACGAGCTACGTCTCGTCCTTCCGCACCGGTGAAGTGTGGCGTATCCCTGCGCCGAGCTCGGTCGATTCAGCGATCGTGACCGACCCGCACGGGACGCAGCACGTGGTGCCGGTGAAGGAAGGGCGCGCCGTGTACTTGGGCGAGGAAGCCGGGTTCTACAAGTTGAGCGCGGGCTCGGGCGCCGACGCGGTGAGCAGTGAGTTCGCGGCGAACTTGTCGGATCTCGCCGAGAGCCGAATCACGCCACAGCCCGAACTGTCCGTGGGCCAAAAGAAGGCGGCCCCGGTCGCGATCGGCGCACCGGGCTCGAAGCACGAGCTTTGGGTGTATTTGCTGGCGGCCGTGCTCGGGCTGTCCCTGATCGAGTGGATCACTTACCACCGCCGGGTCACGGTCTAATGGCTCGCTTCTCGCGTTTGATTTGGGGGGTGTTCATCGCGGCGGTGGGCGTCGTTTCGTTCGCCATCTATCGGCACTACGTGCTGAGCGTCGGCGGCGACGGCGCGTTTCACTGGCTCAAGGACGGCATTCGCTATCAGCTGCTGGAGCCGCGCGCGCTGGGCGTGTTCTTGGTTCTGCCGCTGCTGCTGTTCGTTCTGGGTCGCTCACTCGCGGACTTGCCTTGGCCGCAGCGCGTGCTCTCGGCGTTGTTTCGCTTGGCCTTTCTGGGTTTGCTCGGACTCGGCCTGTCACGGCTGGTGCGCTCGGAGGAGACGCACAAAGTGTGCACGGTGCTGCTGATCGACGTCAGTGACTCGGTTCCTGACGAAGCCTTGGCTGATGCGCGACAGACACTCGAAGCGTACGCCAAGGCCAAGGGCGGCGACGATCAACTGAAGCTCGTCACTTTTGCGGAGCGACCGCGCTTGGTCGAGCTCTATCGCGACGATCGCCTCGCGCCGCCCGAGCTCAAAGATTTGCGGCACCGCGCGCCGAACGGCAAGAAGCTCACGGCTGGTAGCGATATTCGCGCGGCTTTGGCGCTTTCGTACGGGCTATTTCCGCCCGGATATTTGAAGCGCGCAGTGTTGCTGAGCGATGGTCTGGAGACCGACGGTGACCTGCTGGCCGAGGCGAACCGCGCGCGCGGCTTTGGGGTCACGTTGTACACGGTGCCGTATCGCCGCGCTCCGCCCGGTGAAGTCGCGCTGCGTTCGCTCAGCGTGCCGGACAAGGTGGACGTCGGACAAGCCTTCGAGGTCGTCGCCGACGTGTATGCGAGTCGCGCGACGCACGCCAAAGCGCGGCTGTTTCAAGGAGAGGCCTTGAATGGACTCGACGGCGTGCGCGACTTGGAGCTCAAACCGGGGCGCAACGAGCTCAAGTTCAAATCGGTGGTGCGTGTCGGCGGTGAAGTGACGTACGCGCTGCGCCTCGACGAAATCGCCGAGGACACGTTCAAGGACAACAACACCTTCAGCGTCACGGTAGACGTCCCGGGTCGACCCACGGTGTTGTACGTGGAGGGCCAGCCGCAGCGCGCGAGTTACCTGATGAGCGCGTTGAACGCCCAGCAATTCGACGTCGACCTGCGCGCGGCCGCGGCATTTCCGGCTTCGCTCCGCGAGCTCGAGCGCTACGACTTCGTGATCGTCTCGGACGTGCCGCAGGAAGCCTTCGGTCTCCCCGCGCAAGAACTCGTCGAGCGCTACGTGCGCGATCTGGGCGGTGGATTGCTGTTTGCCGGCGGTGAAGCGGGTTATGGCCTCGGTGGTTGGGCACACTCCACGATCGAGCGCTTGTTGCCGGTGCGCATGGATGCCGAGCATCGCAAAGAGATGCCGGGCGTGGCCATGGCTCTGGTCATCGATCGCTCCGGGTCGATGACCGGCCTACCCATGGAAATGGCCAAGGCCGCCTGTAAGGCCACGCTCTCCACCCTTCAGGGAGATGATTTGTTGGAGGTCATCGCCTTCGATTCGACGCCCGTGCGCTACGTGAAGATGCAACCCTCGCGCTACCGCAGCCGCATCCAGAACGACATTCAGCGCATCCAGCCCGGCGGCGGCACCGAGATCTTTTCCAGCTTGGACATGGCCTATCAAGACCTTTCGGTCGTCCAAGCGCGCAAGAAGCACGTGATCTTGCTGACCGACGGTCAGGCGCCGACCCAAGGCATCAAGGATCTCGTGCAGGCCATGCTCTCGGAGTCGATCACCGTGACGACCGTGGGCTTGGGTGAAGGCGCCAATCAAGATTTGCTGCGCATGATCGCCGACACCGGTGGGGGGCGCTTCCATGCCGTACCGGATCCGAACAGCTTGCCCAAGATCTTTACCCGAGAGACCGAGCTCATCGCACAGCAGGCCGCGGTCGAAGACTGGTTTCCCGTACAACAAGCGGGCCCAGCCGATTTCTTGAAAGGCATCGCGATCAACGCGGCGCCGCTCTTGCACGGCTACGTCGCCACGCAGTTGAAGCCGGCACCCGCGCAGCTGATCCTGCAAAGTGAGCGTGGCGACCCGATCTTGGCGCGCTGGCGTGCAGGCCTGGGTTGGACCGTGGCGTGGACCAGCGACGTCAAGAACAACTGGTCAATCGACTGGCTGCGCTGGTCGGGCTTTTCGAAGTTCTGGGGCCAGCTCGTGCGCGAGCACATGCGTGTCAAACATCGCCGTGAGCTGGACATGAAGACCGAGATGCTCGGCTCGGACGTGCACGCGGTCGTGGATGCATTCACCGCCGACGAACGCTTCGACAACGGCATCGTGTCGAAGCTGATCGTCACTGGGCCGGGCTCGGGCCAGAATGCCCAACGCCGTGAAGTCGCGATGCGCCAAACCGCGCCCGGTCGCTACGAAGCCAATTTTCCCCTCGATCAGTACGGGGCGTTCCTACTTCGCGCCGAGCACGCAAAGGTCGGCGAGAGCGGAGAGCTCAAGCCGCTCGCCATGAGCTACGGCCACGTCAGCAATCCCTATCCGCGCGAATACGCGAGCTTCGATCCCGATCTCGAGCGACTGACGCGCGCCGCTCTGGCAGGCGGCGGCAGCGTCGACCCCACACCCGCCAAGGTCTTCGACGCTGCAGGGCAGAAGATCGTCTCCTATCGCCCGCTTTGGAACCGCTTCGTGCTCGCTGCGATCGCCGTGTTCCTGCTGGATCTCTTGGTGCGTCGCGTCAGGCTGTTCGATCGCAAGTTTTTGCCCAAGCGGCGTTGAGCGGACTCATTGCGTCGTAGTCGCGATCTGATCGCCGACGCAGGCGCCCCAAGACCCGTATTGATCGCAGGTTTGGGTGCCGGTAGAACACCACACGTAGTCGCCGGCCACGCGCTTGATGCGACCACAATCGGTCGTTTCCCCGGGCATGTCGCACGGGCAACCCTCTTCGTGGTTCGCGCACACTTCGGGAGCCGTAGGAGTCGCCATCGGTTTGGTGGGCTCGGAGGCCAACATCGGCGGATTGGTGTCTTCGCCACCCGAGCAACCAGTCCCGAGCACGGTGCAGATGGCCAACGCAGCGACGTAGAAAAACCGATTCATGATGTGGCGCTCCGACAAGACGGAACGGGCACGCATCAGTTGCGGTTAACGTAGGCGGGTTTCGCCAGTTCAGTTTTGTGAGCGCAGCTCGGACTTGGTCGTTCGGAGTGTTCCGCTCAGTCTTTTTCTACCACTACGTCGCCATTGTCCGTCGAATACAGGCGCGTACAGCCAGCATTGGGCACGGCGTTGCGCCGCGCACCGAGACTCAGCATGTCGTACAGCGGTGATTCGCTGCGGTTGTTCTCGCGCCAGCGCGCTTCTTCTTCGCCTGATTCTTCGTTGAAATAGAACAGCGTGCGTCCGTCAGCCGACACCCCTGTGGGTAGACGTCGTTTGCCGTCGCTGCCGTCCAAGAGGCCGGAACCGAACGACCTCGGGGCACTGAAGACCCCACTTTCGGTGCGCGACGAAACCACGATCGTCGAGGCTGCGTCGAGCGACGAACTGAAGATGAGCTGATCGTCTCCCAATGAGATGCTCGGCCACGCATACACCCTGCGGGTGAAGTTCGATTCCTGATTGATGGCAGCGAAAGCGCTGGTGTCGATGGTCGTCGAAAACCCGCTCTCTCGGCTGGCACGCGTCAATTCCCCGAGCTTTTTCTGGTCCGGGTCGCTGACCAGCAAGAGCCGCAGCCCGTCCGCGCTCAGCGCCGCGCCCTGAGCTGCGCTAAAACCCACCGGGATGGTCACCGGAGTTCCACTCGAAAAGGACGCGCTCGTGCTTGGACGATGAGCGACGAACAACGCGCCGTCGCGTAAGAATGCGAGATCGAGTTCGTCTGGAGTCATGGCAAGTAGCGTCTCGTTCGCTTCGGTCGAAACACCACTGACGCGGGTTGCGCCGGACCAAGCAGGCAATCGAGCGCACTCTGCGGGTACCGCTGATCGTTCGCCGGCAATACCGTGGAATTCGTCAGCCGCGCCCGCGCTCCCGCCCTCGCCACCCGCACCGGCGTTCTGGGCGTCTCCGCTCGTTCCCGAGTCGTTTGCGCTGCCGGCCTCGGGAGAAGCCGAACCCGTACGTCCACCCTCACTCGGCAGGGCAGCACCCAAATTGATCAGACTGGGCGGCCTAGAATCAGCGGAGCAAGCCGGCTCACTCGCCGCGATGGCGCCGAACAGCAACACGCTAGCCGACGAAAATCGCAGCGCGTTGGCGGAACGATGGAGGCGCGGGAAGTGATTCATTCCGCAGGCACACAGCTATAGCTTTGCCGCCAGTCTTTCAAGATCGGGCTAGCGCTGAATTCGTCGTTCGGCACGAATCGCACCGTGACCTTCAGATACTCTTGCGACTTGAGCATCTTTTCTTGAAGTAGCGGATCTACCGCATTGCCGGTCCAAATCGCGATCGGCGCGCCACTCGCGGTTCCGACGCTGACGACGCTGTCGGACGAGACCGGATTCGGCGCCACGGGTAAGGTCGAGAATTGATTCGGATCGGCCTGCGTCTCCGCATAAAATTCGAGGCGCGAGCCAGTTGGCGGCGTGATCGTCTGCCAGTCGAGGAAGCGCCACACGACCTTCGAACCGTCCATACAATCGGCGTGGTAGATCCGCTCGTAATTCTGCGGAAGAATCGCAGCGACCGGTGGCGGCGACGTACACAACGCGCCGCTGCACACCAAGCCGCGACAACAATCCGCGCTGGAACCGCAGGCACTGTTTTCGGCGACGCAGCCTCCGTTGGGCGGCAGTGCTTGGCAGTGGCGTGTCGTCGGGCTCTTGATGGGGGTGTCGATGCGACAAGCGGCGGTCTTGTTGGGCGCGACTCCGCCGCAGCAATCCTCGTCGAGATCGCAGCTCGCCGCGGCATTGTTCCCAGTAGGGTGGCAAGCGTCGAGGGCCCAGTACCCGCGCTCGTTGGTGTACCCGTTGGCCGCGTTCGTGGCGTAATTCTGGCTCGGCAACCAAAACGCAGGATGGCTGCGGTCAGTCGAATCCGACGCGGTGTCGTCGATTGCGGCGACCCAGAGCTGGCTTTGGATGTCGGCGGTGTTGGTCATCGCCTTATAGGTCGAGCCGGCGTAGGTCGAAGTATCACTGAAGTCTTGCTGAACACTCGGCAGATTGATGGTGTTGCCGTAAGGTCGCGTGCTCGTGAACACTACCCAGCGATAGCCGCCCGCAGGCACCGGGAGCATCGTCGGCTGATAAGACTTGTTGGCGTCTTTCGGTTGTTCACCTTTGTTCAGCTTGGTCAGCGCAACCGGCGTCGGGTTCGTTGCTTGCGTGTCGACCGACCACAGACGTCCGGGGTCTTCGTAATAGTTCGTCGGGCCCATGTAGCCGTATTTCGTCCACGAGTTGCGGCAGCAAGCGTCGCCGGGCACGGTCGACTGGAAGATCACGCTGCGCGAGTCGCTCTCGAAGATCGGCCACTTCAGCGCGTCACCCAAGGGCCAGGTGCTGGTCACTAGTCGGCGGTTGCGGAACTGCTTGTCGGTTTGACTGAAGTCGAACGTGCTGAGACCTTTGCGCCAACCGGCACCTCCGGCCGAGTCACCGTCGATGAACACGAGCTTCGTGCCATCCGGTGAAAACGACGGCACCATCATCGTCGTCCCGGCCAACCCCCAATTTCCGGGGCTCTCACCGGTGACGTCCTTTGGCGTGGGAGCCAAAGCGTTGGGTAATTCCCAAACCCAGTAACTCGACCCGTTGCCGTTGTCGCCGCCGGCGACCACGCTGCCCGTCGCGCGGGTATAGGGGGCAGAGGCGGAAGTGGGCGTGAAGGCGCTGGTTGGGATGGTGACGAAGACCTTCGAACCGTTGCAACGCGTCATCCACTGCAAACCCACGGTCGCATTGCCGGTCAGTTCGTACCAATCGAACTTGAAGTCGTGGCTGCCCGCGTCGAACGTGCCCACACCCCGCAACGGCCCTTTGTTCCAGCGGCCCATCACTCGCGTGTCGTCAATCCAGAGCCGGCCTCCGTCGTTGACGTCGCCGTTGGTTTGGAATTCGTACACGCCGGTGCAGGGCAGGGTGATGCGCCCAGTCCAACGCGCGCTGAACCCGTCGTCGTCCGAAATCATCGAGTAGTTCGGGCGCCCCGCGAGCCAATTGAAGTCGATGTTCGGGTCGATCCGCTGAAAAGCTCGAGGATTTGCCTGATTTGCCGGCAACGCGCTGTTGAAGGCGTCGACGTCGTAGTACGTCGCCGTCAGGCCGTTGCTGGGCGTCGCCGGGGCGTACGGATACAAATTGGTGGTCGGAACGACCTCGCTGACGCTGCCATACTTGTATTTGAGGATCAGGCTCGCGTTCGTATCGTTCTCCGTGTGCACGATACGTACGTGGTGCTTGTCGCCGAGGGTCCAAATCTGTCCCGCTCCGCAAACGTTCGTGCTGGCGGTCGAGAAGTCGATCAGTGGCGTAGCGGAGCCATCGAGGTACAGCTTCACGCCGTCATCCCCATCCACGCAGAGTTGTACCGTTCCGGTGTAGGGCGCCTCGACCAAAGTCTCCCAGGTAGACGTCCAATCGTCCGTGCCGATCCCGGCCGCGGGGTTGTGCGCGACCCAATTCGAAGCAATATCCGGTTCGACGAGCGACACGCTGGCATTGGCATCCGCGTAGGTCACGTTTGCGCCGTGAACTGGCTCGGCGGCAGGGAGATACAGCTGTGACTGCGGAACCAGCGCGCGAGGCGTCGAAGGGCTGCTCCAATAGAGCTGCACGCTGGACGAGCCGTTCGTGTTGATCTGATCGAGTTCGAATGGCGTCAGCGCGCCCGCCGTCATCGCGACGTTGGCGACCAAGGTCGCGGGCCCGTTGCCGCTGACGGTCGAGCCGCCGACGGTCAGCGTGAAGCTATCGCTGCTCGTACTCACGACTTCGAACTGATAGGTCTCGCTGAAGAGCGCCTGGATTTGCCCCAGCCGCTTGACCGAAAAATCGTCGCCGATCGAACCACCTGGCGAGCCAGTCAGATTGTAGTTCAGCTGCGGCTCGATGCGTTTCCAGACCACGCCGCTATAGTCGGTGGAGGGATAGTATTGCGCGAGCAACCCGATGCCGGAACCGCCGGACAACATCGCGGTGCCGGTGTTGACCCGGCGGGTCGTCCCGTTGATACCGACGAGCGTCTGGTTGGTGTTGCCCCAAAAGTTGTTGGCGACGAGCGCGTACTTTCCGTCCGGTGTGAGCGGCGCCCAGGCAAACCCGCGCCAATCATCCGAGCCGGCGATGTACGTGTCCCGCAAGGGACTGCTCACGAAGTCCGCGATTGGCGACAAGAGACCATTGTCGTTCACGTTCGAGATGCCGGCGAGCGTTTGGCTGAACGTGCTCGCTTGTTTGTAGTCGCCGTTGAAGTAACCCTCGCGGCTGGAGGTCGCGAACACCTTGCCGTTCGCCGAAATCGAGTGACAGACCGGACAGCCGTCGCTGGTGCCGAACGCGAGCTGAGCGGCGTTCTCCGAGCTGGGGTCGGCCACCATCTCGTTTTGGCCGCCTTTGCGCCCGTACTCCGTGTAGTAGATCTTGCCGCGCACCGGCGTACTCGAGAAGGTGAGCGTGCGCGTCATCGGGACTCGCGGTTGTCCACCGATCAGGCGTTGCACGGAAAACTGCGCCGTTTGTCCCTTGGCGGTTTGTTCGAAAAATTTCCAGACCGCTGCGGGGATCGCTGCCTGAGCTGGCGTCGACTCCGGCAAGATCTCGGACCAATCGAAGAGCGCGGCTCCGGTCGCGGGATAGCGCAAGCTGACCTTGACCGCGCTCGCCGCAGAACCCTCGGTGTCCCACTGAATTTTCGGAGCCAATAGGCCGAGCGGGAGCACCGTTTGATCGTACGGGTAGAGAATCAGCCCGGGGTCAGCGAGCGTTGCCGCGCTGTCGAACCCGCTCGCGTTGCCGCCGGGTGCGTTCGAAATATCGGTCGTATCGACCTTCACGTTGACGACGCCGGTCGCGCTCAGATTGCCGAGGTAGGCGGTGACGGTGATCGGCCCTGCAACGGCGCTCACCAGGCTCACCTTTCCGACCGCGTCGATGGTCGCGATGTCGAGTCGATCGAGTGTCCATGCCGGATTGGGGGCACCGGGAAAACAGCCCGCGGGGCTGAGCTCCACGGTGAATTGCGCAGACCCTGCGACCTCGAGTCCTTGCGTGGGGCCATACTGAAATAGGGCGGCCGCGGGCACGACTTGCTTGGGGATGCTGTTGCTCGTCCACGTGAGTTGTGCGGACGCGAAGACGGTCCCTTCGAAGTATTCGAGGCGAACCCGGTGCGTCGAGCCGGCCTTCCAATTGATTGGCGCGGCGCACGTCTCGCTGTTCGAGTGAATCGTCCAATCGTCGAGGACGAGTTGGTCGTCCAACCAGAGTCGTGCACCGTCATCGGAGTTGACGCACAGCTGGTAAGCCTCGCTCGTCGGCGCGACGATGGCGCCGGTCCAGCGCACTGCGAAGTTGTCGGCGGTGATGTTGGGAAGTGGAGATCCGCCCTCCCAATCGAAATCGACGTTGGCGTCGATGCGCGTCATCGTCGGTGACCCGGTGATGGGTTGGTCCGTCGCGTCGTATTCCGAGAAGTATTCGCCGCGTAAACCGGGAGCGCCCGCACCGAGCACCGTCAGTCCCGTCACGGTCAGCTCCTGCGGAGTGGGCGTGACGACCATCGACGTGCACAGCCCTGCGCCGACGTGGGTGGTCGGAACGACTTGAAGTCCGCCATCAGCGCTGAAGACGCCGCCATCGGGTAGTCCGAGGTCGTCCGGCGTGTCGACCACCACACGGCAATACGGGTCGCATGGATTGTCCGGGCAAGTCATGCCCTTGCCCAAGCCTTGCGTGCGCCGCTGACCCGCCGGCACGTGCAAAGTCGCGATGCCGTCGCCAACGCACACGCCCCATTTTCCGTCGTCGCACGTGCGTTTCCCCATGGAGCAAGACACGTAGTCACCGGAGACTCGTTCGACTTGACCGCAGTCGATGATCTCCCCGGGCTTGTCGCACTCACAACCTTGGTTCGGGCTGTCGCAAGCGCCGACCGTCGGCGGGGCCATGTCCGGCCCGCCATCGCCCGTGCCCAGGCTCGCAGGGTGATCGGGGGACGAGCAGCCGAGCAACGTCAAGCAGACCAGGGCGAGCGCGACCCAAAGCGTTTCAAGATGCGACGGGTGTGGGCGCCTCGCGAAGCTCGGCGCACACGTCAACCTCAACATGGGCGCGCCCCCTGCGTTTTCCATGCCGCGCTCCTTATAGGGAGGGGCTTGGCTGGCTGCTCCCAGTGCCGGCCTGCCGGCCGCAAAACGGTGTCGGTAACTGTAGGAAACTGTTGCACTTACGAGCCAATGTTCGTTGAACCCGAGATCACTGTCCAGCTCCGATCGGGTGTCTCCATGGCCACTCGTTCGCTGCAACGTTTGCGGCGCATCGCACTGTTTGCAGACCCTTCGGGGTTGCGACCCCGCGCTCAACGAACCCTGAACAGTAGTGGTAGAAGGGCTTCGGGTTTTTCGCTGCTTAGCGGAGGAGTGCTTAAATGTTGGTGCCGAGGCATTGGACTGTTCGATTTCGTGCTGCGCGTCTTTCGTTGAGCGTTATCGCGTTGAGCGCGCCGCTCTTTGCTCAAGCGACGAATCCGAAAGCACCGGCAGCGCCAGCGCCGCGCCCAGCTGCACCGGCACCTGCCGGTGCGCCCGCTGCCGCACCAGCGCCTGCACCTGTCGCGGCACCCGCAGCAGCTTCACCGCCCGTTGCCGCACCAGCGCCCGCTCTCGCACCCACGCCGACGCCCGCCGTCGCGCCTGCAACAGAAGTGACTCCCGCAGCGGCTCCCGCAACCGAGCCTTTGCCAGCGGCACCGGCGCCGCAAGAACCAGTACCCGCAGCGACGACGGCACTGCCGGAGCTACCACCTGCGAATGCGGAGCTTGCTGCACACGACAAGGAAACTCGCGGCGAAGAGAAGTGGTACGACTCCTTCGACGTGCGCGTGTTTGCAGATGCGTACTTCAGCTTGAACTACAACGCGCCCAAGCCGCAGTCGTCGGGCAACGGCGTGATTCGCGCCTACGATACTTCCAACGGCTTCTCGGTGGCGTGGGCGGGGCTCGATATTTCGCACGCGGCCGAGCCCATCGGCGGCACGGTCTCCCTGCGTTTCGGCCCGAGCGCGCAGCGTTACAACTCGAGTTGCGTGGGCAAGTGCGACGCCGACTACGGCTTGCAGTACGTCAAACAAGCCTTCGCGTCGTTCCGACCGGGTGGCAAGGACAGCCCGATCTCCTTGGACTTCGGCAAGTTCGACACCATCTACGGAGCCGAGGTCGCAGAGAGCCAGGACAACATCAACTACACGCGTGGCGTTCTGTATTGGCTCGGGCAGCCGCTCTTCCACACCGGTCTGCGCGCGAATTGGGACGTCACGCAGTACCTGCGAGCGCGCGCGTTGGTGGTGAACGGCTGGAACAACACGATCGACAACAACACGGGGAAGAGCTTCGGTGCACAGCTCACGGCGCACGCCGCGCGCAACGCCGCGCACGAGTGGATCTCGGCATCACTCGGCTACCTCGGTGGTCCAGAGCGCGACGATACGGTCAACGTGCAGTGCGCCGCCGGCAGCGTGTTCGATCCGAGTAGCCCGACGGGGTGTTCGGCGGGCACGAGCGGCAGCACTTCGGGCACCCTCGATCGCCCGGGCAACAACAGCTCGGGTTGGCGTCACTTCATCGACTTGACCGTCACCTCGGATCCGATTGATTCGCTACACCTGGTGTTGAACGCCGACTACGCGACGGAGAAGACGCGCGACTCGGACTTCGACTCGAACTTTACCGCTCACTCCTGGCTCGGCGCGATGCTGGGCGCGCGCTACCTGGTTTGCGAGAAATTCGCGCTCGCCGGGCGCGGCGAAATCTATCGCGACGAGGATGGCGTGACGACCGGCTCCGTCAACGGCATCCCGATCACCGGCGCGACGATTTACACGGGGACCATCACGCTGGACTACCTGCCGGCCAAGAATCTGCTGATTCGCCTCGACAATCGCGTGGATTCATCGAACAAGCAGATGTTTCCGAAGGGGGTGCGAGAGCTCTCGGGAACCCTCTTCACCTCGACGCTGGGTGTGGTGGTGACGACCAACTGAGCTCGCGCTAGGGTTCGGTCCATGTCGTCCCCGCAGCGCACTCGTGATTTGGAGGACGTGATCGACGCGGTCGTCGAGAGCTACGACGGGCCGGAGGAGATCAACAACCTGGAGAGCGCTGCGCTGCCCAACAAGCGGCAGGTGGTGCAGGCGTACAATCACCTGAAGCCCGTGATCTACATGGGCTTTTACAGCCAGCGCTCGCTCACTCGCGGGAACCTTCGCTACGCGTTGAGCGAGCATCTGTACCCCGCGTGCGAGATCTTGGTCGAGCAAATCGGGCGCGCGTTGGCCTACGAGGAGCGCAGCGGCCACATCAAAGCGCCGTGGCCTGCGGGTTGGGCCGAGGAAGTCGTGTTGCGCTTGCTGCGTCGCCTGCCGGAGCTGCGCCGGATTTTGAACGCAGACATCGTCGCGGCGTTCGAAGGCGATCCAGCGGCCAAGAGCGTGGAGGAGATCGTCTTCAGCTACCCCGTCGTGGAAGCCATCACCGCGCATCGCATCGCGCACGTGCTGTACGCGGAGCGTGTGCCGATCGTCCCGCGCATCATCGCCGAGTATGCGCACGGCTTGACCGGCGTGGACATCCATCCGGGCGCGCAAATCGGTCCCGGATTCTTCCTCGATCACGGCACCGGAGTCGTGATCGGTGAAACCTCGATCATCGGGCGCAACGCCAAGATGTATCAAGGCGTGACGCTCGGCGCGCTCAGCACTCGCCGCTCGGAGTGCGACGATCCCGCGCGCCAAAAGCGCCATCCGACGATCGAAGACAACGTGACGATCTACGCCGGTGCAACCATCCTGGGCGGCGATACGGTGATCGGTGAAGGCTCGGTGATCGGCGGCAACGTTTGGCTCGTTCGCTCGGTGCCGCCGCACTCCAAGATCTTCGGCAAAGCCAAGGAATGAGGGGCCATGAAGCGTCGCGTGCTGCTCTCGTTGTTGCTCCTGACGGTGAGTTGCAAGAAAGCGCACCCGGAGCCGTTGCGCGTCGCGGCCGCGGCGGATTTGGCGCATGCTTTCGCTGAGCTCGCTCCCGCGTTCAGCGCGCAAACGTCACCGCCCACCGACCTGAAGCTGACCCTCGGCGCGACGGGCTTGCTCGCGCGTCAGCTCACGCAAGGCGCGCCTTTCGACCTATTTTTAGCCGCGAACGTCAGCTACGTGGAGCAAGTCGTGAAAGCCGGCGCGTGCGACGCGAGCACCGTTCAGAGCTACGCCCGCGGACGTCTGGTGATTTGGAGCAAGGGAGCTGGAGGCGCCGAGCTCACCCCGACTTCGCTCGCGGACGCGCGCTTCAAACACATCGCGATCGCGAACCCCGATCATGCACCATACGGCAAAGCCGCTCGTGATGCGCTCACGCGCGCCGGCGTTTGGAGCAAAGTGTCCGAGCGCATGGTGTACGGCGAGAACGTGCAGCAAACCTTCGAACTGGCCCAGAGCGGCAACGCGGACGTCGCCATCGTCGGCCTATCGTTGGCCATCGGCACGAAAGAGGGTTCGTGGGCGATGGTGGACGAGGGACTCTACGCGCCCATCGAGCAGTCCCTGGTGATCTGCAAACATGGCAGCAACGTGGCCGGCGCGCGACGACTGAAAGCCTTCCTCGAGGCCCCCGCGGGTAGAGCAATTCTGCGTAAGTACGGCTTCTTGCTGCCCGGTGAGACCTGGGCCTTGGCGCCTTGATCGATCTCGAACCGCTACTACTTTCGTTCCAGGTGGCCTCGCTCGCCACCGGTTTGGCGAGTTTGCTCGGGGTGGCCATTGCGGCGACGCTTTCGATGCCCCGAGTGTGGGGGCGCGAGCTGCTCGATGCGGCGATCACTGCGCCGATGGTGTTGCCGCCGACCGTGCTCGGCTACTACCTCTTGGTCCTGCTCGGCCGCGAGAGCGCCATCGGGCACGCGTTCGAGGCGCTCACGGGCAGCCCAATCGTGTTCACGCGCGGCGGCGCAGTGATCGCTGCGACGATCGGCGCGCTACCCTTGGTCAGCAAAGCCGCTCGCGCCGCGCTCGAGTCGGTCGACGTGCGCTTGGTCGGCGCCGCGCGGACGCTGGGCGCCAGCGCCGTGCGAGCGTTCTTCACCGTGAGTTTGCCGCTCTCTCGGCGCGGCATCTTGGCTGGCATGATGCTCGGTTTTGCGCGCGCGCTGGGCGATTTCGGGGTGACGTTGATGGTCGCGGGCAACATCCCAGGTCAAACCCGTACCGGCTCTCTCGCCATTTACGACGCCGTGCTTTCGGGTCGAGATGCGGATGCGACCGTGCTCTCGTGGGTCATGACCGCGCTGGCGATGAGCGTGCTGATCGGTGTCGGCTATCTGACGAAACAGCGACGCGATGGTTTCTGAAATTTCATCACCCCCGAGGTTGACGGCAGAGCTCGCTCTGCAGCGGGGCGGAGCGGAGCACGGCTTCCGACTCGAGGTCTCGCTCGATTTCGGCCCCGGCTTGAGCGTGCTGTTCGGCCCTTCCGGTTCTGGAAAGACCACGATTTTGTCGGCGATCGCCGGGCTTTTACGACCTGACGCCGGGCGCGTCACGCTCGCTGGAGATACCTTGTTCGACGCCAGCGCGCGCGTCGATTTGCCGCCGAATCAGCGACGGGTTGCGTTGGTCTTCCAATCGCTCGCGCTGTTCCCTCACCTCGACGGGTTGGGCAACGTCGTCTACGGCGTGCCTCCGAACGCGAACAAGGCCGAGCGTGTGCAACGCGCTCAGGGCTGGCTCACGCGCATGCGCGTCGCGCACCTCGCGCATCGCCATCCGAGCAGCTTCTCCGGCGGTGAAGCGCAGCGGGTGGCTTTGGCGCGCGCGCTCGCCAGCGAGCCGCGCGCTCTACTCCTGGACGAGCCATTTTCAGCGCTCGATCAGGCGCTCGCCAACGAACTCAGCGCGGAGCTCGTCGAGCACGTCGACGCGCTGTCGCTCCCGGTCGTGCTCGTCACGCATGATCGAACCCTCGCTCGAGCGCTCGGTCGAGAGGTCACTTTGCTCCGCGCTGGGCGCGTGGAACGGGTGGGGCCGGCGCGAGAGCTCCTGGCGGAGCGCCAATGACGGTGCTGTTCCTCGCCCGAAAATCTGACTAAATGTGGCCCATGACGGACGCGCAATACGAAGCCTGGTTGGTAGACCTCGACGGCACGCTGTACACCCAGCGCTGGGTGCGGCTCGCGATGGCCGTCGAGCTCGTGCTGTTCGGTCAATCGGCGATCAAGACGTTGCGCCAGTTTCGTCACGAGCACGAGGCGATGCGCGAAGAGCAGAACGCCGGCCGCGCCCTGGCCACGATTCACGCCAGCCCCTTTGCGGGGCAGCTCGCTCGTACGGCGGAAAAGCTCGGTGTGCCAGTGACGGACGTCGAACGCGTGGTGCAGAGTTGGATGGTGGAGCGCCCAGGCAAATGGATCAGTCGCTTTGCACGGCAAGCATTGCTCACGGAGCTTCGCGCATTCAAAGCGCAAGGCGGCCGCACTGCGCTCGTGAGTGACTACCCGGCCGAGCGCAAGATCGACGCCCTCGGCGTGCGCGCTTCGTTCGACGTGATCGTCGCCAATGGTGAGGCCAACGGGCCACGCCGGCTCAAGCCCGATCCCGAAGGATATTTGTACGCGGCTGAGTTGTTGAAGGTGCAGCCAGCGCGCTGTCTCGTCATCGGTGATCGCGACGACGCGGATGGTGAAGCCGCGCGCGCGGCAAAGATGAGCTTTCGCTTGGTTTGAGGCGCCATCCGCGGCTCAGGCCGCGCAGCCCTGCAGCTTGGGCGTCCACAACGTCACGCGATTGCGGCCACCGCGCTTCGATGCGTAGAGCGCTTCGTCCGTGGACTTGAACAGCGCTTCCCAGCTCTGCCCGGCGAGCGGAAAGAGCGCCGCTCCCACCGAGCAGGTCACCTTGATCGGTCCGAGTTCGGTGTGGAAGGAGGTGGCCTCGAGCTCGCTGCGGATCCGTTCTCCGAGCAGCATCGCCCCGCGCTCGTCGGTCTCTTCGCACACGATCACGAATTCCTCGCCACCAAAGCGACCCACCGCGTCCGTGTCGCGCTTCACGCGCTTGAGCACGTCGGCGAAGCCCTTGATCACCAAGTCGCCGACGTCATGCCCATAGGTGTCGTTGACGCGCTTGAAGTGGTCGATGTCGCAAACCAACAAAGAGAGCGGTTTCTTGAAGCGTTGAGCGCTCTTCAGCTTCTGTTGTGCGACGTCTTGCAGGGCGCGCTTGTTGAATAGCCCGGTCATGCCATCCATGGTGGCCATTTCCTCCAGCCGCTTCAGCATGCGCGCGTTGGCGAGCGAAACAGCGACGTGGCTCGCCAAGACTTCGAGCGTGGGACGCACCGAGTCCCCGAACGCTCCGCGACGGTTCGAGCCGAGCACCAGCGTGCCGAGTGCGCGATCGTGGTTCAGCAGCGGCAGCACGAGCAAGGAGGGCATCGCGGGCGGGTTCAGTCGCCGAGTGAATACGGTTTGATGCGAGGGGTCGTAGTCCCCGCGGTACGGCAACGCATGGCGATTGGCGACCACCATCGAGACCAAGCCCGCGTTGTGCTTGAAGCGCTGACCAACGAGCTCGCTCGCGCCTTCCCCGCTCACCGCGCAGATCTCGTGCTCGCCCGCGTTCTTGTCGAACAAAGTCACGACCGCGAAGTCGAACGCGGCAAATTCGCGAGCGCCGCTCACGCCAGCTTCGATGACTTGCGCTTCGGTCGTGGCCGAGGCCAGCGCGTTGGCCGCGCGGTACAGCTTGCCCTGCTCGACCTTGGCTCGGTCGAGCTGCACGAATACGCGCTCGTTCTCGATCGCGCGCAGCACGAAGTGCGCCGCAGAACGCAGGGTTTCTTCCTCTTCCGGCGAAAACGGCTCCTTCGACTCGCGATCCACCACCAGTAAACCTCGTGGGCTACCGTGGTCGAGCAGCGGTGTGGCGCACACCGCGCCGATCGCGGGCTTCCTCGTGTAGTAAGGCACGTGCGCGCCCGCCTTCGGTCCGGCGATGGCGAGCAGTGAGCCCTTGGCCAGGCTCGCGCCGAAAATCCCGTCTCGCGCGCTGAATGGCCCGCTGGCGATGCCGTCCTCCGTGCTCGAGAGTTCTTGGATGTGCAGCTGGCTACCGTTCGCGTCCAGACCGAGCAGCAAGGCGGTGCGTAGCCCGAGCGTGCGACACAGCAAGATCAACGCGAACTCGACGGCTTGGTGGATCTCGTCCACGCCCGAGCGCAAGAGGCGCTCTTCGGCGTCCGGGCTGGGCAAGGTGGCGCGTTCGCCGGCCGCCGTCGGCGCGCCGAGCAAACGATAGGAGCGCGCGGCGTCTTTCATTTTGCGCAGCTCGGTCTCGATGCGTTGCCGCGAGAGCGCGCGGATCCGCGCGATTTCTGCGCGAAAGATCAACATGTTCAGGAACGCGAACACCCCGAGCAACGCGGCGTGCGGCAGCAAACGAGCCGTGTCGTGGCTGCCCCAGGCGATGAAGTTGAGCGCGGCCTCCATCAACACCGCGAACGCGATCGTGCCCGCGGCGGCCAGCGGCTTGGCGAAGCTCGCGCAGATCATCACCAGCGCGTAAACCGCCGGGTAGTACGGGCCGTCCAACCCTCCGGGTGTATGCAAGATCGCGCCATAGGCCACCACCAGCAGGTGGGTGAAGAGCTCCAGATCGAGACGCGTGGCTTCGCCGGCAGACGACGAGAGCAGTCGCAGTCGCTTCACTAGGCGGTAGCCCAGGGATCCGCCGAGCAGCACGACCGCTGCCAGGTTCCACAGCATGGGCGGCGGCTCGACCGCCCAGTAAATGAGGTAGCCACTCAGCGCAAAGCTCAGCACCAGTCCGGAGCTTCGAGTGATCACTTGCTGCACCCAAAGGGCCGAGCGCACGAGCGGGTCCATATGCGATTTGCCGTATCAGACCGCGCGCGAAGCGGCCCACTTTCTCGCGGCTTTTTCGCTCGTTTCGCCAGAAACCAGGACTGTGCGAAAAGGTCGGATACCGTACTCGGGTGCGCGCCGGTCTTCGCCTCCAGATCTTGTTGCGGCTGGGTGGCCTGCTCGTGCTGGCCTTCGTGCCGCTGTTCTTGGCCGTCGCCACTTATGCAAGTTTCACCTTGCGACAGGTGCGTGAGACGCATGCTCAGGCGCTCGGCCGCGCAGTCGCAGGGCATGTCTCGGAGGCGCGCGCGCACCGTTCGCCGGAACAGTTGTTGAGCTTGCTCGGTGCCGAGATCGGCACGCAAGGGGTTGCCGCCCTGGGCGTGTACGGGGCTGACGGCCTACCGGTGGCGCGCGCTGGGGAGCCACTGATCGTCGATCTGCTCCCAGCGCGCGTGGCACCCGGCCGGGAACGCGTGGTCGAACTCGAGCAGCACCAGGCGCTCGAGGTGGTCGTCCCCGGCGCAGACGGCGCGGTGGCCGCGATCTTGCGAACCGACGACAGCGCTGCGCGAGCTGCGCCGTTGGTTCGCTTGCTTGGACTGTATTCTCTACTGGTCGGCTTGGTCCTGCTGGTCGCGGCATATTTCGCACTCACGCGGCTGATCGTTCGCCCGTTGGACGATCTGGCGCGCGCCGCCGAGCGCGTGGCCAGTGGGGCGCGGCGCTTCTCGGTGCCGGAGGGCGGCGCGCGCGAGCTGACCGAACTCGGTCATAGCCTTCACGTCATGACCGAGCGCTTGATCCGTGAAGAAGAAGCTTTGCGAGCCAAGGTCGATGAAGTGGAGCAGGCGACCCTCCGTTTGAGGGAAGCTCAAGACCGTTTGATCCGCTCGGAGCGTTTGGCATCCGTGGGGCGCTTGGCTGCTGGCTTGGCGCACGAAGTCGGCAACCCCATCGCAGCGCTGCTCGGTTTCGAGGATCTGTTGCTGGAGGGCGGGCTCGACGCCGCCGAGCAACGTGATTTCTTGCAGCGCATGCGCAAGGAGACCGAGCGCATCAACGGTATTTTGCGCGATTTATTGCAGTTTGCGCGGCCGGGTGAGCCTCAGCCGATGCTCGGGGTCGCACACGGCGACATCGCTCGTGCGGTGACCGACACGCTCGCCTTGGTTGCACCGCAAAAGGCCATGCGCGACGTCGAGCTCGATATCGATATCGCGCTAGAGTTACCGAGTGTCGCGCTGAGCGACGAGCAGTTGGTCCAACTCGTGCTCAACCTGGTGCTGAACGCGGTGGACGCTTTGGCTGGCGGTGGGCGCGTGCGCATCGCCGCGCGTCTCAGCGCGGTCGGTGTGGAACTCAGCGTGGAAGACGATGGTCCGGGCGTCGCCGCGTCGGTGCGCGATCGGCTGTTCGAGCCGTTCGTGACCACCAAAGAGGTCGGCAAAGGGACCGGACTCGGGCTGGCGGTGTGCCGTGGGTTGGTCGAGGCAGTCGGTGGCAGCATCGCGTTGGACCTCGACTTCAGCGCGGGGGCGCGCTTCGTCGTCCAACTTCCACGCAGCGGGTCGGAAGTGAACGCCGCGAACGGCGGAAAAATCCCCGCGAATTTGCCGTAAATATTGAACAATTCACCGCCGTTTCCGAAGTTCGCCCGAAAAAAGATGCGCTTCGGCTGCTCACGTCTTGTCCATCGCCCGCAAAGAAGCGCAAAATGCGAGCTCTCATGCGACTTGGCATCGACTTCGGGACGACGCGAACCGTGATCGCTGCGGTGGACCAAGGCCGCTACCCGATCGCTCAATTCGAAACCCCGCAAGGCTACACCGACTTCGTGCCGGGCTTGGCGGCCAACAGCCACGGTAAGCTCGAGCTGGGTTGGGAGGCCGCGGCGCGCTTCAACCAAAATCCGGACGGCGCGCTGCGTTCGATCAAACGCGCGGTCAGTCGTGTCTCGCCCGACGAAGTCTTCGCCGAGCTCGGCATGGCGCAGACCAGCGCCGTGGAGCTCGTGGCCGCGTACCTCGCGCGCATTCGCAGCTTGTTGGTCGAGCAGAGCAACCTCGATGTGTCAGCCGATGAACCGCTGGAAGCGATGGTCGCGGTGCCGGCAAACGCCAGCACTCGCCAGCGCTACCTGACCATCGAAGCCTTTCGCCGCGCTGGCTTCGACGTCGTCGGCATGGTCAACGAGCCCACGGCTGCCGCAATCGAGTTCGCTCATCGCAACCTCGGTACGATCGCCAAACGCAGCCCGAAGCGCTACGTGGTGGTCTATGATTTGGGTGGCGGCACCTTCGACACCTCCGCCGTTTCGCTCGAACATCGACGCTTCGAGCTGATCGCGAGCGAAGGCATCGGCGAGCTGGGCGGCGACGACTTCGATCAGCTAATCTTCGAGTTTGCGGCCCGGGCGGCCAAGCTCGACCCACACGCGCTCAGCTACGTGGAGCGCGCGCGTTTGCTCGAGCTGTGCCGCGAAGCAAAAGAGGCCCTCAGCCCGTCTTCTCGGCGCATGCTGATCGATCTGGGGCGGATCCTCCCCGGCGCCGAGTCGATCACCTTGGATTTGGCCGAGCTGTACGAATCCACCCGGCCTCTGATCGACCGTTCGCTAGCGCTGCTCGAACGCGTCTTCGGCAAGCTGGAAGATCGCGGAATCGATCCGAACGACGCGCGACAGCTCGGCGCCGTGTACTTGGTCGGCGGCGCGACCGGCTTCCCGATGGTCGGGAAGATGCTGCGCGAGCGTTACAAGCGCAAAGTGCAGCTCGCGCCGCAGCCGCACGCGGCGACCGCCGTCGGTCTGGCGATCGCCGCCGATCCGGACGCGGGAGTATTCGTGCGCGAAGCCATCACTCGCCACTTCGGTGTCTGGCGCGAGGGCGAGGAGGGCCGCGAAAAGGTCTTCGATCCGATCTTGGACAAGGGCACCGTCAGTGAGTCGGGCGATTTTCTGATCGAGCGAAGCTACCGGCCCGTTCACGCCGTCGGTCACCTTCGCTACTTGGAGTGCAGCGAGCTCGGCGGTGACGGCCGTCCGGAAGGCGATCTCACTCCTTGGGGTGATATCTATTTCCCTTACGATCCGCGCTTCCTCGGCGACCACGACTTACGCGGCCGCTCGGCGGAGCGCTGCGACGGCCTATCCGAGCAAATCGTCGAACAATACCACTACGGCCGCGACGGCACGGTCACGGTCACCATTCAAAATCAGACGCGCGGCTATCAACGTCGCTTCGTGCTCGGCGCGGCCGGCGATTTTTCGGCCGAGTGAGCGAGCTTGCGCTCACAATTGATCGACGCCCACCGTAGCCAGCCCGCGTAAACGCACTGCCCGCAGAATCTCGGGCAAAGCAGCGATCGACGCCGGCGTGAAGTCGTCGCGTTCGGCCGCGTCGTGCAAAAGCACGATCGCGCCATCCTCCAAGCGCTCGATCACGCGCTCCGCGACGCGATTCGGATCGGCGCTGCGCACGCCGTCCAAACTGCGGACGCTCCAGGCGATGATTTGTACCGCGGCTCGTTCGGCGCCGCGAAAGGTGCGGTAGCTGGCGAAGCCCACCGGCGGGCGAAACAAGTTCGGGCTGACACCGCATGCTCGCACAATCGCTTGCCGCGTTCGCTCGACTTGGCGTAATGCGTAGCCCGGCGAGCGAAACGAAAATAGTCGATCGTGCTGAAATCCATGGATGCCGAGGGTATGTCCGGCCTCGTGGATCTCCCGCACGATCTCGGGGTAAGCCTCGACTTTGTGGCCCAAAACGAAGAACGTGGCGCGTGCGCCGTGCTCGCGCAACAGGTCGAGCACCGCGCGCGTGGTCACCGGGTGCGGCCCGTCGTCGAACGTCAACGCAATGCGGCGTGTCCCTGGCTTGCCTCGTGCGATGGCGTCGCCGTACATGCCGCACTGCGGCCAAAGTACGCCGTAGGTCGCGTACAAAACCAACACCCCGAGGGCCGCGCCGAGCTCGAGTGATCCGGGCGAATTTGGCCATGAAATGCCGCACCAGGCCAGCGAGGACAGGCTGACCAGCCAGAGCAAGAGGCGCGCTAGAGGCACGTCGGCGCGATCCGAACGTAAGATGTCAGTGGCATGCGTTCTTGAGTCTACCCCGAGCGCGCCGTTCGTGTAACGTCCCCGCCGCCCGTGCAGTTCACGACGCTCGCCTACGCCAAATTCTTCGCCCTGGCCTTCGTCGTGACCTGGCTCTGCGCGCGCGTGCGGGTGTTACGGCTGACGTTCCTCCTCGGCGCGAGCTACTTCTTCTACGCTCAATCCGGCGTGGCATTTTTGGCGCTGATTTTCGCCTGTTCGACCGCGGATTTCTTGCTGAGCCATGCCATCGGCCGCGCGCAAGACCCAAGCCAGCGCAAAGCCTGGCTAACGCTGACCGTCGTCATGAACTTGGGCGTGCTCGCGTACTTCAAGTACTCGAAATTCGGGGTGGAGACCGCGCTCGGCGCGCTCGACGCGCTCGGCTTCCACGTCCCGGTCCCGGTGCTGTCGGTCGCGCTGCCCGTGGGCATCAGCTTCTTCACCTTCGAGTCGATGAGCTACGTGATCGACGTGTATCGCGGTGAGCTCCCGCCGCATCCGAGCTACCTCGAGTACCTGACGTTCGTCGCGTTCTTCCCGCACCTCGTGGCAGGTCCGATCGTCCGCCCGCGTGATCTCTTGCCGCAGCTCGCGCGCCCGCCCGTGTGGCAAGAGGGAGAGGCGAGCTCCGCGCTGCTGCTGATCGCGACAGGCCTCTTCAAAAAGTTGGCGATTGCGGACTATTTGGCGCTCAACCTCGTCGATCGCGTGTTCGACGCGCCAACGCAGTACTCGGCGCTCGAGTGCTACGTGGCCATGGTCGGCTACGCAATCCAGATCTACTGTGATTTCTCGGGCTACACCGACATCGCGATTGGCTCAGCGGCCTTGCTCGGCGTGCGCTTCCCGCCGAATTTTGCTGCGCCCTATCAAGCGCACGACATCGTGGATTTTTGGCGGCGCTGGCACATCTCGCTGTCGACGTGGCTGCGTGACTATTTGTACATCCCGCTCGGCGGTAATCGGCGCGGCTCGCTGCGCACTTATCTGAACCTGATCACGACCATGCTGCTCGGTGGCTTGTGGCACGGTCCGAGTTGGACGTTCGTAGTTTGGGGCGGACTACACGGCGTGGCGCTGGCGTTCAACCGCGCGTGGCGCGAGCGCTTCGGTGACGTGATCGCGCACAGGCCCTGGTTGCGCGTGCTGTCCACGTTCGCGACCTTTCAGTTCGTGCTCTTGGCCTGGGTCTTCTTTCGCGCGCACACCTTCCGTGACGCGCGGGCCATCTTCGGTGAACTGGCGACGTTCACGACCTATCACCCGAATCTGGACCTGCGCGTGCTGCTGGTGTTGGGCCTCGGCCTCGGCCTGCATTTCGTGCCGCTCGGGCTCGAGGCAAAGCTGCGCGTGCGCTTCGGCACTCTGCCTGGGATCGTTCAGGGCGTGGCGCTATTTGGGGTGTTGCTCTTGGTGCGGCGAATGGCAAGCGCAGAGGCCGTTCCCTTCGTATACTTCCAGTTCTAAAGGGGCCTGATGACCGAAGCCGAAGAAGTTCCGAACTTGCCCGAGCCGACAGCGCCCGAGCCGACCGGACCTTCTGTGTCTACTGGCGCTGTGTTGAACGCGGAGGGCCGCGAGCGCCCACGCTTCCTGTTGGAGTTTCCGGATGACCCGGCGCTTCAGCAATTGGTGCGCGAGTTCGAGGCCGGCAACTACCGAGCCGTGCGCGAAGGCGCGGTCAAGTTGGCTGAAGCGACGGAAGATCCGATCGTGCGCGCGGCCGCCCGCGAGCTCGCGCGCCGCATCGAACCCGATCCGTTGATGAAGTATCTGCTGTTCGTCGCGCTCGGCTTGTTCGTGTTCATCGTCTGGTCCACCTACCAGGGGCAACATTGAAGCGCGCACTCGCTTCAATCTGGGCGCTGACGCCGACCGTCGTCTTGGCCTGCGCGCCAACGCCCGCGGCTTCACCCAGCGCTGCGTCGTCGCCGCCGGTTAGCGAGCTCACACACTACGCTCCGTTCGAAAACGACACCGTGTTCTCTTACGCAACGTACATCGAAGAGACGAACGAGCGCGGCCTCGCGGTCTTCGAGATCAAGCGCCCACGCCCCGAGCTCGCGGAATTGAGCTTGGCCGGCCAAGTTCGCAAGCGCTACTACTTCGAACCCGGCGGCGTGCGCAGCTCACACGGCGGCTACCTGCTGAAGTTGCCGCTCGAGTTGAATGCCGAGTGGCGGGGTGACGATGGTATGGTGAAGGTTACCAACGTGAACCTGAGCGTGGATGTGCCCGCGGGGAAGTTCACGGGCTGCTTGCAGACCGTCGAAGACGCTCGGCTAGGCGCGGCCACCCGCAAAACCACGACCGTGTTCTGTCCCGGTGTCGGCATCACCGTGCTCGAGATCAATGCCGAGCAAGAGGGCACGAGCGTTTTGCAACGACTCGACCTGAAGGCTTTCGGCCCGCGTTTCCAAGCCCCTTGAGCAAAGCTCCTGGCAGCAGGCGGACGGCTCTTCCGGCGCTGACCGTTCCGCGTTAGGACCGGCCGGTGCTTCGGCTATTTTCGCTCTTGTCCTTGTTCGCACTCCTGCTTTGGAGTTGTGGTCCCGACAAGCGCACGTGCTTGGGCGGGGAACCCTCCTTCAGGGTGGTGCTCAAGCTTTCGAACCGGCCGCTTCCCGCGAATACCGTGGTGCACGTGACCTACGCGGGCTCCGCCGAAGAGGACTTTCGGCTGTCAGAGCCCAACGCTCGTCACGAGGTCACCTTTTGCCAATTCGCCGATGAAAACGGCACGCGGCTCGCTGACTCTGCTTCGACAGCCACCGGGTTAGACGGAGCCGCGGGAGCCGCGGGAGCCCAATCCGACGCTTCGACCGCCGTCGCTTCTCTTTATTGTGAGCTGCGGACGTCCGGTTTCACCGAGCTCGAGGTCAGTGGGAGCGGCTTCATCACCCAGGATTACGAACTGAGGCCGAGGGATGATCGATGCACCCTCGAGCGGGAGTTCATCTTGGATCTTGCCGACGCTGGCTGAGCTTCTTCAACCGCGAGAGTGAGTACGACGCAAATCGAGACACGCTCGATTGGTCACGCGTGTGTGTGCAGCGCGCCGCATGCAGGTGGTAAACACTCCTTACTCCGTGGAGTCGTCGAATTTTCCGCAAGCGTCGAAAGTTCGGCGGGCTCCCGTCCGACTTCTTCGCGTATCGCTGTCGTTTAGATCGACCAGCGTCGACGACGCGCGCTACGATTATTGGCCCATGGCTGTCACGACCTCTCGCTTCGCAGCCGTGCTCGGCCTGTGCGCTTCGGTGCTCGGCCTGGCCTCGTGTGATCTCAACTTTCGGCAAAGCTCGGCGAGTCCGCCAGCGGCGCAGGCAGGCGCGTCCGGCGCAGCTGACCCGGGCTCGAAGACTCCGGAAGAGGTGCTTTCGTCCTCTGCTTGCAAGAGCCCGACCCCCGGACGCGCCCCATTGCGGCGCATGAGCAACGCGGAGTACCGCAACACGATGACCGATCTGCTCGGCGATTCGCCCGCGACGCAGGCCTTGGTCGCGAGCGCCACGCGGAGCTTTCCCTCGGAGACCGAGTCACTCGGCTTTCGCAACAACGCGGACTACCTCGGCGTCTCGACGTTGGTGGCGCAAGGTTATGTCGATGCGGCCGAGCAATTCTTGGACGCAATCGCCGCCAACCAGACGTTCCTCTCTTGCACACCGAGCGCTGGCGCAGAAATGGACTGCGCGCGCACGTTCATTCAAAACTTCGGCAAGCGCGCGTTTCGCCGTCCGCTGACGGCGGACGAAGCCACGCAATATGCGGCCATCTTCGACAAGGCGCTGAAAGCCTACGATTTCGACACTGCCGTGCGCACCACCGCATTCGCGTTCTTGCAGTCGCCCAAGTTCCTGTACCGCGTCGAATTCGGCGCTGCCCCTGCCGGCTCGGCCATGCGCCCCTCGCAGTACGAGATGGCCAACCGTTTGAGCTACTTGTTCTGGCAATCGATGCCCGATCAATCGCTGTTCGACGCAGCCGAAAGCAACCAACTCTCGACTCCCGCGCAGATCGAAGAGCAGGCCCGGCGCATGCTGCGCAGCACGAAGGCATCGCGTTTGCTCGAATACTTCGACGAGTGGTTGGGCACCGACACGCTGCCCACTACGTTCACGCGTGACGCGACGCTCTACCCCAATTTGGACCCCAACCTCGTCCCGCTCCTACAGCAAGAAACACGGGCATTCGTGACTAGCGTGCTGTCGCGGCCCGAAGGCAACTTGAGCGATCTGTTCACCGCGCCGTACACCTACGCCAACGCCGATCTCGCCAAGCACTACGGGCTGACCGGCGCCACCGGCAGCGACTTCGTGAAGATCGACGCGCCTGGCCGCGCGGGCGTGCTCACGCAGGGCATGATGCTTGCTCGCGACAAAGCGACGCGCACTTCGATCGTGCGGCGTGGCCTCAAAGTGCGGCTCGACGTCTTGTGCGAGCTCGTGCCCGCGCCGCCGCCGGACGTGAACCTCACGCTCGATACGACCAACACCGCGAGCCTGACGCAACGCGAGCGCCTCGAGCAACACCGCACGACGGCTTCGTGTGCGGGTTGTCACGATCTGATGGATCCCGTGGGTGTCGTGTTCGAAGGCTTCGACGCCGTGGGCCGCGCGCGCAGCGCGGACGAGCAGGGCGCCGCGGTCGACACCACGAGCACGATCGCCCACACCAAGGATGCCAATGGCGACGTTGCCAATCCCGCCCAACTCGGCGCCATGCTGGCCAAGAGTGAAGAAGTTCGCTCTTGCTACGTGACCAAATCCTTTCGCTTTTTTTACGGCCGTGACGCGGATCCCGCGGACGCTTGCTCGCTGGCGCAGCTGTCCCAGTCGTTCAAGGGCAAGGCTTACAGCTTGTCCGAGCTCTTGATCGCGCTGACGCAGACCGACGCATTCCTCTATCTACCGGTTCAAAGCTCGGGGTCTCCATGAAAGAGCGACTCAGTCGGCGTACGTTGCTGCGCGGTGCCGCCGGACTCGGCATCGGCCTGCCTTTGCTCGAGGCCATGATGCCTCGCTCGGCCAGCGCGGACACGCCGCTCGCGCCTCGGCGCATCATGTTCGTGTTTCAAGCCAACGGCGATCAGACCAAGCGTCGCTTCATCGATACCGGCGAGACGAGCTTCACGTTCGACGAATTTTTGGCGCCGCTCGAGCCGTATCGCAAAGACCTGCTCCTCCTGAACCGGCTCGATCGCCGCTACAATAAGCTGCCATCGAACGAACGCGCGGACGGTCATCAACAGGGCGGCGCGTCTCTCGCGCCCTGGAAATCGGGCGAAGGCGCGTTTCCGATCGGCGGCGCCGATCAGAGCATTGGCTACGTCACCGGGCCGAGCGCCGATCACGAGATTGGCGATCGCGTGCTCAAAGACAACCCGGGCGTGTCCACGCGCCACCTGGTATTTCGGGTCAACACTCGCGAAAACAACATCTGGAACGTGAGCTCGCACGCCGGGCCAGTGGGCCAGCAAAACCCGGTCAATCCGGAGACAGATCCGTACAACGCGTACACCGCTTTGTTCGCGGGCAACACGAGCGATCCGGTCGCCGTCGCCGCGCTGGCCAAGCGCATCGCCATGAAACAATCCGCGCTCGACAACGCGGTCGCCGAAATCGGTTCGCTGCGCGCCAAGCTCGGTGCGGCCGATCAACAGCGGCTCGATCAGCACACCCAAGCGCTGCGCGACATCGAACGCTCGCTGCTCGCGGTCGGCGGCGGCGCCGCCTGCGCGCCGATGCCATTCTCGACGCCGAAGCTGAACGTATTCGACGACGACCAACACGAAGAACTCGGGCAATTGTTCTTCAAAGTTAGCGCCTGGGCCTTCGCTTGTGATCGCACGCGCTCGATCAACTTCAATTGGAGCGGCAACACCAGTAACCGCGTGTACAAGAAGCTGGGCATGACCGACGGTCACCACGACATTTCGCACATCAGTGACGATGAAGCGTTCGCGAAAGTCCGCGTGATTCACAAACACCTGTGGGAACAGAGCGTCACGCTCCACGAGCTGCTCAAGGCCACCCCAGATGGCACCGGCGGCACCCTCTGGGACAACACGCTCGTCGTCCACTGGAACGAACTCGGCCAAGGAGACGTCCACTCGGAGAACGATGCGCTCGTCGTCTTCGCAGGCGGCGCAGGCGGCCATTTCAAGATGGGTCGCTTGCTCGACTTCCAAAATAAGGCATCGTTCGCCGACATGCTCGTGTCCTGCTTCCACTACATGGGGTTCGAAGACGTGATGAGCTTCGGTGACCCACTGCTGAATACCGGCGGTCCGCTGCCCAATCTCAAGGCCTGACGCGCCGCCGAAGGCTGCGTGTGGCTCTGCCGCGCTCTGGCCCCATCAACAAAAAGAAACCCGAACCACCCGAGTCTTCGGCGGGGTACGGGTTTCCGCGCGTCGGCTCGCGCCAAGCGCTGTCCGCGCCTCTACCGCGGCGACCGGAGAGCGGCGCACCCGTACTTGGAGGGCGGGTTCGTGATGGCGTAGCGCTATCGTGCTCGCCCCCGCTACAACGAAGCGTTCCGCGCGCTGCCGGCGAGCTGCAAGCTCATCAGCTCGATACGCCGCGAAAATTCGGGCTGTCGCGAGCTCGGCACGAGCAGAAAATCGAGTGCGTTCCTCAGCTCGCCAGGCGTGAAGGCGCGCACCGGAACACCCAACAGACCAACGGCGCGCGCAACGCCGCGGATCAGCGCCGAGTCCGTCACGACGGCGATGGCGATGCCCGTCTCTTTCATGAACTTGGTGACGTCCGCGCGTTGGCTGGCGTTGATGCTCGCGCGCGGTGGGGCAATGACCAAGTTGCCGCGCAGTCGTTCGCGGTTCGCGTTGCGCACGAGCACCATGCGTGCCCAATCCGAATCACTCGGCGGCATGTCCGCGTGCACGACCAGCATTACGTGGTCGACGATATCGAAGCGAAACGAATCGGTGCTCACCGCTGCCCTCGTTGTTCTGAACGGCACGCCGGAAGCCGGATTTAACGATTGGCGCGCGAAACACACGAAGGCAGCTTTTGCGGTGATTGTGTCACTGCCCGTGTGAGGCAACTTGGCGTGGCGCCGTGCGGCGCGAACAACACCGCCGGGAAGCCGCTGATCCGTGTCGCGAAGCCTCGCGCCAGCGTGGATGTATCGAACAATACTACGCAATTGCGGCGAAGGCAGGCGGAGCCAGGCAAATGATGCAGCCTGGCTTCGGTGATACAGTATTTCCGTGGCGAAGCTCGATGACAGGAGCGGTCAGGTCGTAGGCCAGCGCTACGAGCTCGTTGAAGTGATTGGCCGGGGTGGGCAGGGCACGGTGTATCGCGCGACCGACCGCTGGATGCAGCGCGGGGTGGCGGTGAAGATTTTGGGCACCAAGGCGATTCGTGAGCCGCACGCGGTGGAGCGCTTGATGCGCGAGCAACAGGCGATGAGTACGCTCAAGGGGACCGCTGCCGTCGAGTTATTCGACCTGTTTCGTGGGGACGCGGGCGAACTGTGCTTGGTGATGGAGCTGCTCAAGGGGATGGATCTCGATGACTACTTGTTCACGATCGAGCTCCACGGCGGTCGCTTGCCGGTGGAACGCGTGGTGCAAATTTTCGAACCGATCGTGCGCACGCTCGAGGTCGCCCACGCCGCAGGGATTTTGCATCGCGATCTCAAGCCCGCGAACGTCTACTTGCTCGAGGGCGGTGGAGTGCGACTCTTGGACTTTGGGCTCGCCCGCTTGAAGCAATCGGTGCCGCTCACCGCGCCGGGTACGGTGATGGGCTCGCCGAGCTTCATGGCGCCGGAAGCTTGGAAGGGTGTCTCGGATTTGATGGACGCGCGCGTCGACGTCTATTCGCTCGGTGTGGTGTTGTTCAGGGTGCTCGCAGGCCGACTGCCTTTTCCCGGCACGAGCATGCAGGAAAAATTTCGCAGCGCGACCACCAGCGTACGCCCCAGCCTGCGCCAATTTCGGCCGGATTTACCAGCTGCGGTGGATGGCTGGGTCACGCACGCGCTGGCGCTCGATCGCGATCAACGCTTCGCGAACGTGCGCGCGCTGTGGAGCGCGCTCGAGTCTGCTTTGCAGCTCGACCAAAGGGCAAGCGGACTCCGCCCTTCGCTGTGGGCGGCCGCGAAGGGCGCGGTGCAAAAGTTGGTGCGCGGCGCCGAGCCCGTTTCGCCGGTCGCGCAAGCCTTTGGCGCCCACGAACCTTCTTTCACGCGCGATGCGCTGGCGCGAAGTGCCTATCGCATCAGCGCGGTTCCGGAAGCCACGATTGAGCTCAGCGAGAGTGATCTGAAGCCCATGCCGCCTCCGCTCCACGTACGACCGGGGGAGCCGACGATCCTCGTCGGTGACGAGGAGCTGATGGTCGAATCACAGCGCGCCAAGGACGAGAACTGACGCTGACTTCTGCAGCGCGCAGGCGTTTCGAAGTCGTAGTTCTGGTCACGTCTCGAACCCCCGCAGCCGCGCGGCTCGAAGCGAATGACGCGACAAATGTCGGCAAACAGCTCTGCTACGGGGCCCACGTCGTCATCGCCTCAACATTCATCACCTTCTTTTGACCTTTTGCTCGTCGCTATCGCCTCAACATTCATCACCTTCTTTTGACCTTTTGCTCGTTGGCTTTTGGGTAAGCGGGCGCGGAAAGCCGCACGCCGGCGCGTAGCTCTCGTGACGAATCTTCGAGGTGCTCTCTCCGCGACTTCGATTCACTGGGACGTCCTGCGCCTTCGTCGCGCCTCGACCGCGCTCATCGACCGACTTGGCCATTCGCGGGTCGTTACCGACGGGGGTTCTCGTGGCGCGACTCAGCGATTCGCGGGCCGTTACCGACGGGGGTTCTCGTGGCGTGACTCAGCGATTCTTTGCGGCCGTTACCGAACGGCATTCCCGTGGCGGGACTCAGCGATTCGTTGCGGGCTTTTACCGACGTGGGTGCTCGTGGC